>Ga0315541_1003691_pt1 | contig 11623 bp, 9 predicted proteins | sample SalMarSW160190MG_FD_203095 | JGI IMG/M metagenome (GOLD analysis project Ga0315541, IMG submission 203095) | Salt marsh sediment microbial communities from the Plum Island Ecosystem LTER, Massachusetts, United States - Salt Marsh Sediment SW1601-190 ...
TACCTGTCAAGAACTCGGCTGGATTTTTCGGGGTCAAAAGAAATGGGATAATGCGGCTGCGTGTTGGAAAAAGGCGTTACATGAGCTTCAAGCAATCGGAGATGAGATCGGTGCTCTAAACGCGAAGCTGAAGCTGTCTTTCGTTTACAGGGAACAGGGAAAAACCGAGGAGGCGAGTAAGCTGTTTAAAGAGTGGTTCAGAGACATGCACCGGGATCGCCAATCTGACTAGTGCACATTTTACATAAGACAATTCTCGGGCTTTCGTCATGTTTCGACGAGGGGAATTGCTGAAGCTTCAAATCATCAGTAGCAGCCTGGTTCGCGCACACATTTTCGTTGCCTTTTCGATTTTTTTGTCGTATCAGATGTTGGGTTCACTATGAACTGTGAACCATGAACTGTTAACCGAATTTCCCGGGGGCGACTTGGTTTCGACGGAGGTAGCGGGAGAAGATAAGCGTGCCGAGGTACCCAGTTCCCTCGTTAATCCATTGGGAAACAAATCTAAGTGCAGACTATTCATACGCACTGGCTGCCTAATTAAAAAAAGGTAGCTCGTCTGTCCCGGATTTGCTTGTTGGCCCGGAAACAGGCGTCGACTAAAACAAGCTGGCCTGATCTTTCTCTCAGGGAGATCGGGCGAGATTCAACTGAGATAGTGGAGGGAAAAGCCTGCTGGCTGGCGTTTTCTTCCGCGAATAAAGAATAAATCAGCTACGCACGTAGAAGGTCTTTGTCTTGTGCTTTCGGACGGGGGTTCGATTCCCCCCGCCTCCATTTAGAACCTCTTACGAGCAGAGCGAGTTAGAGGTTTTTAACCCTGAGGAGTGCAGCGACGAAGGGTAGAAGCTAACACAAACAGAAAGGTGAGGATCTACTCCGGACGGGGGTTTCCTTCACTTGCGTTCAGGATAAACTTTTCCCCCCGCCTCCATTTAGAACCTCTTATGAGCAAAGCGAGTTAGAGGTTGTTAACCCTGAGGAGCGAAGCGACGAAGGGTAGAATCTAACACAAACAGAAAGGTGAGGATTTACTCCTGACGGGGGTTTCCTTCACTTGCGTTCAGGATAACCTTTCCCCCCTGGCTTAGAACCTCTTACGAGCAGAGCGAGTTAGAGGTTGTTAACCCTGAGGAGCGAAGCGACGAAGGGTAGAATCTAACACAAACAGAAAGGTGAGGATTTACTGCTGACGGGGGTTTCCTTCACTTGCGTTCAGGATAAACTTTTCCCCCCGCTTTTAGAACCTCTTATGAGCAAAGCGAGTTAGAGGTTCTTATCCTGACGACCGAAGGGAGGAAGGGCTTATCCTTGAGGAGCGAAGCGACGAAGGGTTCTCCACGCTTATAACGAAATCCCTCACGTTGAAGATGACCTGGTATTTCTATATTCTGAAGTGCAGAGACAGTTCTTTCTATAGTGGGATCACGAACAACGTGCGCGAAAGGCTAAAGGAACATAACAACGGAGAGGGGGCAAAATACACGAAAACCAGATTGCCGGTAGAATTGATTTATTTTGAGGAACACCCGGATAAATCCTCTGCCTGCAAACGTGAAATAGAAGTGAAAGGATGGCGCAGGGAAAAGAAAGCAGCACTGGCTTCGGGTTTTCCTCGCGCTTAGTGCTTCACTCATGTCCTTCGCCGTACCGGCTCACAAGAAGCTTTTTCCCCCACCTCCGACAAGAACAGTTGACAGTTTACAGTTAACGGTTATCAGTAAGGCCCTGCCTGAGGTGGGGCTTTTCGATTTTCTCCTCCAATTCGCCTACTCATCTGGCCCAACCCTACCGGATTCGGTTGACAAAACAGAATCGATTATATAGATTCCCCTCAACATAGCTTCTTAAGGCTCACTTTGGCTTAAGCATATTATGATCGAATCCGGAAAACAGCCAGACCCAAAAGATCCTGACCAGGTATCGGGTGAGGATTATCAGCCTTACATAGGTAAAAAGGAGAGCCTGACGGAGTTCACCGTCAAGGCGGTGGTCCTGGGAGCACTGTTCGGAATAATGTTCGGGGCCGCCAACGCCTATCTCGGTTTGAAGGCCGGGCTGACGGTGAGCACCTCCATTCCTGTGGCCGTCATGACCGTTGCTTTCTTCCGGCTGACAAAAGGCTTCTTGGGAAAATCCACCATTCTTGAGAATAACATCTCTCAGACTGTCGGGTCTGCTAGTTCTTCGTTGGCTTCCGGGGTCATATTCACCATCCCCGCACTTTTTCTGTGGGGATTGGCTCCCAGCCTGGCGCAGATGGCGGCTCTGGCACTCTTGGGCGGGCTTCTGGGGATTCTTTTCATGATCCCTTTGAGAAGATACTTGATCAAACAAGAACACCGAAAGCTTCCCTATCCTGAAGGAACTGCGTGTGCCAAGGTGCTGATAGCGGCCGAAGCCGGAGGGGCTCAGGCCCGCAACGTCTTTTGGGGGCTTCTGGTGGGGGCTGTCTACAAATTTTTCATAGGCTTTCTTCATCTTTGGAAAGACAGAATTTATATCGGCATACCCAAATTGAAAAAAGCTCTTTTGGGAATCGAAGCTACACCTGCACTTTTGGGAGTGGGTTATATTCTGGGATTCCGCATATCCTCAGTCATGGTGGCGGGCAGCATGATCTCCTGGCTGGTAATGATTCCGCTCATCGCCCACTTCGGAGAGGGATTCGACAAACCGTTCTTTCCGGAGACTGTAAAAACCATAGCAGAGATGAGCACTTCCGAGATATGGAACAGATACATAAGATACATCGGAGCAGGCGCGGTCGCCTTCGGAGGCATAATCACCATAATAAGATCAATTCCCACCATGATAGCCTCGTTCAGGTTGGGGCTTTCGGAGGTTAAGTCCACCTTGCAGAAAAAGGTTCTGATAAAAGAGAGAACCGACCGTGATCTTTCGCTTCTGGTGACGATAGTCGGAGTAGCGATTATTCTGCTGACAATCCTCGTTGTTCCTCACATACTGGGAACGGCAGAGACTTTGAGCATAAGACTGATCGGAACTTTGTGCATCGGCATATTTGCCTTCTTCTTTGTCACCGTCTCATCCAGGATTGTGGGGCTGGTGGGGGTCTCCTCAAACCCCACCTCCGGCATGACCATCGTGACCCTGTTGGGCACCAGCCTGATCTTTTCCCTCTTGGGCTGGACCGATACCGTGGGAATGGTATCTGCTTTGACCGTTGGCACGGTGGTTTGCGTTGCTGCCTCCATAGCCGGAGACACATCGCAGGACCTCAAGACCGGATTCTTAGTGGGGGCAACCCCCAACCGGCAACAGATAGGAGAATTTATTGGCGCTTTCGCTTCGGTGCTGGCGGTTTGTGCGGCTGTAATTGTCCTTGATAAAGCTTATTCATTTGGCTCTACGGATTTGCCCGCTCCACAGGCTACCCTGATGAAAACCGTCATTGAGGGTGTCCTGTCTGCGGAAATACCGTGGAATCTGGTCTTCGTCGGAGTAGCCTTCGGGGTCATAGTTGAGCTCCTCTCCCTGCCATCACTCCCCTTTGCCGTTGGTTTATATCTACCGTTGTCCACCATGACACCCATATTTGCAGGTGGGTGCATACGCCAGTTCGTGGAAAAGAGATACGCGCGTGACCAAAATCAGCTTACCCAAAGGAGAGAAAAAGGCGTTCTCTTAAGTTCTGGTTTGATAGCAGGTGAAGGACTTCTGGGAGTGGGGATAGCCATTTATGCCTTCTTTGTCGGAAAACCGAAAGGAGTGGGATCATCCTGGCTCGGCTCTTTTGCTGACATCTTCTCCTTGGCCCTTTTCGTTCTTCTGGGATATTTCCTTTTTAGATCCACCACACCGAAGGAGGAGAAGCAGCGGAGATGAAATTCGATACGGCAGTAAGAGAGACCGTGAGGGACGAGTTGAAAAAGATTGAGAAAGTTGACATCCTTGTGGGCATACCCTGTTACAACGAAGAGGATACCATAGCGCACATCGTTTCCACCATGGGTGAGGGATTGAAAGAGCATTTCCCCGACAAGAGAAGTCTTGTAGTAGTTTCCGATGGTGGCTCACTGGATGACACGAGAGAAAACGCCTGGTCTGCTCCCGTGCCGGCAGGCATAAACCGAATAGTAAGCATTTACCGGGGACTTGCTGGAAAAGGAACCGCCTTTCGTGGAGTCTTCGAAATAGGTGAAATGACAGGGGCAGAAGCCTGCGTGGTGGTTGACTCCGATTTGAAAAGCATCGCTCCCGATTGGGTAAAACTCTTGGCCCAACCCATACTGGATGGAAAAGCGGGATTCGTAGCACCATACTACAGAAGACACAAGTATGACGGCACCATAACCAACCATATAGCTTATCCCATGATTCGAGCGTTGTACGGGGTCAGTCTCAGGCAGCCGATAGGCGGGGAGTTCGGGCTGTCAGGCGACCTGGCGGCTTCCCTAGCCGCACGGAGCGTATGGCAAACCGACGTCACTCGCTTCGGAATCGATATATGGATGAGCACAGCCGCAATTGTTCGAAAAGAGAAAATCGTGCAGGCGAACCTGGGTAACAAAGTGCATCAAGTCAAAGACCCCAGCACGGATTTGGGCGCCATGTTCTTGCAGGTGGTAAGCACCTTGTTTTACGTCGCCTGCAAATACAGAAATCGTTGGTCTACCGATGAGGAGAGCCGTCCCTTGGAGATCGTGGGGAAATCTGAAAGCAGCATCAGCCTTCGTCCGGTGCCGGTCTCTATGGAAAAACTGAGAACGGAATTCACCCAAGGAGTCGAGCAGTTCCAGGGATTCTACGAAAAGAACTTGAGTACACAGTGTTATTCTGACCTGATAAAGATAAAGGACGATGCCAAGAAGGGCAAGGAGACTCGGTTCCATCCCGCCTTGTGGGCAAAGATTCTTTATGAGTTTTTTTGTACTTACAGCAAGTGGGAAAGGAATAGAAGACGGTTGATTGAGATGCTGGCGCCTCTCTATTTCGGTCGGGTGACGGCCTATTGCGAAGAGGTAGCGGGGTTCAAGGACGGTGAGGAGGAACAGGTAATAGAAAGACAGGCGCAGGAATTCGAAAAACAGAAACCGTATCTGCTGAAGCTCATGCACAATTCCCGCCAGGGTTAAATCGAGGTGCCCGGCACCATACCCTCCCCCCAGGCTCTGCTGGTTCCTTCTTCCCCGCTAAATGTTGAATGTACTACTCGCCAGTCATTTCGACATAGATGTAATACTTGCTGGCCTCTCTGCGCTCCCTCCGGCTAGCGGAGTAGTAGATCGGTTCCACCCTTTCCTCAAGTGTGTCAGCCGGATCACCGGTGTAGCTTAGACCCGGCGGAGGAGAAAAAGGATATCTTTGTGGGAAGAACAAGTACCCGGAAACGAAGTCTATCCAGCTATGATCCGCCAGCCCATCCGGTTGAGGGTCTCCGTTCCGATCCAGTTGATCTAGCCCGAATATCCGTAAGTAAGGAGTACCGTCCTGGTGATTCTTGTCCGTACGTGGGCTTTCGACATATGGCCAGCCCTTGTACACATCGAGTTTGAACGCTTCCTTGTTGATGTATGTGGTGCGCAGGAAGTAAACGTTTTTCCACTCGTACTCCCAGGTGAAATCACCGGGCCTGGGCGCCGCCGGTTTGATCAACTTAAGTTTCATGCACGTATCGCTTTCAGCACCGGTGCAGGAATCCTTCATATATCCCACCGTATCCACTTTTCCATCTGAACGAACAATCACATAGTACGCCGCCAAAATGTCGTTCTCTTGCAAACTCTTGTAAAGTCGAATCCAGTACTGCGTTCTGTTCACGTAATAGCTGTCCAGATCAATTTCCTCAAATCTTCTGAACAGGGGCTTTTCGCGATACGTGACGAGAGTATCCTCATTATGAGGATCAACATAGGTTATGCCAAAAAGATAAGGAATCGAGTCGGGGTTGGCGTTTATATAGAAGTTGTTTTTGAAAAGCCGTATCTCAATCACGGAATCGCCCCAAAAGAACTCATTCTGGTAAGGGATCGAATGTGAATACCCCCCATAATTCATCAATTCATCCTGTCCCAGATGGTAAAAGGTCCTTTCCAGATAATCGTAATCGCGTATTATCTGATATGACACCAGTTCCGGCTCATCCTGCTTGGTTGATTTCTTGCTGCAGCCAGCTATCAAGAAACAAACAAGAAGGACAACCGACATGACTGCAAGTATCGGTTTATGTCCCTTCTTCATTCCTGCCCTCCCCACTCAATATCTTTTGACAGTAACACAAATTCATTCTGCCGATTTTCCTTACCTGAGGCTCTTCCATTCGGTCATTTGCTGCGGATGAACACTGATGCTATGGGGCCGTGGAAGGGTCCCAGCTTGTGCGCAAGTCTTGGTTGAAAGAATCGAGAGCTTTCATATCTTCCCGCGAAATTTCAAAGTCGAAAACATCGGCGTTTTCATAAATCCTCTCTTTTCTCGATGATTTTGGAATAACCACAATCCCTCGCTGTAACACCCAGCGAATGAGCACCTGAGCAGGACTCTTGGAGTACTTGGAAGCAATAGCCACCAGTCTGGGATCGTTCAGCTTTTCCCCTTTGGTAAGTGGGCTGTATGACTCCAGCTGAATATCGTGAGACTGACAGAACTCAAGAAGGTCCTTTTGATAGAGATACGGGTGGAATTCGACCTGATTAACCGCAGGGATGGTAGATGAATTGTCCAGAAGCTCTTCTAAATGACAGATCATGTAATTGCTGACGCCAATGGCCCGGCATTTTCCCTCGTTCAGCAACCTCTCCATAGCCTTCCATGTATCATTTCGAAGACCCTCCACAGGCCAGTGAATCAAATACAGATCAACGTAAGACAAGCCGAGGGTTTTGAGGCTTCTTTCGCAAGCAGCCACAGTTCTATCGTAGCCGTGATCTGAATTCCATAGTTTGGTGGTGATGAAGATATCTTCTCGCGGGATGCCGCTCTTCCGGATCCCTTCTCCAACATCTTTCTCGTTTCCATAGATTTTGGCGGTGTCGATGTGCCTATAACCAGCTTCCAAGGCGTGAACAACGGCTTCCTGGGTCTCTTTACCTCTCCTGGTCAGGTAGGTGCCCAATCCGAAGATGGGCATCTCCACTCCATTGTTGAGCTTCACTTTCGTGTCGATCCTTATTTCCGTCATTATCATAATCCTATCCTTTGTGTTCATCAGCTTTCACAGATTTACGGATGACCTATGCCAACGCTTCTGGGCTTTGGGTGGGAACTCAACTGTTTGTTTATCTGAGTATTCCCCGAACATCACATCTGTGATTCTTCTCCGGCAAAATGGCCCCTCAAATGGTCGTTGAACAAAACGCTCAATCTATGTTGCTCGATTAGCATCGTAAATCTACCCAATTAGTCTTTCTCTGTCAAGCCAGCCAATAGAAATTCATGAAGTTTCTTTCCGACCGACGTTTGAGTTTGTGTGCAAAACCCATCTCGTCGCAGCTTCTGAAGTTCTCCCCCGCCTTTGGGGTAAACCACACGGGCGTGTTGAAAAACCCCAACCGGAGTGCCCATCTGGGCGGTTTTTCTCACAGTCTAACTATTTGCGACATAAGAAAACCTGGATCTCGGAAAAACACGAAAGCAAGCTTTCGCACTCCAAAAACACTTTTTCAACAATCCCTGACCTTTCACCCCTGTTGATGTTATCCTGGGACCGTTGCCCAGGCATAAAAGTCCCATGACGCAAAGGCAACTCGAAAAAATCAATTGACTTTGTTTTGAAACTGTCTTATTTATGTGTAAAAGGCAATGCAAAATGGCATTCAATCTTCAAGCGTAAGGAGTGGCTTCCATGTCAGAATTCCATGTTATCAGCCGAACCGATGTTGCCAAGGTCATTTTGAATTCCGCCCCTGATCGTCCAGGAATCGGCGCTCAGATATTCGGGGCTCTATGGTCTTACGATATCAACGTTGAGCTCGTCTCCTCCGCCCCCACACCGCAGGGGAAGGCAGATATCACCCTGGTGGTGGGAAGGGACCACCTGAATCCAGCTATACTTAAGTTGAAAAAAATGAAAGAGGAGCTGGATGCTAAGGATTTAACCGTTGATCAGGACATCGCTATAATCACCGTCAGCCATCCCAATTTGTCCAGAACTCCGGGCATCGCCGCCAAAATATTCTCTCTCCTCTCCCAGGCAGCTGTAAATGTGGAAGCCATCTCCAGTTCCACCACCTCCATTGCCTGCGTGATCCGGGAAAAAGAGGGGCAAAAGGCGGTGGAGACTTTGCAGAAGGGACTTGGAGATTAGAGGTTGGGAATCTGAGGCTTAAGACTTGAGACAGTGTTTTGACGAAAAAGGAGAATTGGAGAGCGAATTAAGACTTCCGGCAGAAGGTTCCCAAACTACTACCTGCCTCTGGAAATTCCTTAAGAAGTTGTGTTGAATTCATACTTGCCGAAGTTATCAGATCCCAGGGATCCGGAATTCAATGATTTTGCTCGATAAATCGAGCAACTACAGTTTCGGCAAACTTCATCAACCAGGGAGAGGCTTCACTCGGAGAATCCGAACTTTTCTTTGAGCCTCTTTTCCACAATCTGAGGGACGAAGCAGCTTATATCGCCATTAAAGCGAGCGACGTCCTTGATCAGATTGGAGCTTAGGTAGGTGTATTTCTCCGAGGGTATCAGAAAGACGGTCTCGGTTTCGGGAGTTAGCTTTCTGTTCATCAAGGCCAACTGAAACTCGAACTCAAAATCCGACACCGCCCTCACTCCCCTGATAATGGCGGAAGCTTTGACCTCCCTGGCCAGATTTGCCAAAAGACCGGTGAAAAGAACCACCTTCACCTGTTTTAGATCCTTAACGCCGAACCGAACCATCTCCAGTCTATCCTCGGCGGAAAAGAGTGGCTTCTTGTCGGGATTGTCCGCGATGGCTACCACCAGCCGGTCAAAGAGCTGAAGCCCTCTTTGGATCAAATCCAGATGACCGTTAGTTACGGGATCGAAACTCCCCGGATATACAGCAATTTTCATAAAATCTCCTTGAGTTTAAAAGACAGTCGACCTAGGTTTGGCCGGTTTTCTTCGATCGGGGTCAAGATTTTTATGCTTTCTCTGGCTCAATCCCTATCTCCCCCTCTCCATTCTAGGGAAAGGGATTCGTCGTGAAAGGACATAAAGGGCAAGGTTTCGGTTGACCACGGTTTCATCATGCTAACCTTATCAAGTTACCATAATTCTCTTTCTTAATCAAAAATCATGACCACCTTTCTGCAAGAGATCCAGAACTCAATGTTCTCAGATCAATCCTGTCTCAGGAAGAACGAAACCATAGTGTCTCCGAACCTTTTTGCCTTTAGGCAGAGTAGCCTTTCTTCAGGGCATTCGAAAGTCTCCTTCTTATGATGCTCCAGGACCAATATTCCATTCTTATCCAGAAGACTGTGTTTGACTACCAAGTCTATCACCTTTTGGGCAAAACCTTTTTGATAGGGAGGATCAGCGAAGATGATCCCGAATTTCTCTTTAAGGTTTGGCAGAGCCTCCAGACAATCCTTGCGCAGAATCTTCGATCTTTTGCTCAAGTTCAGACTCTCCAAATTCTCTTTGATCGTTTTGATGCTCTGAGAAGATGAATCCACAAAAGTGACGAATGTAGCCCCCCGAGACAAAGCCTCAATACCCAAATTGCCAGATCCAGCAAACAAATCCAGTACTCTCTTTCCCTCGACGTCATCCTTCAGCACGTTGAAGATCGACCCCTTCACCTTATCGGAGCTGGGCCTGATCCCTGTTTTCTTGACAGAGCCTAGAATGCGCCCCTTATGTTCACCAGAGATTATTCGCACGGAAATCTCCGCAGGAGAAATGACTTCACTTAACCGTTATGAAGTCTTCTATCTTCTCGAAAGTCTTGGGGCCGATGCCGGAGACGTTCATCAAATCCTCAATCCTCTGGAACTTACCGTTTGACTTCCTGTAATCGACGATTCTTTGGCTCAACACTGGACCGATGTGTGGCAAAAGCTCCAGTTCAGAAGCCGAGGCGGAATTGAGGTCGATTTTCCTCTTCGAAGGACTTTGCTGTGCCGAAGAAATCCCGAATTCTGAGGCCTGAGACTGGTTTTCACTTTGTGGGCCGGGCCCCTGTGCGCCAAGGTCTTGAATAGGGGAGGCTAAAGAACCCTCGGAGACTCGATACGAAGTATCCTTGGAAGCCTCACCAGATTGCCTTTTCTCCTCAAGGGAGTTCGAGGAAGATCGGTTGAAGACCAACTCCGGAGCAAAATCAAGGTATTGCCTTTTATAGATGGTTATCCCGCTTCCGATAAGCAGGGCTGCCAGAAGAAAAAGCAAAGCCCTTATCTCTTGGGGCGTGAAGCTAAAAAGGCGCATAGGAGAATTCCGTTTCGAAAGCTGGGCTCACTGATAGAGAACTCCGATCAGAACTTCTCCGATTTTCTGCAAGCTCTCCGGGCTGCATTTGTCCGGGGTATCCTGAGTAGTGTGCCAGTAAGGATAATCGAAGTCGATTAGGTCGATGCAAGGGATACGTGCCCCCAAAAGGGGAATGTGGTCGTCATACATGAAGTACTTGGTGGAGTCACGAAAACACTCGATTTTAAGCCTCCGGGCCGTACCCCAAACCAAATCCACTATCTCTTTGGCATATCTGACGGAATGTCCTTCCTTGTAGACGTCTAGGTCCTTGTCGCCGATCATGTCCAAAAGAATGCCCAACTGTGGTTTATACTCGCCTCTGTTTTTGGCGAAATACTTGGAGCCCAGACAGAATTTTTCCAATTCGCCTTCCGAACCATAGTCCTCACCGTCAAATAGGACAATGTCCACCCCCCATTTCGGTCTTTTCTGCGAAACAATTCTGGCTATCTCCAGAAGGACCGCCACCCCGGAGGCTCCATCATTGGCACCCAAAATCGGTTCTTCCCTCAAAGAAGAATCTGGATCCCTGTCTGCAAAAGGTCGAGTGTCCCAATGTGCGCAAAGAAGCACCCTTTGTCTTTTATCGGGATAAAAAGAAGCTATGATATTGGTCAATTCCAACTTCGTATCTTGACTGGTATCCTGATAAACAAACTCTTGTATTTTTACTAAGTTACTGTATCGCCCGAGCATGTCAAGCAAATATTCTTTGCATCTTTGGTGTCCCTCAGATCCAGGATTTCTGGGGCCCAGGTCACATTGGTCGGTCAGGTAACCGAGAGCTTCCTTGCCGTCGAACTCGGGTGGTGAACCCAAGCCACAGCCATAGAGCAACCCCACAAGGAAAAGAATCCCCAGCTTCACACTGTTAGCTTTTAGGATGTGAAACATCATCTGTACGGACCTTTTTTTTATCTCTGGTCTGACCTGTCATTAGACTCCCAGAAAAGCAAGGATTCATCCGAAAGAAAAAGCTTTTACTCTCCCCGCGGATTCCTGCTCTCAACAGGCTCTCAAGGTGACATGAATTTCGACCTGGGTGCATCAATTGGAGCAGAATTTAGAATTTTAGCGTCAGCCAAATTCCCAGTTCTCTGGTGTGTGTTTTCCTTTTCGTCTTTTTGTCGTCCGAATCGATCCACTTGCCGTTGAACCCTCCCGTCACCTGTTTGGAGAAACTGTATCCCGAGGCGAGAGTCACGGATAGCTG
>Ga0315541_1003695_pt1 | contig 11616 bp, 6 predicted proteins | sample SalMarSW160190MG_FD_203095 | JGI IMG/M metagenome (GOLD analysis project Ga0315541, IMG submission 203095) | Salt marsh sediment microbial communities from the Plum Island Ecosystem LTER, Massachusetts, United States - Salt Marsh Sediment SW1601-190 ...
TTACACTTGCTACAATCCCATCACTGCTGTTATTTACGTAGTCGACCGCATCTGAGATAGTAGCAAGTGTAATCCGGTCGGGGTAGTTGTTTGAGCGAATAGCAGTCCCGATAAAAGTATAAGTCTTTGCCGGGTCTAATCCAGTGAATTCTATTTCCATCCACCAGCCACTACTGCCGTAATAGATGTTGTTTGGGCCGAAGTCTATGATATTATTGAATATCTCATAAGCTTCGGTGCCCGGGGCGGGATTGCCGCCGGCGCCGCCGCCGCTGACACTTAGTCCGGCACTTCCCATTGTGAACGTAACAGTGGGCATCCCGGCATCGCTACCGGTTTCGAAATTTTTCAGCCGGCCTGTTGAATTGGCCCTGTCGTTATTATGAATAGTCCAGCCGGTCACATTCGCCGCCGTCGAGTCCCCTGCCTCTCGAAGGCAGTCGTTGTATGCGACCCATTCAGCCCGCGCTATGCCCGCGGACAGGCCAAAAGGTAATATTAAAACGAAAAAGACAAATGTTTTACGTTTTATACTTTTATCTGAGCTTCTTTTCAAACAGCAAGTCCTATAACACAAGTTTTCATCAGCCAATCCAACCTATATTAACATATCGAAGCTATTAATTCAATACGTATTTTAATTTTATCGGGCATCTCTTATGTTGATTTCGCCCAAGAAGCACATCTGTACATATCGACTCTAACAAGGCAAAACAGTTTCTCAAAGATATGATCTTGATATTTCCAGCTAACGCGTCAGTTCTTCCCTTAACTCAGATGGTGACGTTGCGTCGATTGCGTCGGGTTTCGGGCCTAAAATCAGTTGACTTTCTTCGGTCGACTGCGGTTCGGAAGCGAGCCATTTCCGCCATCGCGAATTGGCTGCGTCAAGAACAGACTCCCATTGGCTGTCGCCGGTCGGGAACTTGCGGACCATCTTGCACTGGTGATCGCAATTTCGGGCTGGATCGATGGTCCCTCTCAGGTTTATGCCAGATGGAGCGTCCGGCATTTCGGTGAGCGACAGGTACGGTACACCGGCGGCACCCGTGGGTCTGGCGTCGGCAAGCTCCTTGCTTTCGTACTTCGGCGGGACGATGGCTACGTTGACTTGATACTCATTGGGCCAAGGCGATTTGCACCTGGTTGACTCGATCGGATACCAACCGAACTGAGGCACATAGGCCTCGACAATGTAGTGCGTTTGCAACGGGCCGGACCAACTCGGATAGCCCGAAACGACTCGGGCCGGGATATTGCACGCTCGCAACAGGGCGGCCACAAGGTTGGCGCAACTGGTGCACGATCCACGGCCTGTCAACGCCTCGCCGGCCGTCAGGTCCTTGGCTAGGCCTTGAGCGTTCGAGAAGACCACACCGGCCCGCTCCTGAACGGCGGCAATAAGGGTCATCACATCGTCGGCGTCATCACGGATCTCCTTGCTCAATGCCTGGATCTTGTCGTGTTGCGCGTTGACACACCACGTGGACTTGAGCCATGGTTGACAGGGCTCGGGCCACTCGTCGGGGATTTCCGCCCGGTCCGGGACGTCGCTAAACGATGAGGGACCCACGAGCACAAGGGAGCGGAATTTGATGTCGACTTTGTCGCGCTTACTACTGAGCACGACCGACACCTTCGCAACGTGGTTATGCGGTGTGTCTTGATAGATCGTGACGCTTCTCGCCGCTTCGGGAGGGTCCACGGCCAGTTCGTAAGTCACGGGAACCTGCTGCCGATATGCCAACGGAAGAGGGAGCAAAACGTTCACGCTTTGCTCCCACTCGTCATCCGCTCTCTTGGCCGCGAAGCCGAGTTTTTCTGCCATGCGACTCACTAAAGAAGGCTTGTGCTTCAATTCCATCGCACCAGTAATTTCGAGCAGGCCGGGACCAATATCGTCAAACGACCTCATCGTTCCAAGATCACGGCCGGTAACTCTGGCATCCTGGTCGACGATCTCAAGCGACACGTCATCCATCCATGCTTGCCCGCCACCTCGCAAGAACATGCCCAGATTGATCGTCTCGGCATCTTCGGCAATATCCCCTACGATCTCATAATAGTCCCATTCCTTCTTGCGAATAGGGCGATTGGCCATGTTATCGAAGAATCCGGTCTTGCGTTGCCCTTCCTTCGTTAACAAGTCGACTCGCATCCAGAGTTGTGCCGAGCCATTTTGGCCGTCGATCTGTGTACGAACCGCGGCCCGATAGCGTACACGTTTGCCACGGAAGGAAGCCGCATCGATCTTCTGCATCACGTTTCCGAAAGGGCCGGGTTTCTCCGTGCCCCGTTTGATCGTCACACACTGTTTGCCGCTTTTCGGATCCTCATCGGAGATGAGTACGTGATAGCCGGGAATTTTGGGAATATACCAATGGTCCGGAGCCTGACCGGGTTGACCCTGTTCGAAGCCCAGGTTCGCAGGCACGGTTTCAGCAGCAGCCACAAGGGACGTCCAGACGAGGGCTATGACCACGGTGGTGAGAATCTCGAGACGGTATGTTCGGCAGTTCATTCGCTTTTCCTCTCGAGTGAGGCGTTGGTGTATGAATCAAACACAAAACACAATGCTATCTTTGACAACCAATTTAACAAACATTATATGATACTGGCCTACCTATTTCAAGCATCTTATTCAAAATAGCACAACCAATCAAGGCCTCTCGTGCTATGAAATTCGAGCCTCAGAGCATCCATGTGTGTTTTACCCATTGGGTTCTCTCATATCAAATGGTCTGAAGAGGCTTGAGTGGTCTCCACAAGCTCTATATTATCAAAATCCTGTTTAATTGTCATTGACTATTTGGGAAATCCGGGTTTATGCTGTTAAACTGTTACTTTGGTAATGGAACCATAACGGATTTTAAACTTTTGTCTGAAAGACGGCAGGGCTGTAGAATCGTGCTGAAATATAAGCAGGAGAAACAAAATGGGAAGTATTGAACAAGGCGTTAAACAGGCTGTAGAGAATTGTCTGAAAGTCAAGGCGGGCGAGAGCGTTGTAATAATCACTGATACGGAGACAATCGAAATCGGCTCAGCTATCAAAACAGCAATCGAAAAGATTACCGCCGATATTAAATTCTTCGTAATGGAAGACTTCGGCGAAAGACCGATTGATTACCCGCAGGCAATAGACGATGCCATTAAGGCTGCCGATGTCAGTATCTATGCCGCCCAGGGTGCTGAAGGAGAACTCCAGACCTTCCGAATGAAAATGCTCAGAGCGATCGAGGCAAATCCCGGGCTGCGGCATGCCCACATGATAGGAATCACGCCTCAGATTATGAAAGACGGGATGTGCAGCGATTACAAAGAGATTCAGCGTGTCAGCAGATTAGTTTATGAGAAGGTTCGAGACGCGAGTAAAATCAGGGTTGCAACTGAGAAAGGGAACGATTTCGTGGCTGAATTCAGTCCGCAGCTCAAATGGATAATCAGCGACGGCGATATCACCCCGGGCCAATGGATGAATCTCCCCGATGGTGAGGTATTTACATCCCCGGTTAATGTCAGCGGAAAAATTGTCATCGACGGCTGTCTCGGGGATTTCTTCACCCAGAGATACGGTTCTCTTGAAAATACGCCCATTATCATCGAGGTTGAAAATGGCAGAGCAATAAAAGAAAGTATACGCTGTGACGATGAGCAGCTCCGGCACGAGTTTACCAAATACCTCTTTGAGATCGATGAGAACAGCAATCGGATTGGGGAATTTGCCATAGGAACGAATACCGGCCTGACTAAGCTGATCTACAATCTGCTCCAGGATGAGAAGTTTCCCAGCGTGCATATTGCTTTTGGTAGCCCCCTGCCCGGTAAAACCGGCGCCAAGTGGGATAGCAAAGCGCACGTTGACGGCATGATAAAGAATCCAAGTATTTATGTAGATGGTGAAGTGCTGATGGATAAAGGAGAATTCTGCTTAACTGATGATTAAACTCGAACGGAGAAAAAGAAAAATGACAGACAAATCCAGCCGGCGTGCATTTCTAAAGACTATGCTTGGGAGTGCAGGAGCCGCATTATTACCCGCCGGGGCACTGCTGCGGGCCAATGGGGCAAAGAAGAAACCGCTCAATTTCGTATTCTTCCTTATCGATGATTTCGGATGGATGGACATAGGCGCCAATAATCCCCACTGCTTCTACGACACACCGAATATCGACCGTCTTGCACGTTCCGGCATGAACTTCACCAACGGTTACGCCGCCTGCCCAGTATGCAGCCCGACGCGCTTCAGCATAATGACGGGCAAGTACCCGTCCCGCTTCGACGCGACCGAATGGTTCAGCGGCAAGCGTTCCGGGCGGTTTAATCCGGCGCCGCTTAATGACTGGATGCCGCTCGAAGAAGTGACATTAGCCGAAGCTTTGAAAGAGCATGGCTACAAGACGGGATTTGTCGGCAAATGGCACCTCGGCGCCGACGAGAAGTATTGGCCGGAAAATCAGGGCTTTGACAACAACGTAGGCGGCTGGGCCGTCGGCTCGCCCCGCGGCGGTTATTTCGCCCCGTTCGATAATCCCCGGCTCGGCGATTATCCCGAGGGCTCGCACCTGCCCAAGGTGCTAACCGATGAATCTTTGAAACTGCTTGACGAATACAAAGACAATCCTTTCCTGCTCTACCTGGCGTACTACTCCGTCCACACTCCCCTTCAGGGCCGGGATGACCTGATTGCCAAGTACCAGGCCAGGCGACAGGAAATATTGGACGCCGAGGAGCGGGAATTTGGGCCCGAAGAACAAGTCTGGCCGGTCAGCAGCCAGCGGCGGGTTCGTCTCCGGCAATGTCACGCCGTGTACGGGGCTATGGTCGAGGCTATGGACGAACAGATCGGCCGCGTGCTGGACAAGCTTGAGCAGCTCGGTATCGCCGAGAACACGGCTGTTATCTTTATGTCCGACAACGGCGGATTATCGACCAGCGAAGGCTCGCCTACGTCCAATCTGCCTCTGCGCGGGGGCAAGGGCTGGTTGTACGAAGGCGGTATCCGCGAGCCTTTCCTGATTCGCTGGCCCGGCGTGACAAAGGGCGGCTCCAATTGTGATGTCCCCGTGGTTAGCACAGATTTCTATCCGACCATTCTCGATATGGCCGGGCTGCCCTTGAAGAAAGACCAGCATTTGGACGGTGTGTCACTGGTTCCCTTGCTGAAAGGCGCGACGAGTATCGACCGTGGCGTTATCTATTGGCATTATCCGCACTACTCCAACCAGGGCGGCTTCCCCGGCGGTGCGATTCGAATGGGCGACTTCAAGCTCATCGAACGTTTCGAGGATGGCCGCGTCCACCTTTACGACCTGCAGAACGACATAGGCGAACGGCAGGACCTGGCTTCTCAGTATCCGCAGCGTGTCGAACAAATGCGCAACAGGCTGCACGAATGGTATAAACAAGTCGATGCGAAATTCCTCCAGCCCAAGGGTGACAATCAACACCCCTGGCGCCCTGAATAGGCCGGCATAGTTTTACGAGTTTTGCCGCCACGATACGGGTCGAATATCTTCGATCTTGGACTCGTCCAGCTCAATCCCGAAGCCCGGCTTATCCGGCAGTTCCAGCATTCCGTCTATGGGCTTGAGCGGGTGCTTCTCGAAATCGTAGTAGCTATCCATCTTCTGAATCAGGAACTCGACGAGCGGACAAACCTCCACAGGCTGGCTTGCCACTACATGCATCGCGGCGTGGATGCTGTGGCCGTGAGGGATGACATTTACCCCGTGAACCGAAGCAAGCGTACATATCTTTACCAGCTCGCTGATCCCGCCGCACCATTCCGGGTCGGCCTGAACCACCATGATAGCATCGGCCTTGAGGAATTTGTGCACATCCCAGCGGCCGTAAAAATGCTCTCCCGTAGCCACCGGGATCGAGGTCTCGCGGCTCAGCTCGATAAAGGCGTCGAGGTTGGCGCTCTGGAAGGGCTCTTCTATCCACCGTGGATTATATTGCTCGGCCCGCCTGGTCCAGGCCAGGGCGTATTGAAGGTCCCATTGCCAATACGCGTCGAACATGAGGTCCACATCGTCCCCTACCGCTTCGCGAAGCAAACGCACGACTTTCACATCTTGTTCGACACCATCCGGCCCGAAGTTCGGCCCGCGATCCCGCACAAACCATTTTTGATGCTGGTACCCCTGCTGCTTCAATTCCTGTGCTTTCGAACGCAGCGCCGATGGTTCCTGCGAGAAACCCAGACAACTGGCGTATGCCCTGACCTTGCTGCGCGAACCGCCGAGAAGACGATATACCGGCAGGCCGAAGAGCCGGCCGCGAAGGTCCCAGAGCACATTGTCTATAGCACTGAGAGCCATGATGTAGTGGCTGCCGCGAGAGTGCCTGCTGGCTCGGAACATCTTGTCCCAATAAGCTTCGTATGCCAGCGGGTCCTGTCCGATGAGACTTCGCTTGAAGAATTGATCGACGAACATTGCCGCCTCGTTGTCAATCGGGCCGTAGAGCCCCGCCGGGCCGCCATCGGTATGGACTTTCAGATAGAGAGCCTTCCGCTTGTTCTTGCCTGTTATCTGCAGGATTTCCACTTTTGTGATTTTCAGGTTCCCTTGCTTGCCTGAACCTACCGGCTCTGCAGCGGAAATAATCCCGGTACGTGTACCCATGCCGGAGGCCACACCCATAGCTGCAAGACCCGTTAGAAAACTGCGTCGTTTCATACAATCAATCATCTGTATATCCTTCTACGAACTACGAAAAAAACGTTTTGACCGGAGCACCACAAAAGCGTTACGATATTCTGATAGTATACGTCGAAGCCGAGGCGTTTGCCAGGGTTATCAGTTTGCAATGCCTCGTCCCCGCTCGATATGAAGGAAACTTCTTCTTCACCCTGAGCGTAGTCGAAGAGCTATTTACGACATAACTAATTATTGTTGAGATGAGGATAGAACCATGCGTTACGTTTTTATAATTCTTGCTGCTTGCCTTACTTTATACTCAATACAAACAGCTCCCGCAGGCGTTAAAATCGAGCCAGGTCCTCCAGTTATTCCATGCTTTGATATCTACGAAATTGTTGTGGAATCTGACAGCCCGCCTGAAGGTAATCCTTTCACCAATGTTCGAGTCAGTGCTACTTTCACGCCCAACATCGGCTCGCCGGTAGAGGTCGAAGGTTTTTGTGACGACCAGAACGGGCGCTGCTTTCGTGTACGATTCTGCCCGTCACTTGTTGAAACTGAGTACAAATTCTCGCTGACGACAAACATCGAAGCGGATAAGAAATACACAGGCTCTTTTAGAACAACCAAACCCGAAGGAATGCAGCCTGTTATTGTGAATCCTGAACATCCAAAACACTTTCAGTTCGCCTTGTCCCGGCAGCCTTTCTATCATATGGGCCTGACCGCCTATCACCTGTTGGATCCGTCAAATGACGATAAGCAGATCGAAAGCCTGTTCGATTATTGCGTTCGATACGGCTTCAATAAGGTTCGCTTTCTTTTAACGGGCTATCCGAGAGACAACGACACCCGCAGCAAAAGTGAGTATAAGTTCGAAGGCGATTTGTGGAAGCTCCCTAATTATGGAGCGCCTCCGGGTGAAGTAAATCCGTTGCCTGCCTGGTTGGGTAAGCCCCATAAATATGACTTTACACGTTTCAATATAGCTCATTGGCAGAAAGCAGATCAGGCCGTACAGGCCATGAGAGACCGTGGCATTGTCGCGACGTGCATTGTTACGCTCGAAAAACAAGGTCTTCCACGGGAACTCGGCGTTCTTACCGAACATGAGAAACGGCTCTACCGTTATACCGTCGCCCGGCTGTCGGCCTTCTCGAATGTCTGGTGGGATTTGGGAAATGAGCATAACGAATATCGCAAGCCGAACTGGGCTGCAAAAATGGGAAACCTTGTCAAAAAATGGGATCCTTACGACCGTTTGCGTTCGGCTCACGCACACCAGGATTGGCTTTATGGCGATCAACCCTGGGCCGGCTTTATCATCACGCAACAATACGGCAACTGCGCCGAGGTGAATCAGTGGGCCCTGAAATACCGGCACATTGCCAAGCCTTATGTGAATGAAGAATATGGTTATGAAGGTGTGCTCGATGTGCCTAAGCACGGCCTGAACGCCGACTGGGTAAGAAAATGCCACTGGTCGATTGCAATGGCCGGCGGATATGCCACCTACGGCGATTGGACCGCCGAAAGCCCCTTCTATACAGCTCATATCGGACAGGGCAAAGCGCCTGCTCAATTGCATTGCTTGCGAAAAACTTTCGAGTCGATTCCGTATTCTCAGATGGAACCGCATAACGAGCTTGTTGGAAAAGGTGCATTTTGCCTCGCCGCCGAAGGTGATATCTACCTCATATACTTGGCAGATGTTAGAGAAACAGTCTTAAACGTCGAATCGGCCGGGCAAAACTATAAGATTACATGGATAAATCCCAGGACAGGTAAACGATCGAATTCAGTCGATACGGCGAAAGACAAAATTACGCTGCGCAGGCCTTCATCGAGCGACTGGGCGGCGATAATTAAGGTCAATCAGTAAATAAACAGTGTCTCGCTTAATCCGATTAGATCCTAATCGTTAACAAAGTGAACTTTTTATGATAGGAGAAGCCATGAGATCTTCATATATGTCTCGTCGTTCATTTATGAAATCACTCGGTTTATCTGCTGCTGCTGTTATTCTCCCAGCTAAACTTAAAGCAGCCGATACCAAATGCCCCAACATCGTTTTGATTTATGTCGACGATCTCGGTTATGGTGACGTAGGCTGCTATGGCGCGACCAATGTCAAAACGCCAAACATTGACAAGCTCGCATCTGAAGGATTGCGTTTTACGAACGCTCATTCTCCGTCGGCGACCTGTACGCCGTCACGCTATGCCATGCTAACCGGCGAATATGCCTGGCGTCATAAAGGTACGGGCATTGCGCGGGGTGACGCCCGCATGATTATCCAGCCGGGGCGAACGACGCTTCCGTTGATCATGCAAAGAGCAGGCTACACGACCGGCGTTGTGGGCAAATGGCACCTCGGGCTGGGGGCACAAGGTCGTGAGCTTAACTGGAACATCGATATTAAGCCCGGCCCACTTGATATAGGATTCGATTACTGTTTCCTGATTCCCGCCACCGGCGACCGAGTGCCGTGTGTTTACGTGGAAAACCGCCGGGTCGTTGGTCTCGATCCGGAGGACCCGATACAGGTCAGCTTTAACGGACCTATCGGCGACGAGCCGACAGGCAAAGACCATCCGGAACTGCTTAAGATGCACCCCAGCCATGGCCACAACCAAACTATAATCAACGGCATCAGCAGGATCGGCTACATGAGCGGCGGAAAAGCGGCACGCTGGGTGGATGAGGACATAGCCGATGTTATCACCGACAAGGCCAAAGACTTTATCGAGAAGCACAGGAACAAGCCGTTCTTCCTCTACTTTTCGACACACGATATCCACGTGCCGCGCGTCCCTCACCCAAGATTCGCCGGCATGAGCGGCCTCGGCCCGCGCGGCGACGCGATTGTGCAGCTTGACTACTGCACCGGTGAAATTCTCAAAACGCTTGATCGTCTGGGTCTTACTGAGAACACCCTGGTGATTTTTACCAGCGATAACGGACCCGTGGTGGACGATGGTTACAAAGACCAGGCGGTGGAAAAACTCGATGGACACAAGCCTTCCGGCCCTCTGCGGGGAGGAAAATACAGCGCATTCGATGCCGGTACGCGCGTACCTTTTATTGTACGCCGGCCCGGTTATGTGAAACCAGGTCAGTCTGACGCTCTTGTTTCTCAGATTGATTTTATGGCTTCATTCGCGGCGCTTACCGGCCGGAAACTTGCCCCCAACGACGCGCCGGACAGCTTTGATATTCTTCCTGCACTGCTCGGTAAATCGCTCGTAGGCCGCGACCATTTGGTTGAGCACGCCCGCTGCCTTTCTTTGATTAAGGGAGACTTCAAATACATCGAGCCGAGTAAGGGGCCGAAGATAAACAAGAATACCAATACCGAACTCGGCACAGATCCGCAATCACAGCTTTACAACCTCAGAAACGATCTTGGCGAAAAACACAATGTCGCGCCGGAGCATCCGGATGTTATTAAAGAGCTGGCTGATCTGCTGGAGAAAATCAGATACCGGGATCATTGAGGATTGTGGATAATCCGAAGATTTTGCTTGACGGGCAGGCGGCTAATCTGATATAAAAAAGTTAGGATACCACGTGGGGTATCCCACTGTGGAGTGAGTTTCGTGGATTTTCGGTTTTCCGCAGGGAGGCGGTATCAAGTAAAAATTGTCCGCAGAATTGTATTAAAGGGTGTAGCAAAGATTTGAACCATTATCGTTCATCTTAATTTTCAGGAGGATTATCATGAGCAGGCAAACAATTTATTTCGTTTCACTTATTTTAATGTCCGGCTTGTTACTAACAGACCCCGCCAGTGCAGTTAATTTAGGCGATCCCGATCTTATCGGCTATTGGGCGTTGGATGAGGGATCAGGTACGACTACCGCCGATCAATCCGTCAATGGCTATAACGGCACGCTTAACGGTGGTGTGACCTGGACCGATGGCATGTTTGGAGGCGCTTTGCAGTTCGATGGGAGCGATGCGTATGTGGGTACAGACCTGAGTTTACTCAATGACTTGGATGCATTCACATTGGCCTGCTGGGTCAGCGGTAGCAATACCAGCATTTATGCCGGCATTATTGGCCAGAATGACCTGGTAGAGTTTGGCTTTACATCGGAGAACGGTGGTCAGCTCGGGGTTTGGATGGCCGGCAATCAGTGGCAGTTTGTTGGCGCAGACTATGACTTTGAATATCCTTCCTGGCATCACGTGGCTTTAACAGGAGATTCAACAGGAGTCGTAATCTACATAGACGGCGAGGTGGCGGCAAGCCACGATGGGGCCGTCTCGAGCGGCAACTCCGGGTTTACATTCAACATCGGCGGCTATGTCTTCAATGATAGCACACAACCACAACCACTTCTGGGAGAGATTGACGATGTCTTTGTATATGGCCGTGCGTTAATGCTGGAAGAGATTCAGGCTCTGATGGCGGGTCCCCGTGGATATCCTTATGCCACGAGCCCCGATCCGGGCGACGGCGATATGCATGCGGGTACCTGGGCGACGCTTTCCTGGCGGCCGGGAGATTTCACGGTTTCTCACGATGTGTATATGGGCGATAATTTCGACGATGTGAACAACGGTACAGGTGATACGTTCAGAGGTAATCAGACCGATGCGTTTTTGGTTGCCGGTTTTCCCGGATATCCTTTTCCGGAAGGTTTGGTTCCCGGCACAACTTACTACTGGCGGATTGACGAGGTAAACGATGCCGAGCCGAATAGTCCCTGGAAGGGCGATGTCTGGAGCTTCTCGATTCCACCCCAAACTGCGTATTACCCCGATCCGGCTGAGGGCGCCGAATTTGTTGACCTGGATGTGCAGCTTAAATGGACGGCAGGTTTCGCCGCTATGTTGCACTATGTAGTCTTCGGCGAAGATTTCGATGAGGTGAGCAACGCTGCTACGGGTATTCTTAACGGCACAACGACTTACACCCCCGGCCCGCTTAATCTGGCGAAGACCTACTACTGGCGGGTAG
>Ga0315541_1003697_pt1 | contig 11610 bp, 7 predicted proteins | sample SalMarSW160190MG_FD_203095 | JGI IMG/M metagenome (GOLD analysis project Ga0315541, IMG submission 203095) | Salt marsh sediment microbial communities from the Plum Island Ecosystem LTER, Massachusetts, United States - Salt Marsh Sediment SW1601-190 ...
GCCAAGTCTACCTCGCCGAACTCACCGACGAATTCCTCGAACAGGCACAGCAGCCCGCTGTATTTTAACGCGGCAGGCACAACCTATAATTCGTTCCGTGCAGGTTACGTGGGGAGGGCGAGACTCCTGTCGAGCCGCACCCGCCCCGACGGCTCGACAGGAGTCTCGCCCTCCCCCAAGCAACGCTTAGAAAGCAACACTTCTCAACATCGGCCAGGCATCTTTGATCAAGACCTTCGGTTTTCTACAGACATAGACGGGGACGTTGTTTTCGTAAGCCACGCACTGCTCGCACGTAATGGTGGCCGCCTGCTCGATGTCGCCGAAAAAGTTGTCCAGGACGTCCAACTGGACTCCAAATACAATCGCCACTTCGCCCGTAGCAGTTCCCGGCCCCCAGAAATAGTAGTTCTGATGGATGCTGGTAGCATCAGGCAGGCCGTAGGCCTTGCCGTAGAAATCAATGGCCCCGGCCTCACCGAAGTTTCCGGCGAAAATCATGCAGTCCGCCTGCTCCTCGGGTGATAGGTCGTGAAAGACCTTGGCTACGGTGGCAACCTGGTTTTCCCAGCCGAACTGGTCGTGAAAGGTACCAGTGAGTTCGTAGGCATTCTTAATCACGCCGGCCGTGGCGACCTTTACATACCTATCCAGCTCGGCTATGGGGAGTATGGGCAGGCACACGGACGCAGTCGCTGCCCCACCGAGAACCAGAGCTGCCAGGGCGGCGGCCTTCAGCCATCGGAGATTTCGTTGTCTGATGAAGCTTTCGATGACCAGCGCCCCGGCTGCCAAAAGCATGGGGTAGGCGGGGGCCAGATAGTAGATTTTGCTCTTTGCGATGACCAACGTTACAAGCACTGCCACATATATCCACCCCAGGAGGCGGTATGGCTTCCCACCCTTGGAAAACAGGTAGTACCACAGGCCGGCCAGCCAAATCGGGAAATTCAACGGGTGGGTATAGAAGACCTGGCCCGCAATAAACTCGACCAGCGAGATCCTGCTCATAGTGTCCTCGTTGAGATTCCTCACGAATTCCAGTGTGGGCCAGCCGTGGGCAATCTGCCAAAAAATGTTGGGAAGGATGATGATAAAGGCTATCAAACCGCCAAGCCAAAGCCACTTGTTGACGAGGTATTTGCGGTTGGGCGTCGCGAGTAAGCCCACCACGAGCCCGAACCCGAAGAAAAGCATGGACGGTTTGTTCAGCAGCCCGACCCCGGCTAGCAAACCGACCCAAATCCACAGCCTCGAGTTGCCGGTCTTGAGAATGAGTATAATGACGTACGCGCACAGCACCCAGTACAGCGGCTCGAAGGAAGGTAGGCTGAGTATGTTACCTGCCAGCAGCCACACGGGCGCAATAATCACTGCAAGGGCCGCTAAGCACTGGGCAAACCGGCCGCCTCCGAGTTGGCGCACCAGGAGACCCGTAAGCAATACGGTTAGTGCCCCCGCCACGGCAGGCAAGAAGCGCAGAGCGAACAGCGACTCGCCCAGCACCACCCGGGACAGCCTGCCCAGCCACGGAACCAGCGGGCCAATGTCGACGTAGCCAAGGGCCAGGTGCTCGCCACAGGCGATGAAGTACAACTCGTCGCGTTGATACCCGTAGTACCGGTTGAAATAGAAATGGAGAAAGAGCTTGAACGCGGCCAGATAGACGAGACAGGCGACCTCACCCAGCAGCACCTCTCGGTAAACGACTTTCCTATTCATCTTCATCGCTTTTCCTCCATCAAATTCATGCCCCTCAGCCCAAATCACATCCAACAGAGTCAGGCCAACGTCCAGAGAATGGTTGACAGATTATCGGCAGTAGTGGCACTTACGCGACAGGTGATCTGCACGAGTAAATCACTGCTCCTGTTTTCAGCCGCCGAGGTTTGCCACCATCGCCACGGTCCCCGATTCTACACCATTACCCAAAACCAGCGCATTTTCGGCCCGGCCCAGGTCATTACCGATAAGGCTGACATCGCCCGTCTCCGAACCCACTGCCTTCAGGAACACTTTTGTGCCCTTCGGCGCCATGCAGCCGCGCACCATGGCGTCGCGGACATTGATAAAGCGCACCAGCGCGTGGCCCTCGGCGGAGGCCTGGGCCCGCAGGCCGTCAATGTCCAGGCCGCTCACGTCGTCGCACACCAGCGCATGGCCCAGATGTCCCGGTGTAGAGGGCGTAGGAATGCCACCTTCCGGATGCCACTCGATTTTGCCTTTTTCTTCGCTGGTAAAGCGCCAATACGTCTGTTCGGGAATCAGTTGAACATTCGAGAGGGTGAGGCCATTCACGTGACGGCAATAGAGGCCATAGGCCGGCAGGGCGCCGAACATTTTCGCGTCCGGGTATCCATCGATCGCCTCGGGAACGGGTTCATCTGAGGGGCGGAGAGGACCGCCTCCCTTAAAGCTGATGCGGATGTTTGATAGTGTTACCCCTTCCACCTTGTGTCCCGGAATGCCCGTGATGGAACACGCGAGCGTAGCGTCCACGGCCACCACGTTGCTGATGGTGACATTCTTGAACGTGCCCGGCACCGGCGTGTCCATATCGCGGCCCCGGTTGCCCAGGCGCATGAAAATCGGGGCTCGACAGTTGACCATCGCAATGTCGGACACCACTACGCCATCAAGGTCCGCACCGTCCACGGTTTCCAGTGAAATACCGCTCCTCGCAGGGCTTTGGCCATTCAAGCCTGACATGACACAGTTGCTAACCACGATGCGCTTGAAATCACCGCCTGATTCAGTGCCCAGCTTGAAGGCGTTGCACACCGTCGCCAAAAAGCAGTTAGTGACCGTGATGTTCTCCGACGAGCGCCGTACTCCTAATGAGAAGCTGGCCTTTGGCACGATTGCGTCATCCCATGACTCGATGTGGCAGTTCGAGATGCGGACGTTCCGGCACGCGTCCGGGTCGATGCCGTCGCAATGTGCATCCAGGATGGTGACACCGTCGATGTTCACGAAGTCAGTGCCCAGCATGCTGATGGCATAGTTCGGCGCGTTGACGATGCGGATTCCCTTGATGTCCACATATCGGCACCGCTTCAGTGCGATCGACTTGGGGCCTCCACGGCGGCCTCGGTTGCTGTCGATCGTACCTCTGCCCACGATTCCCACGTGTTCCACATCTTCACCCCATAGGAGGGCATAGTGGAAATACGTCGTCTCACGGTCGGCGTCATTGTCGAAATCAATCTTCTCATAGGGGTCGTAATCGGACCTTGTCTTACTCCCCTTGATGGTTGCGCCGGCCTCGAGCCATAGGGTTACCCTATTGCGCAAGTGCAGGCTCCCGCACAGGTACGTGCCCGGTGCGAAACAAACCGTGCCCCCACCGCCATCTGCGCACGCATCGATAGCCCTTTGAACCGCCGCCGTATCCTTCGCCACCCCATCGCCTTTAGCCCCGAACGAGATAACATTGTACGAACAATGGGCGCCTTCGCCGTATGCCTCCGCCGCCCCTAAAGCCAAAACCGGCAAAAAGTAAACAATACCCGATAATGCAATCGTCGCCTTCACAGCCGTTCCCTCCTTCTGTCTAGGACCTCATACTTTCGTACCCTTTAGTGACTGGCTCAGTGATTACCGTAAATGTAACCGTTTGCAGGGCGAAATGCCAATAGACTCACCGGTTTTCGCTCCGAATCCGCAAGCGCAGGGACAGTCCCGTCAATCGCGATAACCCTCTAAGCCCACCGTGTCGGTGAGGCCCGTGAAGCCAGGTCCGCCGCCAGCGACATAGCCGTTACTGGCGCCGGAGGGGTCCGGGCTGATCCAGAATGCGTAGAGCCGACCGTTGCGGAGGTGGAAACGGAACCGGACAGGCTTGCCCGCGAGTGCGGATAGGTCGCTGGACGTTTCCCAGCGCACCTGCTCCAGGGTCTTGTCGGCGCGGATGGGCGAACAGTTCTCGTACGAGAAAGGCGCAACGGGTTGCCAATCCGGTCCCAAGACCTCGACGCGCAGTTCGCCTTGGGCGGTGTTGCAATTCACGAAGAGGTGCTTTCCCTGGAACCGGACCGGACGCGTCGTGAGCGTGCCGCCGGCCTCGCGGGCGTCCATGGACGCGAATCCGTCGCGGCGGAGCGTGGCAAGCCCAGTACTGCACACGCCCGATGCGGGTGACCCCGCCACGCCCTTGCGGCCGCTCACGTAGAAGTACAAACTGTCTCGAACCACCAGGCAGCAGCCCCCTGCGGACTGAACGTTGCCCCAGTTCCAATCGCCGTAACGTTCAGACACTGCAATGAAGGCCTCGCGCATGGGGCGGTGCCAATGGAACCCGTCGCGGCTGAAGCCGACGCAGACCTCATTGGGTTTGGCACGATCCTGGGGCTGGCCGCGCCAAATACTGAACAGCCCGATCAGCAGGCTCTCGTAAGCGGCCGCGTCCAGGTTGTAGAGTTCGCAGGGGGTGGCCAGGTCACCGCGCGGCGGGTCGAGGAGGTCCGCGCCGACCCAAAACGGCGGCTCACCCGCGCGCCACCGGGCTGCGGCAAGAACGTCCGGATGTTCCCAATAGCGGCGAAATCGCCCGAGTCCACCTCGCTCATAGTCGCGTATACTGTAGACCCACACCTTGCGGAACGGGTTGTAAAAGACTGTACTCCGGTCGCCCAGCGGCCCATTCCTGGCGGCGCACTTATCCCAGTGGACACCGTCCGCGGAGAAGAAAATCGACAGCGCCCCCGCGCCCTCTGGCTGGGTATAGAGGAACATCTTGTAGCGGCGCTGGGGGTCCTGCTCCGAGAGGTCCAGCCACACCGTGCCGGAGTCCCTGCCGGAGGCATGCACAATGTTTGTACCGGCGACGACGTCGAGCGAAGGCTTCGCCCAATGGATGCCGTCTTTCGAGGTGGCGTAGCACGTCGCCTTGCAGTACCCGCCCATGTACCACATCTTGAACACACCGTCCTGCGGGTCGTACCAGACACCGTCGCTGAAGACCATAGCGGTCGGGGCGGGATGATCGTGCGAGGTGGTGTCTTGCTCCCAGGGCTGATCGGGCTTCACGATCGGGTTGTCCGGGATGTACTGCGCAGCATGGTACGTCCGCCGCAGGTTAGTTTCTTCAATGAGGAAATCATCCACAAACAGTTGCCGCCCTACGTCGAGTGGAATTACGGGAGGGGGCGCTTCAAGATAGGGAAGCGGCATGGGCTCGCGCGTCAGTGGGCGGTCGGCCGGAGGCCACGGCGACGGCAGCCGAATCCCGTTGTACAGGGACTCACCAGCCTGCGATTCATTGGTGTCCACCGCGTACGCGCTCGTTGCAAGGATGAGAAGTCCCAAGAGCCAAGACGCCAGAACGGGCGCCGGCGCTATGCCATTCGCAAGATCATTATCACACACGTCCTCGCCTCCTTTTCATTACCGGTCTCATCGCGGAGCCAGCAGCAGCGCGCCCACCAGCACCACGGACTCGCCTAAGGCGCATGGGACGATTTCGTAGCGGCTCCGGAAGGCGCCAAACACGTGCTCGGCCACGTGGCGGCGCACCGGTCCCAGCAAAACATCGCCCATTAGGCTTACGCCCCCGCCCAGTGCGATCCGTTCAGGGTGGAACAGCGTAATCACATTGGCCAGGGCCACGCCCAAGGCCTGCGCCACCCGGTCGAGCGCCTCCTTGGCAAATGCATCGTCGCGCCGGGCTGCTTCCGCCACAAGCTCACAGGTAATGCGTTCGGGGTCGCCCCCACAAAGCCGTGCCAAGGGGCTCTCCGCTGAGGCCCATCCCGACTCACGCAGCCGCTTTTCAATGGACCAGCCCGAACACAGGTTCTCAAGCTCCTCCTTACTCCCCGGGGCGCTGGCCGTCCAATCCGGCACGTAGGTATGGCCTATCTCCGCCGCGCCGAAGCCCTGGCCATCGTGCAGCCGGCCGTCGACGACCAGTGCCCCGCCGATGCCGCTTCCGATGTTCACGTAGCAAAAGTGGCGCGTACCGCGCCCGGCCCCACGGCAATACTCCGCCCAGCCAGCCGTATTGCTGTCATTAGCCACCGTCGTGGGGATGTTGAACCGGTCTTCAAACCACTTCCTGAGCGGGAAGCCCTCCCAGCCCCCCACCTGATGTGACACCAGCACCGTGCCCGTCGCGCTTTCGACAGGGCCGCCAAAGCCGACGCCGATGCCGCGCACGCCTTCACACTCCGCTCCGGCACGCTCGACCAGGCCGGATACCGTGTCGTCAAACCACGCCAAAATCGCCCTGGGCCCCTCCGAGGCAGGCGCCACGCCCCGTTCGACGTCAATAATCTCGCCCTCGGAGGTACCTAAAGCGGCCTGGAGCTTCGTGCCACCGATTTCAATGCCTAACGCGAAGGAATCCATGTCGACGAGTTTTCATCCCGGCTTCACTTTCGTCCAGAACCAACCGCAGCCGCACCCAGTGCACGCTGATGACATTCAGGCTTCTCACAGCACTCGTCTGCGGCTCGAATCCTGTCGTGCCTTGGGAAGCGCCGATCCGGCTGATTATTCAGTTTCATGATGGTTTCGGCGCGTCCCGTAACGCCTCCTTGAGAATCTCGACCATGGCGTGCTCGATGATGAGGTGAGCGTCCTCCACCTGGGCCATGCAATCGCAGGGCACGTGGACGTGGATGTCGACCAGGTCCTTGAGCTTTCCGCCCTGGTAGCCGGTCATCCCAATGACCACCATGCCCTTGGCCCGGGCCGTCTTGGCCGCCTCGAGCACATTGGCCGAGTTGCCGCTGCCGGAAATGGCGATCAGCACGTCCCCTGCCCGGCCATAGACCTCGAGTTGTTTCGCAAACACCTGCGCGTAGTCGATATCGTTGGCGAGGGCCGTCATCAGCGGAATGCAGTCGGCCAGCCCCACGGCCCGAATGGGACGGCAGCCTGTCGCCGTGGCCGGGGCCTTCACAATATCGTTGATCATGTGCGACGCCGTGGCCGCGCTCCCGCCGTTCCCGCACACATAGACAAACGCGTCCTCGGCCTGAGCCCGCTTAAGTTCATTCACCATCACGTCAAACGCGTCCCGGTCAATGCCGTCCAACGCGAAGATGAGTCCACCCACATACTCGTCGAACGATTTCATAACAGCCTCCTTGTTAAATGGCTGAGACGATTATACCGTACCAGGGGCGACCCTGCCCAACCCTATACAGGCCGGGACGAAACGACAGGTCCCCTGTTATATGGCGGCGCTGCAAATGCAACCAACGCCCGTAAAAGGATTTGCAGGACGTCCCCGGCCAGTGGTATCATTTCGATTTAGGGTCGGGCGGTTGGCTCAGATGGTTAGAGCACCTGCTTTACACGCAGGGGGCCACTGGTTCGAATCCAGTACCGCCCACCATACAAGACACTATGGCTCAACAGCTTATGCAAACAGTTCTTGGCCTTTCTTTCTGTGCACTCGACAAATGTCCTTCCAAGGTGAACATCCTTTCGGAGATCACCCTATAAGAGGACATTTCTAACGAGTTTGCAGGAGGACATTATCAAAGAGCCGCGCCGTGCGCTCGACATCTTGTTCGAGAGGCAAGGGTTGCGGTAGTATAATAAGTACAGCTCAACACAAATAAGGCCACAAATCGGGTTCAGCGCCTTGCGGGAGGCAACCACCGCCCCCGTCATTGCGAGCGACCGCAGGGAGCGCGGCAATCTCCTTAAGTGCAAGGACTTGGCCGCAGCGAGATTGCCGCGTCGCTTCGCTCCTCGCAATGACGTGCTGGGGATATACTTCGCCCCATTGTGTGATCTTAATTGTGTTGAGCTGTACCAAGGGATGTCGGTGTTGCGGCCGGATTGGACAAGGGTTTAGTATGGCTTGTTGTGCCGGTCCGGGCGAGAGCTATTGTATCGAGTGGCGGTTTGGTGACGTTACAGGACAGAGGCAAGTTGGAAGATTTCGGGGAAAAGGATTGTGGCACTTCGGCCGCAATCGAGTTTGACAGAAGGAGGCAACCATGAGCGATTCATTAAGCCGACGACAGTTTCTTGGAACCACCGCGGCGGGAGGCGTATTGCTGGCCGGACAACTCGGAGCCCGGCCCGCGATAGCCGCCGAGGGCGAAGAATGGCCTGAGCTGCCGCCTGTGAAAATTTACACGGTATACGTTGGCCGAACCGGCGGGATATACTTGTCCAGACCGACGGAGGAGATCGCCAAGTTCAAGAAATACCTCGCCGAGGTGGAGGTCAAGCTCGGCGACGTCAAGTTCGTCGGGGGTGACTTGATCCCTCCGGCCGAAGCGGCCGAGGTGGTGGCTAACCTGGGCGACGCCGATGGCGTCCTGCTGTTTCATCTGTCCGGCCACGGGGGAGGCGCGCCTAAAAAGGCGATGGACCAGATCGTGGATGTGGGACTGCCCACGGCGGTCTTCTCCCAACCCTTCAGCGGGCACGGCTGGATGTATTTCCCTCAGTGGGACGAGGCCGGCAAGAAGGTCGTCCTGCTGCCAACCAGTGACTGGGGCGAGATCGACCAGGTAGTTGCACTAATGCGCGTGGCGCCGCGGCTGCGTCAAACGCGGATCCTCGTCGTGCGCGGGCCTCAAGGAACAGCCGCGGCCTGCTCTGCCAAGCGGGTCAAGGACCGCCTGGGCGTGGAGATAGTCCCGATTAGCGTCGAGCAAACCATCCAGGCTCACCAAGCCGTCGATCTCAAGGCCGCCGAGGCCGAGGCCGAGAAATACTGGCTCAGCCAAGCCAAGGAGATCGTCGAGCCCTCCAGGGAAGAGATCATCAACTCGGCTCGCCTATACCTGGCGATGAAGGACCTCATGATCAAGGAAGGGGCACGGGCGATCACGAGTTCAAATTGCATGGGGGAACCGGCCAAAGGCTGCCTGACGTTCAGCAGGCTCAACGACATGGGACTGGTCGGCGCCTGCGAGGGGGACATGGACTCGACGCTGACCTTGCTTATGTTCGGTTATGCGTTCGGGATACCTGGGTTCATCAGCGACCCGGTCTTCGATACCTCCCGCAATGCGCTGATCCACTTCCACTGCACCTCGGCAACGAAGATGGACGGCCCCGCTGGCAAGCGCCTTCCCTTCACCATCCGCACGCAGAGTGATAGCGAAAAAGGCGTATCGCTGGATGTGGAGATGCGGGTCGGGCAGATTGTCACTTGCGCCAAGTTTATCAACCTCGACACGATGCTGATCTCCACCGGGAAGATCATGGAGATCACCCACGACGAACTCGGCTGCCGTACCCAGTTCGTCACCGAGGTGGCCGATGCCCGCAAGATGTTTCATAACTGGGGCGCCGGCATACTCAAAGGCGGCACGATGGCACTGCTTCACCGCGATGTGTTCTACGGCGACCACGTGCAGGACATTAAGAACCTCGGCGTGCTGATGGGGTTTAAGGTCATCGAGGAGGGGTAACGCGCCCGTAAAGTGGTCGGGCGGCACGGTGCTGGCATTATTCATATAAGCCGTGCTTGCAGACGGCGGTTCGTCCGTATGTGTCACGGTGGCCCGTTAAAGACGAGCACATAACACCTTGCCGCTAAAAAGGTTATGGAATTATTGACAAGTTCCGTCAAACGACATAAGGCAATGGCAAGGGCCTGCCCTGGCCGCATTTCCCAGCACGCTCAATTGGGATTGCCTGGTCTGTTCTCGATATGCGCCAAGCAAGGACTGAGCCGAGGCGTCAGGAGCGATGCGGATGGGCTCCTGGCAGGCTTTTCACTGCCCCGCAGCTACCTCACATGCCGGGACGATAGAGGATGACGGAGAATTCACGGTCTTCGTCCCGGCCATATCGTTCCTCTTCCGAGTACCGTCGTGCCCAGGCTTTGACCTTGGGCAGGTCATACGACGGGCCGTATACTTGGGCCGGATCGGGGAAGAGTTCATCTATATCGATATCTGCGGCGCCATCTTTCGCATCCTTCGCGCACTCCACATCGACGGTGGCGCGGCGAAAGGATTCGCCCGAGAGCCTGGTTGCGTTCTCCATGTGGCTCACCATCGTGGCTTGCAGGCGGATGGATTGTGTCTGTTCGATGTAGTACACATCGAAGATGCGCGCCTCCTGCGGATAGTCGATCAGGGCGGCCGTCTCGACTTCGAGATATGGATACGGCCCTCCAACCAACGTCACGAGGTGGCGGTGCGTATGACCGCAGATATGGGCGATGATATTCGGCTGGCACGCCAAGTACCACTGAAACTCGAGCGATGTCACCGTCTCGCAAGGGTACGGTATTCGGAAGTCGGTGCTGGGGTGGTGCGAAGCGATGATGACGAATTCACCCGAGGCCCGGGCGGCGGCGACCTCGGGCTTCAGAAAGGAGTCAAACTGTTCGCGGGTCATCACCCCGTAGTCAACAGGGAATCCCCAAGGTGGACAAGGTGCGGCCGTGTCCAGCACGATAAGCCGTATGGGTACTTCTTCCTTGGGGCGCACCGAATACGACGTGCGGCTCGTCGATCGATTGGCCTCCTCAAAGCCATGGCCGATCGGGTCGGTCGTGGTGTTGAAATGCTCCTCGATGAACATCGATCTCGATACGTAGTGGCGGTCGGGATCGTCGGCGATGGGCCCCGCCTCGAGCTGGCCAATCAGGAGCTGTAAGGTCTCGTGGTGGATTTGTTCCTCGCTCGCGCGGATGATGGCCGGGCTTTGGTCGTTCGTGGGTACAAGGGCGTTCAGAGGCGGATCAAGCTCGTGAAGCCCAAGCACCTCAGCCACAGGCCAAAACAGTGGGGCAAACCAGTCGGTCGGGTCATTGGCGCTCCGGTCGATGGCAAATACGCCCATAGACAGGCCGTCGTGGTTGCCGAAGACCGTGTACCAGGGAATGTCATTCGCGAGGCCCGCGGCTTGAAACCCCAAATTCGGATTATCCTCGGGGAGGACATCTCGGAGCAGGCCGTCAGGGTCGCCCGAGTCCGGTTCGACCCACTGCCCGTCCATCGTATCAATGAACCAGCGCAACTCATTGTATTGGGCATTGTCCACCAGGTCGCCTGCCACAATGACGAAGTCTAAAGGATGCCCGGGCGCGGTATCTGCCGCGTGGTAGTCGTTGAGTACCCGGACCGTTGCGTCGAGTACCTGCATGGAGTAGGCTTCCTGGGGCCGCCAGGCGGGGGGAATCAGGTTGTCAAGGCGCACAGCGCGCGCCGGGCTTTCTTCGTCGGTGACGTGTATGTCTGATATCTGCGCAAACCGCAACCAGTGCGCGCCCTCCGGGCCGGGCTGCGACTCGAGGTCGGGCTCGATGGGGCATCCGAGCATAACGAGGCCCGCAAGCAACATCAGAACCGCGTCTCTGGGACGCGCACAACTCCTCAGAACGAAACAGAACATGGCTTTCATTGCCGATGGTCTCCGCGTAGAGAATGTCACTTGCCGCGCAAGCGGAGCCACTCATGGATAAACCGCGAGGTCTCCGGTACCCGTTATGAACCGTGGCATCACTACGTGCCTGAATCGAGCAAGGTGCACGGTGGTCGAAAACTTCCCCATTACAATAGGTACTCCATTGTCAAACGCGCTTTTGCCTGGTTCGGCAAGTTCAGGCGTCTGGTCGTGCACCATGAGAATAATCTGGCAATCTATAGGGCACTCTTTCGTTTTGCGCGCATCACGACGACG
>Ga0315541_1003698_pt1 | contig 11609 bp, 7 predicted proteins | sample SalMarSW160190MG_FD_203095 | JGI IMG/M metagenome (GOLD analysis project Ga0315541, IMG submission 203095) | Salt marsh sediment microbial communities from the Plum Island Ecosystem LTER, Massachusetts, United States - Salt Marsh Sediment SW1601-190 ...
TCACCGGAAAGGCCTGTCTTGGTCGGAGTCGTGATTCTTGCTGGAATGCACTAACTCCAATCAGAATAAGCCTTTCCGGTTCCTTTTCGTAGATCAGCCCGTCACATCACGCTTGCTGTGGGCCTAGCTTGCAGGGTTCTTCATGACCCTGGACCGCGCCATTGCCCCGGGGGCCTCCCGGCCCGACCTCCTCGACCCTGCCACCCTCGCCCAGCTGGGGGGCATCGAGCTGCTGGCCAGGAAGGTGGTAGAGGGGTTCCTCATGGGGCTCCATCGATCCCCGCACCGGGGCTTCTCCGCCGAGTTCGCCGAACTCCGGGCCTACCGGGCCGGGGACGACCTGCGCTACATCGACTGGCGCATGTACGGACGCTCGGATCGCTTCTACGTGAAGCAGTTCGAGCAGGAGACGAACCTGAGGGCCCAGATCCTCGTGGACGTGAGCGAGTCCATGGGGTGGACGTCCAACCCCGGCGTGCTCCCGCCCAAGCTGTGGTACGCGAAGCTCCTGGCCGCCGCCCTGGCCCTGGTGCTCCTGCGCCAGGGTGACGCGGTGGCGATGGCCGCTTTCCACGACAGGGTGGTAGAGCGCGTCCTGGCGCGGGGGGGGAAGCGCCAGTGGAACGAGATCGTGCGCCGGCTCCGCTCCCTGGAGGCCCGGGGCGGCACCTCGGCGGAGAGTGCCCTCAAGGACGTGGCCGTCCGCCTGCGAAGGCGTGGGCTCGTCATCCTGCTCTCGGATCTCCTTGTCACTCCCGAGGCTACTCGGACGGCGCTCAAATTCCTCCGGCACCGGGGTCACGAGGTGCTGGTCTTCCATCTGGTGGACCCGGGGGAGCGGGAGCTCCCGGCCGCCTCGGAGGCCAGGTTCTTCGACCCCGAGACCCAGGAGGAGCTCCTGGTGAGCGTGGCGGATATGCGCTCGGAATACCGGGAAGCCGTCTCTGCAGCGCTCCTGGAATGGGAACGGTCACTCCGACCCCAGTGCATCGACTACCAGGTCGTGGACACGGACCAGCCGCTGTCCACGGCCCTGCGGGCCTACCTCCGGAAGCGGGAGAGGCTCGGGTGAGGCCATGGGTGCGCTGAACCCTCTCTTCCTCCTCGCCGGCGTCGCCGTCGTCGTCCCCCTTTTCCTGCACCTCTTCCAGAGGCAGGAGGCCCGCAGGGTGTCGTTTCCGGCCCTCCGGTACCTGGAGCGGACCGAGCGCGACCACGCCCGCCGCATCCGCTTCCGGCAACTCCTGCTCCTCGTTCTGCGGGCGACGGCGGTCCTGGCCGTGGTGGGAGCCGGCGCGCGCCTCTTCGTCCGGGGCAGCGGCTCGGCCCACCCGCCCACAGCGCTGGCCATCGTCCTGGACAACTCCATGTCCAGCGGGCTGGTGGTGGGCGAGGCGCGCGTCCTGGACCGGCTGAAGGAATTGGCGCTCTCCACCCTCGAGGACGCTACCGACCAGGATCGCATCTGGGTGATCCTCGCAGGCGAGCCCTGGCTCCCCTCGGCGCCCGGGGGTCCCCAAGAGGCCCGCCGCACGGTCGAGGAGGCTCGAGCCAGTGCCGGTGCCGGGGACATTCCCGCGGCGCTCTCCCGGGCCGCCGCGCTGGTGTCCGCCTCCGGGCTCCAGGCCCGAGAGATCCACCTCCTCTCGGATCTCCAGGCCTCCGGATTCGCGGCGGATGCAGCCGAACCGCCAGGAGACGTGCCTGTGGTGGTCTGGGCCCCGGAAGGCGATCCCGCCCACAACCGCGCCATCTCCTCGCTCCTGGTGGGAGGCGGCATGACGCCTCTGGAGGGCCAGCGCTATGAGGTGACGGTGTCTGCGGCGCCACCATCCGATGTCGAGGACACGGCGGCGGTGCCGGTGAGGATCGTGATCGAAGGGCGCGTCCGGAGCGCGGCGGCGCTCTCCCCGGGGGCGTCGGTGTCCCTCCCTCTCCCTCCAGCCCCGGCCGGGTGGACGGCAGGGTGGGTCGAGGCGGACCCGGATGCCTTGAGCGCCGACGACCGGAGGTACTTCGCATTCCAGGCCCGCCCCGTCCCCGGCGTCGCCCTGGACGGCGACGTGGGGGTCTTCTTCGCCGAGGCGGTGGCGGTCCTGGAAGCGGCAGGCCGCCTTCGGGTCGTCCCGCCCCAGCAGGCGGAGCTGGTGGTCTCGGCTTCCGCCGGGGCGCTGGACGGCGGGGGCGCCCGGGACGCGGTGCTCGTCCTGCCGCCGGCGGACCCCACCCTCCTGCCCGCTCTCAACCGCCGCCTGATGGCCGCCGGGCTCCCCTGGCGCCTGGAGCGCGCGGAGGGCGAGGGCGAGGTGGTCCTGGACGGGAGGGCGCTCCCCGAGCCCCTTGGAGGAGTCCGGGTGCGCCGCTGGTACCGCCTGTCCCCGACCGGAGACCCCTCCTCGACCAGCCGCACGCTGGCCCTGGCCGGCGGCGACCCGTGGGCCGTGGAGGGGATGGACGCCATCGGCCAGCGGTACCTGATCCTGGCTTCGCCCATGGACGCCGAGTCCACCTCCCTTCCGGTCTCCACCGCTATGGTCCGCTTCGTGGATTGGGCGGCGGTGGCCTGGGCGGGGGCCGGCGGGGAACGCGGTGAGCGCCCGGCAGGCTCAGCGCTGTCGGCACCCCGGGATGCGGATGCGGTGCGGCTCCCCTCGGGCGTGGAGATCCTGTTGGACGCCACGCGCATGATACACGCCACGAGCGACCCGGGGATCTACACCTTCCTGCTCGGGGACAGCGCGGTGGCGCACGAGGCGGTGAACGCGGACGTCACCGAATCAGACCTCACGCCCCTGGATCCGGCGCGCCTCGAGCGCGCCCTGGGCTCGCAGGTCACGTCCGTGGGGAGCGAGGGGAGATGGAGACGGGCCATCTTCCGGTCCCGCCACGGGCCAGAGCTGGGGCGTGCCCTGTTGGTGATGGCACTCATCGTCCTCCTCCTGGAGGCCGCGGTGGCATCCACCGGGAGGCTCACCCGGGAAGCCAGAGCAGCGGTGGAGAGCGGCCATGGCGCATCCTGATCCAATCCTCTCGGCCGTCGCCTCCTGCGAGGCCTTCCAGGAGCTGGCGGTGCGGCTCCCCGGGGCGGCGCAGCGCGACGCTCTGGGCGGGCTCGCGGGGTCGTCGGGGGCGGCGGTGGTGGCAGCGCTTCACCAACGCCACCCCGAGCGCGTCTGGGTGCTCCTCACCCCCGGCCCCCGCGAGGCCGCCGCCGCCGAGGCCGATCTGGAGGTGCTCCTGGGCGATCACGGCGCAGCCCATGTCTACCCCCAGAAGGAGGCTCTCCCCTACGAGGAGGCTGAGCCGAACCTCGAGATCGGCAGCTTGCGGGTGGAAGCGGTGGAGGGGGTCTTCTCCGGGCGCTCCAAGATCCTCGTCACCACCCCCCGGGCACTCCAGGAGCGTGCCCCCATCCCGGCGGGGCTGGCTCACCTGCGGCTCACCGTACGCAGAGGTGACACGGTGGACCTGCGCGGGTTGGCCCGCCTCCTGGAGGAGCGGGGCTTCGAGCGGGTCCCCATGGTGGAGGAGGTGGGCCAGTTCGCCCTGCGCGGAGGCATTCTGGACGTGTTCTCGGTGGGAGCCGGGGACCCGGCCCGCATCGAACTCTGGGGAGACGAGGTCGTCTCCATCCGGAGCTTCGAGATCCTGGACCAGCGCTCCGTGGCCGAGCTGGACGAGACTCACGTCCTCCCTGTGGACTTCCGAAGGAGCGCCTGCGGCGGGGAGACCGTCTCCCGCTCCCTGCTGGAGCTCCTCCCGGTCGATGCGGTGGTGGCGGTCCTGGGAGCCTGGGATCCCGCAGCCGACGCGGAACGCACCTGGGAGCGCGTCACCACGCTCTATGCCGACCTTGTGGACTCGGGGGCATCCCCACCTCCCCCCTCGGCGCTCTACCTGAGCCCGGATCGCCTGACGGAACTCCTGGCCGGCTTCCCGCGCCTGGACCTGGTGGGTGAGGAGCCCGCGCCCCGGCGACTCCCGGTGGGACGTCCGCCCGCCATCGAGCGGGACATGGGGAAGCTGGAAGCCTACCTGCGCGAGGGAGCGGCCAGAGGGCACGAGACGCTCCTCCTCTGCGACAACGACGGGCAGCTGCAGCGTCTCGAGGAGATCCTGGGGGGAGCCGCACGGATCCCGCCGGGCACGCGTCTGGGGATCGGCGCGCTGGCGGACGGCTTCGAGCTTCTCGCCGCCGACCCGCCCCTGCGCGTGCTGAACGACCACGAGATCTTCCGGCGCACGCGGCGCCTCCGCCGGACCCGCCGGTTCAGGGGCTCGGTGGCGTTGGAGAGCCTGGCCCAGCTCACGCCCGGCGACTACGTGGTGCACATGGACCACGGCGTGGGGCGCTTCGTCGGGCTCCAGCGCATCCAGGTCGCCGGCGAGGAGATCGAATCGCTGGCGCTGGAATACGCCGGCGGGGAAGTCCTGCGCCTGCCCGTCTATCGGCTCGACCTCGTGGAGCGGTGGGTGGGCGAATCGGAAGAGGCGGAGCCGCCTCACCTGCACCGCATCGGGGGAAAGCGGTGGAAGGCGCTCCGGAACCGGACGGAGAGGGCCATCCAGGAGATGACCACCGAGCTCCTCCAGCTCTACGCCCGGCGCGCCACGGCGCAGGGGCACGCATACGGACCCGACACCCGCTGGCAGAAGGAGATGGAGTCGTCCTTCCTCTACGAGGACACCCCGGACCAGCGCAAAGCCGCCGAGGACGTGAAACGTGACATGGAGGCACCGCGGCCCATGGACCGCCTGGTCTGCGGGGACGTGGGGTACGGCAAGACCGAAGTGGCCATCCGCGCCGCCTTCAAGGCCGTGCAGGACGGCAAGCAGGTGGCGGTGCTGGCTCCCACCACCATCCTCGCCGAGCAGCACCGGCACACCTTCATGGAGCGCCTGGCCGACTACCCGGTGCGCGTAAACTCCCTGAGCCGCTTCAGGTCGGCCGCCGAGAGCCGAGAGCTTCTGGCCCGGCTTGCCAACGGCGAGGTGGACGTCGTCATCGGAACCCACCGCCTGCTCTCCCACGACGTGATCTTCAAGGACCTGGGGCTGCTGGTGGTGGACGAGGAGCAGCGCTTCGGGGTGAGGCACAAGGAGCGCCTGAAGCGGATGCGCGCCCAGGTGGACGTCCTCACCCTGACGGCCACACCCATCCCCCGCACGCTCTACCTGTCCCTCTCGGGGGTGCGAGACCTCTCCCTCATCCGGACTCCGCCCCGGGACCGGATGCCCATCTTCACCCACGTGCTCCCCTGGAGTGACCAGATCCTTGCGGAAGCGCTCCAGCGGGAGCTGGACCGGGGAGGGCAGACGTTCTTCCTGCACAACCGGGTGGAGACCATCTACACGGTCGCCGAAGAAGTCCGGGCCCTGGTGCCCGAGGGGCGTGTGGCCGTGGCACACGGCCAGATGGGTGGGCACGAGCTGGACGCCGTCATGCGCTCGTTCGTGGATGGCGAAGTGGACGTCCTCGTCTGCTCCTCCATCATCGAGAACGGCCTGGACGTGCCCAACGCCAACACGCTCATCGTGGACCGGGCTGATCGCTTCGGTCTCTCCCAGCTCTACCAGATCCGAGGTCGGGTGGGGCGCTCCGACCGCCGCGCGTACTGCTATCTCATCGTTCCCGAGGAGCTCACGGAGGAGGCGGGGCGGAGGCTCCGCGTCCTGGAGCACTATACCGAGCTGGGGAGCGGATACTCGGTGGCGCTGCGCGACCTTGAGCTCCGAGGCGCCGGGAACCTCTTGGGAGCGGACCAGTCGGGGTTCGCCAGCCAGGTGGGGCTGGATGCCTACCTGCGCCTCCTGGAGAAGACGGTGCAGCGCCTCCAGAAGGGCGAAGAGCTCGAGGAGCATCCCGATCCCGAGATCTCCCTCGCTGGATCCGTCTACCTCCCCGAGGGGTATGTGGAGGATTCGGGGCAGAAGCTCCACCTCTACCGGCGGCTTTCCAAGGTCGGGAGCCGCGGGGAGGTGGAAGCGCTGCGCCGGGAGATGGCCGACCGCTTCGGGCCCCTCCCCGAGGCGGCCGGCCGGCTCCTGGACGCCGCGGTGCTCCGGGTATTGGGCAGGAGCGTGGGCGTGGAGCGCATCCTGGTACGGGATCGGTCAGCGCGCTTGAACTTCCGTGCGGGCGTGGTGCCCCGGGTGGCGGTGCTGGACGCGCCGCTCAGAAGGCGGGAGGTGGGGGTGGAGGTGGTCCGCATGGACCCGCTCTCCCTGGTCTTCAACCAGGTGGGCGCCGTGCCTCTCACCGAAACCCTTGTGATAGCTTTGGAGGCGCTCCGGTCGGCCGCGGATGCGGCTGCATAGCGGAGCGACGGACCCCGGATCTCTCCCTGGAGACCAAGCGTGAACAAGAAGCTCAGGATGGCGACGGCCCTGGCCGGGCTCGCTCTCGTGGGGGCGTGCGCCAAGGACGAACCCACGGAGGGCCTGGTGGCCAGGGCAGGAAGCCACCGCCTCACGGTAGACGACGCCGTGGAACTGCTGGTGGACCAGGAGAACCTCCCCAACGACATCGAGGTGGTCCGGTCTCTGGCGGAGCTTTGGGCCGATTACGCGCTCCTCGCCGCTGAGGCGGCGAAGGACTCCACCCTGGCCGGCCTCGACCTGGAGCCGCTGGTCCGCGAGCAGTTGGATCAGGAGGTGATCTTTCAGTTGCGGGACTCGGCCATAAAGGTGGACACGCTCCTGTCCGACGCGGATCTCCTGGCGGCCTACGAACGCGAAGCGCCGGACTCCCGGGTCCGCGCCAGCCACATCCTCATGACCTTCCCCGACCAGGCGACGGAGGCCCAGCGTGACTCGGTGCGTGCCGCCATCGAAAGCGTCCGGGGACGAGCCCTCGCAGGCGAGAGCTTCGCAGCGCTGGCGCGCCGCTTCAGCAAGGACCCGGGCACCGCCCAGCTGGGAGGGAACCTGGGCGACTTCGGCCGCGGGGACATGGTGAAGCCCTTCGAGGACGCGGCGTTCGCCCTCCAGCCAGGAGGGATCAGCGACGTGGTGGAGACGCCTTACGGCCTCCACGTGATCCGGGTCGAATCGAAGGAGGCCCCCGGATTCGAGCAGGTGAAGGAGCAGTTCCGCATCCGGCTCATCAATCAGCGCTACATCCAGGCCGAGTCCGCGTTCGTCGCCGGGGTCGAAGAGCGCGGCAAGCCTACCATCCAGAAGGGGGCCGAAGCGGTGGTCCGGGATGTGGCGAACGACCCCGCGGCCCCCCTGTCCCGCCGTGCCGCCCGTCGGGCGCTGGTGTCGCTCGCCGATGGCGCCATCACCGTGCAGGACTTCCGTGCCGTGGTGCAGTCCCAACAGCCCCAGTTCAGGGCGCAGGTCGAGGCCGCCACCGACGAGCAGATCCGAAACTTCCTCAAGGGGTTGGCCCAGCGCGAGTTGCTGCTGGCGGAAGCGGAGGAGCGCGGTTTCGAAACCCCTCAGGCTCGGGTGGACTCCCTCGTCGCCGAGGCCCGCTCACAACTCCGCACCGTGGCCGCGGACATCGGCCTTACCCCGCTTGACCGTGCACCCGGTGAGGAGCTGGAGCCCGCCGTCGGCCGGGCCGTGCGCAGGGCCCTCGCTGACGTCCTCGCGGGCGCCAAGGATGTGCTGCCCCTCGGGCTCCTCTCCTTCCAGCTCCGCGAGGACGAGCCGACTTCCTTGTTCGACTCCGGCCTGGGCGAGGTGGTTCTGCGAGTGGGCCAGATCCGCGCCAGCCGGGGCCTGTCCGCCGCCGATTCGGCAGCCGCCACCGACACCGCAGGCCATTGACCGGAACCCGTGCATAGCCAGGGGTTAGCAGGCACCATGACATCCACCATGACCCGACGCTCACTCCTTTTCGCCCTGCCCCTGCTGGCTGGCCTGGCCACGCCTGTGACGGGGCAGATCGCCACCGGTGAACTGAATGTGGTGGATCGCATCGTCGCCGTGGCGGGCGACTCGGTGGTCCTCCTCACCCAGGTCCAGGAAGAAGCGGAGCGAATGCGGCTTCAGAATCCGGGCTCCGTCCCCCAGGACGCAGCCGGGCTGGCGACGCTGTACCGGACCCTCGTCGACGGCTGGGTCAACCGCCTGCTCATCACCCAGGCGGCCGCCAAGGACTCGCTGGTGAAAGTGGACGAGGCGCGGGTGGAGGAAATCGTCACCATGGAGATCCAGAACCGCGCCCGCCAGTATTCGAGGGGCCAGGCGGAGCTCCAGGAGGCCCTCGCCCGCGAAGGCATGACCCTCTCCGAGTACCGGGAGATCCTCTCGACCCAGGTGCGCCAGGATCAGCTCCAACAGATGTTCATGCAGCGGAAGCTGCGGGACGCAGCCCCCGTGGACGTGAGCGAGGACGAGCTCCGAGAGGCTTTCTCCCAGGCCTCGGCCCAGCTCCAGAGCCGCCCCCGCCTGGTGACGTTCGAGCAGGTGGTCATGGCGCCTCAGGCCTCAGACTCGGCCAAGGCCGTAGCCCGCGCGGAGGCAGAGGCCCTTCTGGACAGCCTCCGGGCCGGAAGCGACTTCGAGGCGTTGGCGAAGGCCTACTCCGACGACGTCGGCAGTGGCGAGATCGGCGGCGACCTGGGCTGGTTCCGTCGCGGGGCCATGGTGAAGGAATTCGAGGACATGGCCTTCGCCCTGGCTGATGGGCAGGTGAGCGGTGTGGTGGAGACCGAATTCGGGTACCACATCATCAAGATCGAGCGGTCCCGGGCCGCCGAGCGGAAGGGCCGCCACATCCTGATCCGCGCCATGCCGGCTCCCAGCGACGCGGAGCGCGCCCGTCTCCGGGCGGACAGCGTGGCCGCCCTGGCCCGGGAGGGCACGAGCATGGCCGAGCTCTTCCGGGAGTACTCGGATCCGCTGGCCCCCGACACGCTCACCGTGTCCTTCGACCAGCTGGACCAGCTCCCTCCCGGATACGACGCCTTGAGCACCTCCACCCAGGGTCAAGTCCTGGGTCCCATCGAGTACGACACGGGCCGGGGGGAGACGCGCCTTGCAGTGGTGCGGGTCCGGGAGATCCGAGAGGCAGGAGCGTACACGTTCGAGGACGTGAAGTCCCAGCTGGCGGAGCAGGTCCAGCGCACGAAGCAGATGCAGCGGATCCTGGACGATCTCCGCGCCAGGAGCCACGTCGAGATACGGATGTAGGCAGGGTTGACTCCTTCTTCTCCCCCGCCGGATCGCCGCACCGTCGCCGTCACCCTGGGGGATCCCCGGGGCATCGGTCCCGAGGTGGCCTTCCACGCCGTGGACAAGCTCGCCCGGGAGGCACCGACGGCGCGCTTCATCTTCGTCGGCCCGGAGGAGCTGCTCCGGAAAGCCCCTCCCTCTCACCCCACCATCGCAGTGGAGCGTTGGGACGGCTCCGAAGCCGGCGCCGGCCGCGTGTCGGCGCTGGCCATCGAGGAGGCTGTCCGGCGCGCCATGGCCGGTGAGGTTGGCGCAGTGGTTACGGCGCCGGTGCACAAGCCGGCCCTGCACAGGGCCGGATGGCACGTGCCGGGGCAGACCGAGCTCCTCCGCGACCTGACGGGCGCCACGGTGGTGGGCATGCTCATGGCTGCCGAGACCACCCCCCTGGGTGGTCCCCTGCGCGTACTGCTGGCCACGACGCACCTGGCGCTCCGGGAGGTCCCCTCGGCCGTGACGGGAGAGCTCCTCCGCGAGCAGGCGTCGTTGCTCCACGCCTCGCTCCGCAGTGACTGGGGGATGCCGGCACCGCGCCTGGCCCTCTGCGCCCTCAACCCCCACGCCTCGGACCAGGGGCTCTTCGGCGACGAGGAGGAGCGCGTGCTCGCGCCGGCCGTCGCCCTCCTGCGCGCCGGCGGGGTAGACATCTCCCCTCCCCTTCCGGCGGACACGGTGTTCGGCCGCGCTCTCGCCGGAGCCTTCGACGCCGTGGTGGCCCCCTACCACGACGTGGGCATGGCTGCCTTCAAGACGGTCTCGTTCGGCGCGGGAGTGAACGTCACCCTGGGGCTCCCCTTCATTCGAACCTCCCCGGACCACGGCACGGCCTTCGACCTGGCACCCTTCCCGGGACGCGCCGATCCGGCCTCCATGGAGCAGGCCCTGCGCCTTGCCCTCCGGCTTGCGAAGACCCGCTTTGACAGCGGTATGGGCCATGTCTAGTCTTCCTTTCCGGTGCCCTGAGGCTTCCTCGGCCCTCTTCTCCCCGGACCGGTGATCAAGCTGACGAACGTCTCCATGGAGTATCCCAAGCGCGGGTACGTGCTCAGGGACATCTCCTTCCACGTCCGCAAGGGCGACTTCGTCTTCCTCACAGGACATTCGGGATCCGGCAAGTCCACCTCCTTGCGCCTCATCCACATGGCCGAGCGTCCGAGTTCGGGCGAAGTGCGGGTAACCGGCTATTCGTCGGAGATAATCTCGGAGAAGGAGATCTGGAAGGTCCGGCGCCGCGTGGGGTGCGTGTTCCAGGATTTCCGGCTCCTCCCCGGGCGCACTGCGCTGGAGAACGTCGCCTTCGTCCTCGAGGTGACCGGCGTGTCCCGCAAGGACATCCTGCCCCGTGCCCAGCGGCTTCTGGCGCAGGTGGGCCTGTCCACCAAGCTGGGAGCCCTGGTCAACGAGCTGTCGGGAGGCGAGCAGCAAAGGGTCGCCATCGCGCGGGCCCTGGCCAACGACCCCTATGTGCTCCTCGCCGACGAGCCCACGGGGAACCTGGACGACCGCGCCACCCGGGGCATCGTGGATCTCTTCTGGGACATCAATGCCAAGGGCATGGCCGTGCTCATGGCCACCCACGACCTGGAGCTGACCCGTCAGCATTCCCAAGCTCGGATCCTCGAGTTGGACAACGGGCGCCTGGTGTACGACTCCCACGCGGGCTAGGCGCACATCGTGTACGCAATCCGTGAAGCCCTGGCCGCGTTCCGGCGCGCTCCCGTTCTCACCGGGCTTTCCGCCGCCATGGTGGGGCTGGCCCTCTTCGTCGTGGGGCTGTTCGGGCTGGCCACATACAACCTCAGGCTCGCGCTGGCGTCCATCGAGGAGCGGGTGGAGGTCGTGGTCTACCTCCGTGACGACACCCGGCAGAGCGAGATCGACCTGCTCCAATCCGACCTCTCCGACATCGGCGAGGTCGCCCGCGTGAAGTACGTCTCCAAGCAGGAGGCCCTCGAGCGGGCCCGCCAGGATCTCCCGGAGTTCTCGGACCTCTTCTCGGGCCTGGACGTGAACCCTCTTCCCCAGTCCCTGGAGCTGGAGCTACGCCCCGGAGCCCGCAACCGCGAGGTCGTGGAGAGCCTGTCGAAAACCGTGGAGGCGTACCCCTTCGTGGAGGACGTGCGCTACGGGCGCGAATGGGTGGACAAGCTCTTCACCCTCCGGCGGGTGGGCGCCGCCACCACAGCGGTGCTGGGCGGTGCGTTTCTCCTGGTGGCCGCCCTCATCATCGGCACCGCCCTGCGCATCGCGGTCTTTGCCCGCCGCGACGAGATCCACATCATGCGTCTGGTGGGTGCCACCAACGGCTTCATCCGCCTTCCCTTCCTCCTGGAGGGTGCCCTGTCGGGGCTCTTGGGCGGGCTGCTGGCGTGGTTGCTGACCTATTTCGTGTACCGCGGAGTCTACGCCTTCCTCTTCGCGGT
>Ga0315541_1003700_pt1 | contig 11604 bp, 11 predicted proteins | sample SalMarSW160190MG_FD_203095 | JGI IMG/M metagenome (GOLD analysis project Ga0315541, IMG submission 203095) | Salt marsh sediment microbial communities from the Plum Island Ecosystem LTER, Massachusetts, United States - Salt Marsh Sediment SW1601-190 ...
GAATATATAGTAATCCCAGGACTACAGGTGACGATAAAGTACTTAAATATGAAGTTTGAGGAAAGAGATAGAGAGGAGAAAGCACGGCTGAAACGTGTGAAAGTCCTGGTTGCCCGAGGATAAACAATGCCTGAGCCATTACAAGATGAAGCAAAACAATCTCCCTATGAAAAGATGCTTCAGGATTGCTTAAGAGGCGAACTCAGGTTAGTGAATACTGGGTTACCACAGAGCCAAAAACAGCAGAGCAAGGAAAATAAACTCTTTTATTTATTAAACGAGAAATATCCTCATGTGGTATGTAACGATGGCAGCACCCACCTCTTTAAAAAGAGTGAACTTGAGTATCTGGCAAGCATGATAGATATTGATGAGCAAAAAGCATTGCCATTGCCCATGCTTATAGAGCTAGGGGCAAATCAAGCTGAAGCAGCCATAATATGCGAAGGGAAAGTAGAGGAGAAAGTCATATCAAAAGCGCTTAACATGCCGGTTACATGCGAAGAAAGAAGGATTAGGATATATAAACCACAACTAGCCTTGCTAAGGAGGAAGTTCAAAACAACAACCGTCTATGTATTCTCTCCCAAAATCGTTGCCTAAACTGCCTGACCACGATGTAATTTTCTTATTTCTGTGCCGCCAGATTATTAAAGTATGCCCTCTAAGCCAGAAGCCATTGACAAACATCGGCACTTAGGAGATAATCACCTTATTAAATGGTTAAAATCAGATTACGCCGTATGGGGAGGAGAAACAGACCATTCTACCGAGTGGTAGTAGCCGATAGTCGCTCTCCCCGTGATGGTAAATTTATTGATATTATCGGCCATTACAATCCTTTGACTGACCCCCCGACTGTCAGCATTGATGGAGAAAAAGCTTTAAAGTGGCTTAGCTATGGAGCGCAGCCTACAGATACGGTGCGCAGCTTGCTCGGCAAACTAGGCATTATGGATAAAGTTAAGCCGACCTCAGACCAAAAACTAACTGTTAAGGAGGCGAAATGAAAGACCTGCTGGAATACATTATTAAAGCCATTGTGGCAGAACCCGACGCGGTAAATATCACTGAGGAAAATAGTGATGAAGGCTTGCTATTTAAATTAGAGGTCGCTCCCGATGACAAGGGAAGAGTCATCGGCAGGCAGGGTCGCGTAGCCCAAGCGTTACGAACGCTACTTCGAGTAAAGGCAGCTAAAGAGGATACCAGAGTCAGACTGGAAATAGTGTAATTAGGATTGATAACAGCCAATTCCCAGGGTTTGTCAATCCCAAATTATGCACACAGCCTGGGTCACATTTTTCGAGGAGGCTGGTAATCATTTTGAAAGGGATTTTTAATCCCTGAGGGCAATTTCTACCTTCATCAAACGTAATCTTTAAGTCCCAGCAGGGTGGCGATGCCATTTTCTGGGGAATCTATAATACAGCCTTCTTTTATCCCTCAGCCTGCTGCTCCGATAACGCTACCCGATTTAGAAAGACCAGGTACTGGTTGGCCAAATGAGGTTACCCGCACCCAACAGCCACCGTAGCAGGTAAGTTTTCCTAAAAATTGTATTTGACAGACTAATAAAATGTGGTAAATTGTATTTAGATTTGTTTAGGATTTAGTGTTTAGAGTTCGGGATTTAAGGTGAGTACATCTCGGAGTTATCAAACGCAAGGAGTCATCTTAAAACAAACCAAGCTGGGCGAGTTCGACAAGATTGTCACTATTTATAGTCCAGAATTTGGCAAGTTAAGAGCAGTAGCTAAGGGAGCTTGTCGCCCCAAGAGCAAATTGGGTGGCAATGTAGAACCATTGACGCATAGCTTGATGTTGCTAGCTAAAGGGCGCAATCTCGATATTGTCACCCAAAGTCAAACGATAAATGGTTTCCTGGCTTTGAAAAGTGATTTATGGCGCATGGCCTGTGGCCTTTACATCTTAGAGCTTATTGATTCCTTTACTGTTGAGGGCGGTGAGAATCGTCCTTTGTTTGATTTATTGCTTGATATCTTAAATCAGTTGAGCGAGCCGGACAGCAATGAGACCGTATTGCGTTATTTTGAGCTACATCTCCTTCACCATCTTGGTTACCGTCCCCAGCTGCGCCGATGTGTTAGCTGTGATTCGTCCCTCAAGCCGGTAGTCAATTTTTTCAGCTCTGGCAAGGGGGGACTCTTGTGTCCTCATTGTAATTCTGAAGAAAATCACCGCTACGAGCAAATCGAAGCAATTTCATTAAAACCCTCTCTCCCCCTTTCGGTCGGGGCTTTGAAGATTCTTCGTTTGTGGCAAAGCTGTGACTATGTTACTGCAAGGCGGGTCAGAGTAAAACCGGAATTATCCTCGGAGTTAGAGCGGGTATTGCACGAATATATAAGATATATTTTGCAGCGAGAGCTTAAATCACTGACCTGGCTAAAAGAGTTAAAAAGGGGAATTGCTGCCATGTAACCCCAGCACTTGACAATCATGTCGGAGGGGATTAAAATCGCTGGACGCTTAACAGCGGTGGGATAACGAAGTAATATGAATGGAGAGTGCCTAGCATTCTAAGTTAACCTTCAAGTTTAGTTGCTCCCTGACCTGCAACTCCCCTTTTCAGCATTAGTTTGGTGATTCATTAAAAGGATGGCAACGTTAACGCACTATTGAAGAGAAGCAATGTATATCGTAATAGCAGGCTTAAGTACTATAGGGAAGAATTTGGCGGAACTCCTTGTTAAAGAAGGGAATGAAGTATTGGTTATAGACCGGGATCCTGCGAAATGCGCTGCAATAGCAGAGGGTTCCGACGTGATGGTGATTACAGGGGATGCTGGCCAGAAGTCCACCCTCGAAGAGGCGAGACTCAAGAATGCCCATGCCTTTGTAGCTGCAGCTGGCGATGACTCGGAAAATTTAATGCTTTGCATGATAGCCAAGGAAATTGGGACAAAAACGGTGATTTCCATTGTAGACGATGCAGAGCATACAGAAACCTTCAGGCAGGCTGGGATTAATTTACAAGTTAACCCAGACATGGTAGCGGCCAAGCACATCCATCGCTTGATTTCACAGCCTTATGTGAAGGACTTTCTCTCTTTCGAAGGGGCAGAGATCTTCGAAATAGAGATTGAGGAGGGCATGAAATGTGTCGAGCGAAGTGTTTCTGAGCTAGCAACCCCAAACGGTGTAAAGGTCCTCGTGGTACAAAGAGGGGGAAAATATCTGAGTGTGGATAATGAGATACAGCCTAAAGATTGGCTGACGCTCATTGTGAATCGGGAATCTGCCAAAAAGGGGACCGAATTCATGAATAGATGGTTCACCAAAGGGTAAGATTAACCCTACACATCATTGGCTCGTTTCTAAAATACTTCGCCTTAGCCTATATCGTTCCCCTGGTAATCGCTCTTTACTATGGCGAGGACTGGCGGATTTTCTTATATTCGCTACTAGCCACTTTAACTATCGGGCTACTTCTCGAATTTGGTTTTAGGACCACCAAGGAAATAGAGCGTGGCGATGGTTTTACCATAGTGGCTTTCACCTGGCTTCTCATCCCCCTCCTTGGCACACTCCCTTATTTATTTCTGGGATTGGGTTTTCTTGATGCCCTTTTCGAGACTATGTCAGGCTTCACTACCACCGGGGCTACCATACTAAAGGTGGTAGAAGAATTACCCAAGAGCGCTCTCTTATGGCGTAGCCTTACTCAATGGTTGGGTGGGATGGGGGTGGTTCTTCTCTTTATTTCTATCTTGCCCAGACTGGGGGTAGGAGGCTCTCAGCTCTTTGACCGGGAGTTTCCCGGACCATTACCCGAAAGGCTGCGCCCCAGATTCAGAACTACAGCAAGGCTTCTCTGGACGATTTACGTGGGTTTGACTGTCGCTGAGATAGCGCTCCTTTATTTTCTGGCCAGACTCCCACTCTTTGACTCAATTTGCATCTCCTTCGCAACCATACCTACCGGCGGATTTACCCCCACCACGGCAAGTATTGGGGCCTACGGTAATCCCCTGGCAGAATATATAATCATGGCCTTTATGTTCCTGGCAGGCATGAGCTTCATACTTCACTACCAGGTTTTGCGGGGAAACTGGAAAGCAATTAAAGGCGAGGAATTCAGACTTTACTTGATTATTCTGGCGGTCGCCATCTTTCTATTAATGCTTTCGCAAGGCTTTAACTCATATAGAGAGGGAATGTTTCAGGCAATCTCAATCATGACTACCACAGGCTTTGTCACTGCTGATTTCGGTTCCTGGCACTCTGGCGCCAGAATAGTGCTTCTGGCTTTGATGTTCATCGGAGCTTGTGGTGGCTCTACTGGTGGGGCAATAAAAGTGGTACGGGTTTTAACCCTGATAAAACATACGAGGGTAATGATGAGGAAAGCTATTTTCCCGAAAGCTGTGATTCCGGTGAAACTTAACCAAAAATCCCTCTCAGAGGGAATAATCCGGGATATAATCTCTTTCCTCTTTCTCTATATTCTTGTTGCTATTACAGCTTCAATAGTGCTTTGTTTCCTGGGACTTAATTTAGAGACATCAATTTCAGCAGTAGCTGCTACTTTGGGGAATGTGGGGCCTGGTTTAGGTGGAGTGGGTCCCGGTTTGAATTATGCCTTGCTTCCTGGCGCAGCCAAGTTCATCTTGATTATCTGCATGTGGTTGGGGCGGTTAGAACTGTTTACCGTTATTATGATATTTTCTCCCCGCTTTTGGAAAGGTTAATCAAGCTACAGTGGAAGTTCAAAGGAGGTTTGGGCTATACTTTGCAATAAGTTTATGGTCAAGGTTGCTTTTCAAGGAGAAAGAGGCGCTTTCAGCGAGGATGCGGCGGCAAAGCTTTTTGGCGGGGACATTGATTTTTTGCCGTGTGTCCGGCTGAAAGAGGTTTTTGAACTTGTGTCGCAGGATAAGGTTGAATTTGGAGTAGTTCCCGTGGAGAACTCTCAAGCCGGCAGTATCAACGAGACCTACGATTTGTTATTGGCGTATCCTCTCAATATCTTTGCTGAGGTTATTCTCAAAGTAAGCCATTGCCTGATGGCTCTGCCGGGAGAAGAATTGGCTGGTATAACAACGATTTACTCGCATCCCCAAGCTTTAGCTCAATGTGAGGAATTTTTAAGCAAACTGAATATCGAAAGTATGCCTAGCTATGATACCGCGGGCAGTGCCAAAATGATAAAAGAGAAAAAGTTGAGGAACTGTGCTGCCGTAGCTAGCAAAAGAGCTGCCGATATTTATGGGCTGGAGATTCTGGCACCGGAAATCGAGACGAATGTCAACAACTACACCAAATTCGTGGCTATCTCAAAGCAGAAAGCTAAACCCGCGAAGAAAAATAAAACCTCTATTGTTTTTGCTGCTGAACATAGGCCTGGCTCCCTGTATAGAATTTTGGGTATCTTCGCCACGAGGAATATAAATTTAACAAAATTGGAGTCGAGACCGAGCCGAACTAAGCCCTGGGAATATGTTTTTTATGCTGATTTCGAGGGTCACTTAAATGGCGAGGTTTACCAAGAAGCTGTGAGAGAGTTACAGAGAGAGACTACTTTCATTAAGATACTTGGTTCCTATCCTCAAGCTACCTGAAGTTAAGCTGCCAATAACCCCGCTTCTTAAATCCTGTTCAGATTCTGGGAATTTCCTTCCAGTTTTCATTCCGGTAAAAGGCTAAGCTGCTCTTCTGACCAAGAGGAATAGCGGAATTGAGATTAGCTCCATGACCACGGCAAACAGGATTAGGTAGTTGATGGAAATCTCATAGAGTAGCCCCATGAGGGCACCACCCAGAAGCCAGCCGGCCCCCAACGCTGTATTGAAGATTCCATAAGCAAATCCTCTCCTCTCCACAGATGTTAGGTCAGCGACGGCAGCACGCATAATCGTTTCCTGGATCCCCATGACCACACCCCATAATACTATGCCAATTAGCACCAGACTGTAGCTGTAGGAAAAGGCAAGGAAGGGAATGGGCAAGGTTAAGAAGGGGACTGCCAATAGCGATATAAGCCCAACTTTATCGTATGTCTTGCCCACGAGAAGAGCCGCCAGTGCATCTACGCCCATAGCAATGGCATACATCATGGGGATTTGAGCATCCGGGACAATAGCTTGGACTTTGAGATGGTAGGAAATTAACTGGAAATTAGCGAATCCCGCCATGGAAAACAGTGTAAATACAGTGTATAGCCAGAAGATTCTGGGGAGTTTACCTTGGATATTTTGCCTGCTTGTTTCCCCAGGTGCTTCAAGTTTCTGTGGTGAAGGGACTTTCTTCCTGGCTATAGCCAGAACAGCCAGGGTTAGCAAAGCAGGTATCCATAACAGGGTAAAGCCTTCACGATAGTCGCCGTGGAAAAGGAGAACAAGGGAAAAGACAACAGGACCAATGACAGCGCCAATCTGGTCCAATGCTTCATGAACAGCAAACCCCCAGCCTCTCCCCACCTTTTTTGTGGCATAAGAAAGCATGGTGTCCCTTGCTGGACTTCTTATTGCCTTTCCCACCCGTTCCAAGATGATAAGCACGACAGCAAGCTGCCAATGGCCGGCAAATGCCAACAAGGGAATGGAAAGGAGCAGTCCATAACCGACAAATGTCAAAAGCCAATATGCCTTAGTGCGGTCGGCAAGATAGCCAGAGGCAAGACGCAGAGCATAGCCCACGAATTCGCCAATGCCGGCTACCAAACCGACGACACCAGGACTTGCTCCCAACGTATACCCCAGGTAAGGGCCAGCAACGCTCCTAGCTCCTTCGTAGGTTATGTCCCCGAACAGGCTGACAATCCCCAGGAGAATGATGAAGTACATGACAAATCCCTTTATATTTTTGAATTACTGTTTGCGAATCTGTCTTGTTTTCCAATTGCTTTGCTGTCATTTTAGCAAAGTCTCCAGCACAAGGAATTGTTTTGGCTATAAGGAGAGGCGCTGAACGGTCTCAATAAAATTTGGCAACTATGCTATAGTTTTGCTCTTAGCTTTTTGTATGTGCCACCCAAGGCTTCCGATAAGACTTTGGTATCAGACAACACCGGCATAAAGTTAGTGTCGCCTTGCCACCTGGGGACTATATGAGTATGGAGGTGCTCCGCTATCCCGGCTCCGGCAACTTTGCCCACATTTAAGCCGATATTGAAGCCGGCTGGCTTCATTACCTCTTTTAGAAGTTCTAAGCCTTTTTTGATAATGTCAAAGTGCTCCTTGGCTTCTGCATCCTTTAAATCCTGTAAATTTGCTATATGCCGATAGGGAGCGACCATTAAATGCCCGGGATTATAGGGGAAGGCGTTCAGGATTATGAAATTGTGTTGGCCACGATAAAGGATAAAGTTTGCCTCATCATTATTTTCCCGGGGTTTCTGGCATAAGATGCAGCCGCTTTCCGGGGCTCTTTGTATATATTCTATTCGCCATGGTGCCCAAAGCTCTTCCATTAAACCCATATATTATGATGATTCTGGGTTAAGTGCAATAGGATTCTTAGTTTGAGATGAAAAATTCTGGACATGGCAAAATAAGTTGACTATGGGATTTAGCTAAGAATAAAATACTTCGGGACTAATATGCTTGAAGTCTTGACCCAAAAGCTGACCGGTGTATTTGATAAGCTTGGCAGGAAAGGCAAGCTTAGCGAAGGGGACATCGACGATGCTTTACGCCAGGTACGGCTGGCGCTTTTGGAAGCAGATGTAAATTTTAAAGTGGCCAAGGAGTTCTTGTCCAAGGTGCGAGAGCGTGCTCTTGGCTCCGAAGTCTTGCATAGCTTAACGCCAGCCCAGCAGATTATCAAAATTGTCAATGAAGAATTAATTGCTATCTTGGGTGGGGAGCCCAGCCATTTAGCTTCGGTTACTGACTTACCTGCGGTCGCTTTGCTTGTAGGATTGCAGGGCTCCGGTAAGACCACTACGGCAGTGAAGCTAGCTATCCAGCTCAAACACCTAGGGCAGCGTCCTTTATTAGTAGCTGCTGATACTCGCCGACCCGCTGCTATCGAACAACTCAAATTGCTGGGTGAGCAACACGATATCCCAGTATATAGTGAGGATGCTAAGGTAGCTTCAACAACAATTTGCCAGCATGCTTTAAAGCAAGCTAAGGAAAGTGGGGCGACCTGGGTTATAGTAGATACTCAAGGGCGTCTGCATATTGACGAAGCCATGATGAAAGAATTGGCTGATATTCAATCCCTGATACAGCCTTCCGAGGTATTGCTTACGGTAGATGCTATGATTGGGCAGGATGCAGTAAAGGTAGCTCAAGAATTCCACGGCCGAATCGGGCTCACGGGACTCATCCTGACTAAGATGGACGGAGATGCCCGAGGTGGAGCTGCTCTTTCTATTAGATTTGTTACCGGAGTGCCCATAAAATACCTGGGCACGGGCGAGAAGGTGGATGCTTTGGAGGTATTTTATCCCGACCGCTTAGCGTCTCGCATTTTGGGTATGGGAGATATGCTCACTTTCATCGAGAGAGCTGAGACGTCCTTTGACCAGCAACAGGCCAAGAATTTGGAAAGAAAAATGCGCACGGGGGGTTTTGACCTCGAGGACCTCCTCAGTCAAATGCGCCAAATTCACAGGATGGGTTCTTTAGGAGGACTGGTTGAAATGATACCGGGCTTCTCCAAATTCGCTTCCCGTTTGCCAGATGTCGAAGGGGAGAAACAGTTAAAAAAGGTAGAAGCCATTATCTTGTCTATGACTTATGAGGAAAGGCGTAATCCGGCCATTGTCGATGGCAGACGGCGAAGCCGTATTGCTCGAGGAAGCGGCACCACACCCAAAGATGTTAATCAACTTCTTAATCAGTTTCGTGAGATACAAAAGTTGACTAAGTCACTAACGCGAGGAAAGTTACCTAAAAAGATGGGTACTATGTTTGACATTCCCTTAAGGTGAAATCAGTCTAGATAGCCTTTGAGCTTTCGACTACGGGTGGGATGGCGTAATTTGCGTAGAGCCTTGCCTTCAATCTGTCGTATTCTTTCTCGAGTTACATCGAATTCTCTACCCACCTCTTCCAGAGTTCGAGCATGCCCGTCTTTAAGGCCAAATCTAAGCTGCAGCACCTTTTTTTCGCGCTCGGTAAGTTCATCAAGCACTTTATCTATTTGTTCTTTGAGCAATTGCTGTGAAGTGGCTTCAGTTGGTGCTAAACTGGCGTGATCTTCAACAAGATCTCCTAGACGGCTATCGGCATCTTCGCCAATTGGCATGTCCAGCGATATTGGCTCACGGAAAAACAAAGCCATGACCCCTTCCACTTTTTCCGGAGATATATTCAGGCGGTCGCCAATTTCTTCGTAACTTGGTTCGCGTCCAAGCTCTTGAATTAACTGCCGAGTTGTGCGCAATAGCTTATTAATTGTTTCTACCATGTGTACCGGAATGCGAATGGCACGAGATTGGTCAGCTATAGATCGAGTGATACCTTGCCTGATCCACCAGGTGGCGTAGGTACTGAACTTATAGCCTTTTCTATACTGGAACTTATCTACAGCTCGGATAAGGCCAATATTCCCCTCCTGGATAAGCTCAAGTAGGGGCATGCCATGCCCGATATATTTCTTGGCTATGCTCACCACCAAGCGTAGGTTTGCTTCAGTGAGGTGCCTTTCTGATGCTTTTGCTTCAGTCTTTATCTGCTCAAAGTAAGCTTTAAACTCATTGCTATGAGAATCAATTCGAGACAAGAACCTGTCGTCAGTCGAGAGAGTCTTTAGTTCTTGCCATGAAGTTTTATCTCTGGCTAGGAGCTCTAGCAACTGCGGAGGCAGAAGTTGACTGTTTATGGAAAGATTTACTATAGCATCTTCAGCCGCAGTGGTTCCTTTGTCTATCTCCTTAGCGGTTGCTGCTATTAACGATGGGTCTATAACAGCATCAATGGCGGAGCGAAATTTAGGATTCCTGATCGTCTCCACCACATTGCTGGAGGGATTGATACCAATACGCTCTTCGATAATCTGAACAACGGGGTATGCCTTGGATAATTGAGAAAGTACATGAATACCTATGTCAGCGGGTGAGGGGAATTTTTTGTATTTCCTGAAATGGTTGTCTTCGATTCTTTCTAGGCTTCTGCCCAGCTCTATCCTCCGGCATAGTAATTTCTCTTCATGGACATTGAGAAGTGGCACTCTGCCGATTTCCTGAAGATACATACGAGCTGAGTCGTCAATTACCTCATATTCCCCTAGTGGTGGCGGAGGCCTGATCTCCTCAGTTTGTTCAGCGGTGAATTCCTCACTTTCTTCTTTTTCTTCACCTTCCTCGGCTAAGGTGCTAACATCCTCAACTTCGGATTCATCGCTGAGTAAGCTTTCAGCCTCTTCCCCATCACTATCCAGGTTGACGTCTTCTTCTTTCATTGAATCCATGGTTTTTTCCTTTTTTAACAAAGACTTCATGAAGTTGTTGCCCGGAATTTATTCCCTGCTCCTCTAGTTTGGACAACTCGGAGCTTATACCACCCTTTTCCCGCTCAATCTCAAGCGTCGCCTCCTTCTCAGTTTCTAATTTCCGGGATAACTTCTCTTGCAGACGGAGAATACAATTGGCTAAATCAACGCGTCGTGTTCGTTCGCTTTCCCGTATGGCTGGCGGGAAAATTTTATTAACCAAATAGTATAAATGTTCTAATAGACTCGTGTCAAGTTTACTTTCAAGGTTCGAGATATCAGAAGAATGTTGCCATTTGACAAAGACCTCCCGATTTTCCGTGGATTCGAAGTATTCCGGTGATAGCTCTCGAGCCGAAGGACGAAGCTCTGGGTACTGAAGAAGAAGTGCCAAGCAGTATTCTTCAATAGGGCTGGATACAAACTGGCGGGCAAGGCGAGATTGTTCTGCTGGCTTGCTGAGTTGAGGCCTTTTCCGACCGGCTTTTGATTCCCGCAAAGCGGCTTTTATGGCGGACTCTTCGATTTTTAATTCACGTGCCAGTTTCTTCAGGTAATGGGATTGTTGTACAGGGTCTTTTATTTCATAAATTGAGGGCAGGAGTTTTTGTACAGCCAGGGACTTGTCTTTAGCTTTATTGATATCGACTTTGCCTATTACAGATTGAAAGGCAAAATCTAGAATAGGCATAGCTTGCTCAACTAGTTTCTGCCAGAGAGCAGGGTCTTCTCTTATTACTTCGTCTGGGTCTTTGTCTGGAGGTAATAAAATGACATTTGCTTCAGCATTGGAGTAAGCTAATATCGCTTTGCCTCGCAAGGTAGCTTCTTCTCCGGCAAGATCGGCATCGAGTGCCAAGGTTATGTTATTGGTTAATCTTTTAATGACTCCCACTTGCTTTTCGGTTAAAGAAGTTCCCATTGAGCCAACTACATTTTGCCAGTCATGTTGGTGAGCAGTGAGAACATCCATGTAGCCTTCCACGATTATTACCAAGTTTTTCTTTCTAACGGCAGATTTAGCCTTATCAAGGCCATACAAGATGCTACTCTTATCGAAAATTGATGTCTGGGGGGAGTTGATATATTTAGGCAGGGAGTCATCCAGAACTCTAGCTCCGAAACCAGTGACTCGACCCTGGATATCACATATAGGAAACATCAGCCGGTTGCGAAATCGATCGTAACTACCTCCTT
>Ga0315541_1003703_pt1 | contig 11598 bp, 17 predicted proteins | sample SalMarSW160190MG_FD_203095 | JGI IMG/M metagenome (GOLD analysis project Ga0315541, IMG submission 203095) | Salt marsh sediment microbial communities from the Plum Island Ecosystem LTER, Massachusetts, United States - Salt Marsh Sediment SW1601-190 ...
ATCTAATTATATTATTTCTGAAATATACGGAGCCACCCATTATAAAAATCTCTTTGCCTTCCACAAGAGCTTTTGCCACCTTTTTTCTTGCTGCATCAATCAACCTTGTAAAAGTTGGACGGGAAATCTCCATTTCATCTGCGGCTTGTTGATGTTCCAAATCATTATAATCTGCCAATCTTAACGCTTCAAATTCATCTAAAGTTAACGGAATCTGCTCTAATAATCTTGCAGGGATTCCAACGGGCTTAAACCGTTGGAATCTCGGCGGTTCTTTTACTCTTCGCTCTATCCTTGGTCTTGGCATGATTTTTCTTTATGAACTTATGTTCATAATATATGTTTATAATTCTTAATGTCAAATTTTTTAAATAATTTCCATAAGTAATCACAAAGGTATAAAATATCTTTAAATTTAGATGAATTTGAAGCTAAAAAAGGGTCAGATTTTCTATAATCAAAAATGGTAATAGGTATGTTATCTTCCTGAAATTTTTCTACAATTGATTTAAAAAGTCCTACCATTACAATATTTTTGAATTCTTGGGAATTAACTACATCATACAGGTCTCCTGTTTTATTTAATTTATTAGGGTAATTTAGTAATGCATTAAAATAGGCATTTAAGACAATACGATGAGCAAAATCTTGTAGATTGAGGTTTGAATAATTGTTGATTTCTGTATTTATTTTATACCCTAACTTTGCACAAACTCCGATATTTCCGTTTCTTAAGAGAATCGCTGGATATTTGAGACCTGTTGTTGATTTTTCTATTTTTCTCAAATTAAAATCATACTTTTGCAATAATAATTCTGACTGTTAGAAATTATTATAATTCTTCATCTATTTCATCATTTGACAGCATATTATCAGGATGATAAATGCCATTTTCCTCTTTTAAAAAAATTTTCCATCCTATCGAATGCTTTATTTATCTCTTCTTCAGATACACAGAAAGAGAGTCTGAGATGACTCTCTCCAGTTGGGCCAAAAGCGATACCGGATGTTGTAGATACTCTGGCTTCTTTTAGAAGTTTTTTGCAAAAAGAAATGGAATCCTTTCCTTCCTTCAAGAGTATTTTGGGAAACATAAGATAAGAACCCACTGGCTTTTGATATTCAAACACCGAATTGAGTTTATCAAGTCGTTCACACATTAGATTTCGCATATTAAGATAGTGATTTCCAAATTCTTTTACACAATTCTGAGAACCCTTTAAAGCAGCAAGAGCAGCATATTGCGAAACAACCGGAGCACAAATCGCAAATGGAATATGTGCTTTTTTGATTTGTGTAACTACTTCTTCATCAGCATGAAGATAACCAATCCTCCAGCCGGTCATTGCGTAAGTTTTGGTGAATGTGAAGCAGCTGATAACATTTTTCTTCATCTCAGGAATAGATGCTATACTGAAATGTTTCTTATCATCATAGACAAAATATTCATAAGCTTCATCAGTAATTACCATTAGGTTATTTTCCAGAGCTATTTCCTCTATTTGACGAAGTTTTTCTTCTGGGAAAACAGTTCCAGTGGGATTATTGGGGCTGCAATACATTATAGCTTTGGTTCTTGGAGTTATTGCTTCTTTAATAGATTGAATATCCAATGCAAAATTCTTCTCTTCTATAAGTGGAACTAACACAGGCTTTCCTGAAGCTATCTGAACTTGACGAATATGAGTAGAATAGGTGGGAGTTGGTAAAATTACTTCATCTCCAGGATCAATTGTTGTCATAACTGCCGCTGCTAATCCTTCAATTGCGCCAACAGTTACAATTATCTGGGAAATATTTGCTTCAATATTATTATCTCTTTTGAGTTTTTTGGCGATTTCGTTTCTTAATTCAGGTAAACCTTCATTTTGAGAATATCCACCTGTTAGTCCTTTATTAATTGCAGAAACAGCAGCGTTTCTAATATGTTGTGGTGTTTCAGAAGTAGGTTTTGCCCAGGACAGAAACGCAACATCATCATATTGTTTGGATAATCTTGTCATTTCATGAATAGCAGATTTTTTGATTTGTTTTACTCGGTTAGAAATATTCATAATTAAACCCTCCGTATTAACATTATTTTATTTAAAAAATCTATGTGTTCACTCTAAAAACCCCTGCCCGTTCTCTGTCCCGAAATGTCGGGACGCCGAAGGATGAAAAGGTGTTAATTGTTCCATTTTATTTCCCCTTCAAAAATCCAAGTAATTCTCCCATTATTTCCGTTGCTTTTCCTTTTAGAAAAACATCTGTTATACTTTTTGTATAATTGGAGGGTTTTGTATTTACTTCAATAATTTTGGCATTATTATTTTTTGCTTCGTAAGGAATCATAGAAGCTGGCATAATTTCCCCGGTTGTGCCGATTAGAATAAAAACATCCGCTTTTTCTGTTTCTGCAAAGGAACGTGTTCTCGCTGGTTCTGGTATTGGTTCTCCAAAGAAAACGAAATCAGGCTTCAAGACTCCTCCACACTTTTTACATTTTGGTGGTAATTTATTCAGACCAATTTTAGATACAGAAAATTTTGACCTACACTTAGTGCAAACCAGATTCCTGGAATTTCCATGAAATTCATATACTTTTTTGCTTCCGGCCTTTTGATGAAGATTGTCAATATTTTGAGTAATTGTAGCATGCAATAATCCCATTTGTTCTATTTCAGCAAGAGCAAAATGAGCTGCATTTGGTTCTGCTTTTCCAAAGAAATCATAGAAAATCTCTTTTATCAATTCCCACGATTTTAGAGGATTATGATGAAAATAATTAATGTCCAAAAAAACAGGGTCAAACTTACTCCACAAACCATTTTCACCGCGAAAGGGTGGAATTCCACTTTCTACAGAGATTCCTGCGCCTGTAAAAGCAGTCACATGATTCGCGTTTTTTATAAGTTCAGCAGCCTTTTCAATCATTTAGAATTCCTTAAAAATTCTCGCTAATGATTTTCCGGGTGCTTTTAAATCCAAATCCAAAAAATATCCAAATGGAGTTTGAGAAGTTTCATAACCTGATTTTTCTAATCTCTTTTCTACACGATTTAACAGTTCTTTAGTAATTCCCTCATCCGCTTTGCTCAAAGAGAGATGAGCAAAAGAATGCAGAACAATTCTGTTTGTATTATTCTTCCTGGCTGACCATTTCAGATTTTTTATCATTTTAGTTTCTACTTTTGAAATAGCATCCTCATCTTGTTGCTCAACTTGAATGAATCCGACCAAGGCATTTTCTATCTGCGTGTTCTCGGCAAGTTTCTCCACAGATTCTAAATTTTTGATACTTGTTTTATATGCAAATCTATCTGCATATATCATTAATAATTTCATTTTAACACCTTTACGTTTTTTAGATTATAATTTTATACCTATTTCAAATCCTTCTCTAATAGCATCTTGTGCATTTCCAACTTCTTTGGCATCACCTATTACATAAACAGGCAATTTACCTTTTAACTTTTCTTCAAGAGGGTTATAGCTTCTCATTCCAGTAGAAACTACTATTATATCTATATCTTCAAATTGAATAGATTCTCCATTCCTTTCAGCATAAACAGTTCTTCCATCCACTTTTTTAATATGAGTATGGTCCCTAAAAACAGTGCCACTTTTTTCCATCATATTGAGAGAAAGTTTTTTTGCTATCATTTCCATATCTTCACCGAAATCGGTTGTTCGTTTTACAATAGTTATTTTATTACCTTTTGGTATTAAAGCAGTTGCAATATCAACGCCAATTAGTCCTCCACCAATAATGAGAATATTCTAATTTTCAGGCAAATTTTCTTCTAACAGGATATCAGCCCAATAGAATTTATTTAATCCTTCAATCGGGGGAACTGCTGGTTTAGAGCCTGTTGCCAAAATCACTCCATCATATTTATCAACATCTTCAAGGGTAGTAATTTCTTTGAACATCGTATTTACACCCTGAGATTTTAACTCCTTTTTGAAATACGGAACTAATCTTCCCATTGATTTTTTATAGGGAGTCAATGGTGCAAAATTGAACTGCCCTCCCAATTTGTCTTTTTCATAAAGGTCAACTTTGTGTTCTCGTTTTTTAAGAATAATTGCTGCCTCCATACCGGCAAGACCGCCGCCGATAACAGCAAATTTTTTAGGCTGTTCAGTTTTTTTGATAGATTCTCTCTCCTTTCCAACTTCAGGATTCATCAGGCATTGCAGACCTTGACCTGATTTCACGCCTCCCAGACAGCCCTCTGCACAGGCTAAACAGGGAACGATATTACCTTTTACTTCTCCCAGATACTTTCCCACAAAATCAGGGTCAGCAACTAATGGCCTTCCGAATGCTATTAAATCAGCCATTTTATTACTTTTAATTTTTTCAATATCTCTTATTTCATTGATTTGACCAACAGCAATTATCGGAATATTGACATTTTCTTTGATTTTTTTTGCCATATCCCATGTTTTCCCTTTAGGCACAAACATATGTTGAAAATACCAGGGTGGTGTAGAACATACTGTTCCGGCTGAGACATACACAGCATCAATCCCATTCCGTTCTAATATCTTGGAAAATTCAATCATCTCATGAAGTTTTATTCCATTTGGAGTCATCTCATCACCACTTATGCGAGCAATGACAGGAATATCTACAGCATTTTTTACTGCTTTTAATACTTCCAGAGGAAATTTTATTCTGTTCTCAAAATTCCCACCATATTCATCTGTTCTGTCATTAACAGCAGGAGATATAAATTATGCTAACAAGTATCCATGTCCAAATTGTAATTCTATAATATCAAAATTTGATTTTTTTGCTCTAATTGCCGAGTAAACGAACAATTTTGAGATTTCTTTCATTTCTTCTTTTTCTAATTTTTGAGGAGTAGCACCACCACTTTCACAGGGTTTATCAGTAGAAGAAACAAAGTAATTTCCCTGAATTTTTGGATTTGCCATTCTGCCGGGATGATTTAGATGAGCAATTTCTTTTGCACCGAATTCGTGTATTGCATCAGTTAACTTTTGCAAACCTTCAATTTTATCATCACTATCAATACCCAGTTGAGTGGGAATTTCTCGTAATCCTTTATCCATATAAAAAGGTTCTGGAGTAACTGCTCCTAAATATTTGCTTCTTTCTTTGTAAAATGCAAGATGACGGTCATTGATTTTTCCGTTTTCGCTATATCCAAGCTTTATAGGTGCAAAGATAAATTCATTTTTTAATCCTAACATTTTTTTCCTCCAATTAATCTTTATTAATTTAAGTTACTTTAATCTCATTCTCATATTCTGGAAAATAATTATTTATAATTCTCAAATTAAATTTAGATAAAATGGATTCTTTGGGCTCTTTTTTAAGTAAAACCTCAAAAGACCTTTTAATGAGAACAGCTTTTGAGATTTTTCCATCAGTAAGTTCTCTATAATATTCTTCGTCCAAAGTAACTAAATGTTCGGAACTACTATTTTCTTCCTTTATAGTTACCACATATTCCTGCTCATTGATTTTTTTTACTTCAATCATTTTGACTTCTTTTAATAAATTAACTTACATTTTGTAATGGAAACATTCATGCTATTATTTTCGCCACAAAGACACCATGACACAAAGATATTTATTTTATTGCTTTAAATAATCTTTATTACTTCCTTTGTGTCTTTGAGCCTTGGTGGCAGAAAGTATTACAGTGATTTTAGCCATTACAAATTAACTTACATTTTCCAAAAATTTTCTGTTACGATTAAATTTCTTAATTCATCCTTTATTTTTCCATTTCTGAAAAAAAGTTTCAAACCTCTTTCTTTTAATCTTTTTATTCCTTTTTTACCAATCCTGCTAGAAATAATAATATCACAATCACTAATCAATTCATATACATCTAAGGTTTTTAAATGTTGCAATGTACTTTCGTAAGGATTATTTCTTTTTTCAATAAATCTAAATTTTTTCTCATTAATTTCATAAATATGAAACTCCTTTGCCCTGCCTAACATTTTTTGGAAAATATTTTCTCCATCATTTGTAGGAATAGCAATTTTCATTTGTCTTTTATTTTTCAAATTCACTTTATTCCTTTTTTGATTTAAGGAGTCTAATATATTTCTGGGAAAAATAGATTTCATCAAACCCATTAAATCCATAGGTGTGCAATATATTTTTCCAATCTTTTTCCACAAAATCAAATGCATATTTACATTCTATTGTCTTAAATAGAATACGAAAATAGAAAGGAGTATTCTTTAAAATAAATTCATTGAAATCAAGAATGATAAATTGCCCGCCCTCTTTCAGAGCGTTAAATGCATTACGGATTATTTGTCCTCTAACTTCTTGCGGAAAACCGTGAAGAACAAACGAGATGAACACTTTATCAAATTTGTTCTCAAAAGATAATGGCTCGTCTATGCTCATTTTTGCTATTTTCAAATTTGGAATATCTTTAGTATTTTCTTCAAATTGAGAAATCATTTTCTCGGAAATTTCCAGACCGAGAATTTCACCTCTGTTAGAAAGATATCTGTTCATCAAAAGTGCGTTCCTACCGGTTCCAGCACCAAAATCAAGAATTTTATCATCAGGAGATATATCCATAGATTTAATTGCCTTATGGATAAATCTTGCATACAGTCCGAAGGAGCTAATATTCATAACCTTATCATAATTTTTTGCAATCTTTGGAGTTAATTCTACTTTTGAATCCGGATATTTTTTCTTCATACTCAAAGCTTTCATTTTTGGCAATTCAATTTATAAATGAAATAAAAAGATATTGAAACGATAAAAATAATGTTCAAGAAAAAAGGAGTAAATCCAAATTGTTTAACAATCCATCCTCCAAGCAGAGGTAAAATTGCAGGTAAAATATTTCCCGCTCCTGATAAACCAGTATATAAAACCCTGTTTTTATTTGTAGTTATTTCCAGAAGAACTCCTCCTATAGCAATTCTATAAAACGCATAGACAAGACCTCCAAATAGAAAAATGTAAGGGAATAGAATATCTCCCGGAAAAATTAAAATGGAAATAGCAATCAATATGGAAAGAAGGGATGTTATGTATAATAAATAATGGTATCTTACTTTACGAGCATAATAAAACATAATACTGCCTGCTATTACACCACCTATTACCTTTAAAAGTAAATAATTTCCAATATTCTTACCTCCTGCGCCAAAAATTTCTTTGGTGTAAAGAATTAAAAACGGCAATAAAACAAGAGTTACTCCTTGAGTGTTGGTCAAAAGCAAATAATTTGCAAATTTTTTATTTGTTTTTAATTCTTTTTTTATTGTCTGTAAAAAATCTTTTAGATGTCTGATTTTCAGATTCTCTGCTGCGACTTCTTTAATTTTCCAGAATCCCAGAGATGCAACACCAAGCAGAAATGCTGCTATAAAAAATAATATCATATAATTTTTTGGGTAATCATAGATTCTAAGCAAATGTCTGGTAAGATATGCAGAAATTAAGACTCCAAGACTGGCAACAACTTGTTTAATGGAAAAGAAATGCTTCCGTCTTTCCTGCAATACGGATTTACCAAGTATATCAGTATAAGCAATGTTGGCAAAACCACCACTAATATAAAATGTAAAAATCAAAATGAAGATTAACCAGATGATTAAATTGTTGCTTAACATATTAGAGGAAATAAAAAGCAGTGTCATTCCAATAAGTGTAATAATACGAGCATTTATACCACTTAATAAAAATTTTCTTTTGTAAGGCTTGTTGCTTAAAAATGGGGCAAAAATCAATTGAGATAATCTGCCACTTCCTATCATTATTGCTGTAAGTATTCCAATATGTAATGGTGTGCCTCCAGCATCAATCATCACAGCAGGGATTATAGTGTCTGTATCCATAAAATTCTGGGCAAGAGCAAGAAATATTGCGTGCCATAAAAAGGAGTAATAGTTATTCTTTGATATTCTTTTGGTTAACTCCATCTATTCTTTTTTATATTTTATATTAATGAGCTCGCTCTAAAAACAACTGAAGTGGTTAGAATTAGGTTCTTTTTACATTTTACCCACAGTTAAAACTGTGGACTAATTTTATGAGAGAAAGTGAGTTAGCCCACAACTTCAGTTGTGGGTAATAGAACTCAATAAGCCCATTTTAACCATTTTAATGGTTTTTATAGTGGACTCATATATATATATATATTTTGTAAGATATATTAGTGTCCCAGTGGATAGTTTTTCTCTCCGGCTCTTATCTCCACATCAAGCCAATTTGCAGATGGCACGAAAGGACAGGCATAATTTTCGCTATAAGCACACCAGGGATTTGTAGCTTTATTGAAATCTAATATCCATTTACCATCTTTAGTTTGGTCTTCTCCATAAATCAGATCCAGATATTTCCCTGCTCCATAAGTTTCTTTTCCATTGGTTTTATCTTTGAATGGAACAAATAATCTTTCTTCACCTTCTACGCTTTTATAAGCCTGAAGAGAGCATTCTGTATTCCCGATTTTAAAATGGAATTCTCCCCAAACCAGCATATCTTTCACATTTCCACCGGTATCATTAACTTTTATAGGTTCTTTTTCTTCCAATTCCTTTAATTCCAATATAAATCTATAGTTCATATCGGGTTCGTAATAATCCAAACCTTCAAACTGATTTTTATCTTTTATTGGTATTGGAGATTGTGGATGGTTTTTAAAAAATTTATCTTTGTTTTTCCTATTAAATAAAGTTCTGTTAGTATATTCCGTTTTGTTCATTGCTATTCCCTTTTCCTTAAATTTATTATACACCCTTCTTCAAGATGTTCATCATGACTTAAAACCGAACATATTTTTATAATAAACTCAAATCCATTATTTTCAATTTCATTTATGAGTTCTCTTAAAGAAATATCAGCGAATTCCATCAGCGGCATATTTCCGATTATGTGTTTCGGATAAACCGAAAGAATTGAATTGGGTTTGAGAACTCTGTAAATTTCTTTATACAAAGTTTTTCTGTTTTCCAATTTAAGATAATGAAGAATATCATATAATAACACAAAATTGACATAATTACTTTTTATATTAATATTCAAATTGCCCTTATTATTTACTGTTTTGATATTTTTGTATGAAAGCAATTTTGCTTTTTCTTTTAAAATTTCTAACGCATAACTGTTTTTATCAATAGCATAGACACGACCATTTTCTCCGACAATTTTAGAAGCTGGGATTGAGTAATTCCCATTATTACAGCCGAAATCAAGAACTTTATAGTCTTTTTTTATACCTGCTTTCTTCAGAAAGTTAATTCCTTTATTATTTTCCCAATCCGATAATTGTTTCATTTGTTTACAAACGAAAGGTGCTTCCTTGTTTCTCCCTTTTCCCATTCATTCATAACAAGCCTGATGTTTTTACAAATACGGTTCATACTATCTTCAATAGATTCATCATTCATAATGATGCAGACAAATTTTTTCTTAATTCGTTTTATGTTTGGTCCGAATGCTTTTGATACTACCACTGAAACGTTTTCATCAAGAAGCAAATTGCTGATTCCTTTAGCCTTTTTTGGATCTGCATGCACCTCTTTTTCTTCATCGACTGTATTATCAATTCTTTTGATAAAGTTAGCTTCATTTTCACCAATTTCATAAATATCATAGAAATTCGCATCTCCAAAATGTCTATCTATAAAATTCTTTCCATTGTCCGTTGCGAATGCTACTAATATTTTCTTCATAAGTTCCTCCAGAATTTAACTCCGAAGTCTAAAAACTTCGTAAACTCTCAAGTTTACATTTCATTCAATTCACCCTTTTTATATGCGTCATGAGCTCCTTTTACTGTCATATTTCCGGCATCAGATAAGTCTGTATATGACGCTCTGTTATTATTAATTGTAATCTCTAGCAGAATGCAGCCGATAGAAATACGGTACAATTTGTAAGTTTTTAGAAGATAACAAAATGATATCAATGCGGAAAATGACGGTGACCGTGTGTGCCATCTCCATAACCTTCGCCATGCTCACAGCTGCTTTCCCCGACTTCCAGGGTGTCATTTAAATCATCTTGAATTACCTGATCAATATCACCCTGAACTCCAATAATATAATCCATTCCAAATTGCTGGAAAAATTGCTGTGCTCTTCGCCCCATTCCTCCGGTAATTATCATATCACATCCCAGTCCATCTAAAAATTTCGGAATAGTACCTGGTTCGTGTCCGGGATTTTTTATAATGCTTTTTTCTTTTATTTTAGAATTCTCGATTTCAAAAATAGTGTAGTAAGAACATCTTCCGAAATGTGCTGCCACATTTCCATTTTCAGTTGAAATTGCTATTTTCATTTATTATACTCCTTTACAGTTTTTTTTCTTAATTTTTTTATAGTATTAACGGGTTCACTATAAAAACCCCTGCCCGTTCTTCGTAGTTTCTACTACAAAGGATGAAAAGGGGTTAAATTTAGGTTCTTTTTACATTCTACCCACAGTTGAAACTGTGGGCTAACCTTATGAATAATAGTAAGTTAGCCCACAACTTTAGTTGTGGGAAACATTATTTTTTCGCATTTAAGAGCTCTTCACGAACCATAGTATGACCACAATTTGGGCATTTGATTGTTGTACATTTTGTTCCTTGTTGATGCGAAACCTTTGTTTTGCATTTTGCACAAATACAGTAACCACCTGGCCCGTAAGCACCACCTTTGTTGCGGCCTAGTCTACCCGTGTTGCTTAATCCTCTTCCGATTCCTTGTCCTCTACCAGTTCCTGGTCCTCTTCCTTGAGGACCGGTTCCATCTCCTCGTGGCATCTTTGCCTCCTTCCTTTTTAATTTATGATTTCCTTCCTTGGTTGTCACGGTCCATACCGTGACAAAAACTAGTTTGTCATGGAAGGTCCATGATAGCCATCTAAAAAGATTTCAAAATTTACTCTCGTGCTTCTCTTGTGAAATTCCCGTGGTAATATTCTTTTTTATTTCTCGGTTTTGAGTTCCTCAAGTCGTTTTTCAATTGCTTTCATTTCATCCTTCATCATCTTGAGTTCATTTTCAAGAACCTGCTTTTCATTATCAGAGGTATATGGTGTAGGATTTGGATATGGGTAATAAGGCACATTACCTATATAAGGATTCGGATAGTAGCCTCTACCAAATCCTCTTCCCCGGCCGCGACCTAATCCTAAGCCGCGTCCATAGAATCCTCTTCCACCAACTGGATTCATATATCCTGGGGCATTATAGCCAGCGCAGTATCCTGCTGCGCGACCTGTCATTGGTCCCATTCCGTCAGGACCGGTTCTATCTCCTCTTGGCATCTTAGCCTCCTTAATTTGTAATTTTGAATTTTAAATTTATAATTTTTAATTGATTATCTCCTGCCATGTCTATGCCTTCCTCTACGGCATTGCCCAAAACCAAATTGCTGTGCCAGATTGACAAAATCCGTTCCGCCACAATTAGGACAGTTGATAGCAGCATTATTTTCAAAATCAATCGGGATTATAGTTCCACAATTAAGGCATCTAATTATATTATTTCTGAAATATACGGAGCCACCCATTATAAAAATCTCTTTGCCTTCCACAAGAGCTTTTGCCACCTTTTTTCTTGCTGCATCAATCAACCTTGTAAAAGTTGGACGGGAAAT
>Ga0315541_1003706_pt1 | contig 11587 bp, 13 predicted proteins | sample SalMarSW160190MG_FD_203095 | JGI IMG/M metagenome (GOLD analysis project Ga0315541, IMG submission 203095) | Salt marsh sediment microbial communities from the Plum Island Ecosystem LTER, Massachusetts, United States - Salt Marsh Sediment SW1601-190 ...
CCCCGGCCGAGTCTTGACGTGGGCCAGGACGGCTGCATCTGCAAGGATCTTGTTGCCTTGGACGCGGACTTCGATCACCGTGGTCGGCAAAGGCGGTTTCGGCTGAGCGGGCAGCGGCCCAGCCGAGGCTGCGATGATCGAGGACAATACTGCCGGGAAAAGCAATCGATGAACACCCTTCACTGGAAACTCTCCCGCTGCACCTGAAAGCAGTTGCCTCACAGCCCAGCGCCAGAGATGATACCCGTGAGAGAAGCTGTGTCAATTCAACTTTCCCGGCCGGAAAGCCGGCCCCGGCCGGGGCAGGCCACGGCTGGCCTCCTCTGGGACCGGCGGGGAGCAAAGCATGGACTTTCGAGACTGTCGGAGCATGAAAGTGGTTTTGGTGCCGCATTGTGTGCTGAATCAGAATTCGCGGCTGGCCGGCTGCGCCGAGCGGCCGGCGGGGGTCTCCGAGCTGGTCCGGGGCCTGATGGACCGCGACATCGGAATCATCCAGATGCCGTGTCCGGAATTGATGGTCATCGGCCTGGATCGCGAGCACGTTCACATCCGCAGCGGCCTGGACACGCGCCCAGCCCGGGCCGCCTGTCGAGCGATGGCCAGAGACCTGGTCTACCAGATCCGGCAATATCTGGACTGCGAGTTGAAGGTCCTGGGCGTGCTCGGCAAGAACGGCTCGCCCGCCTGCGGGGTGGAGCAGACTTGGCGGTTCGAGCCCGGCCCTGGAGCCGGCGTGTTCATCGAGGAGCTCAAGGCCGAGCTGGCGGCCGCGGGCATCGATCTGCCCCTGACCGGAACCACGGACGCCGAGCCGGATGCGGCCCTGGCCGCTGTGGACCGATGGGCGTCCCCGTGAGTACGCTTGCGGCCGGAACCGACCGGCGGGGCGGGTGACTCGATCTTCTAGAAGCCGTAGGCCTCTTCGGAAGCGTAGTTCTCGAACCGGATGCACTCGGGCAGGAAGGTCAGCCGCACCGTGGCGATCGGCCCGTTGCGCTGCTTGGCAATGATGATCTCGGTGACGTTGTTGGGCTCGTAGTCGGGGTCGCTCACGTGATAGTAGTCTTCCCGGTGCAGCAGGATCACCACGTCGGCATCCTGCTCGATGGCGCCGCTCTCGCGGAGGTCGCTCATGCGCGGTCGGTGTCCCTCGCGGTCTTCCGGCCCGCGGTTGAGCTGGCTGAGGACGACGATGGGGATGTTCAGCTCGCGGGCCAGGGCTTTCAGGCCCCGGCTCATGTCGGCGATTTGCTGCTGGCGGGAATCGCGCGTGCCCATCGGCGTCATCAGTTGGAGATAGTCGACGAAGAGGCACTTGATGTCATGGCTGGCCTTCATCCGCCGGGCCTTGGCGCGGAGATGCAGGATGTTGAGTTCGGCCGAATCGTCGATGAAGATCGAAGCCTTTTCCAGATCGCCCGCGGCCATCTGCAAGCGCGTCCAGTCTTCGGCAGACGGGTTGCCTCGCCGCAGGCGGGAAGAGTTGACCTGAGCGCGTGAGCACAGGAACCTCTGGGCCAACTGTTCTTTGGACATTTCCAGGGAGAACATCAGCACGGGGTTTCCGTCCTCGACGCCCATGTACTCGGCGATGTTGCACGCCAGGGCGGTCTTGCCCATGGAGGGGCGGGCGGCGACCACGATCATCTCGCTTCTCTGAAGCCCGGCCGTCAGCTCGTCCAGCTTGAAATAGCCCGTGGCCAGGCCCGTTACCATGGAGCCGTCGGCGTTGGAGAGGGTCTCGAAAGTATGCTGGAGCAGGTTGTCCAGCTTGACGGCGTGGTCGCCGATCTGGCGGGAGGCGATCTGGAAGATCCTGTGCTCGGCCCGGTCGAGGACCTGCGCCGGATCGTCTTGGCTTTCGTAGGCGTCCTGGGAGATTTCCTGGGTGGAAGTGATGAGCGTTCGCAGCAGCGCCTTGTCGCGGACCATGCGGGCGTAGTACTCGACGCTGGCGGTGCTGGGAACGCCCTCGGCCAGGGCGACCAGGGCGTCCGTGCCGCCGACGCGGTCCAGCAGCTTGGCGCGCTCCAACTGCTCGTTGAGCGTGACCAGGTCGATGGGCTTGCCCGCCTCGCGCATCTCCAGCAGCGTCTGAAAGATGACGCGGTGGGACGGGCGGAAAAAGTCGTCCATGCGGACGATCTGCACGACGATGTCGACGGTGCTGGCCTCGAGGATCATCGAGCCGAGCACGCAGACCTCCGCGTCAATGGAGTTGGGCAGAACGCGTTGAGCAAGCTGGCCGGCCTGCCGGGCGGGGCTGCCATTGGCGCCGCCCGCGCTTGATGGTGGGGTGGCGCTGGGGACGGAAGAGCCGCTGCTGGTGTAGCTTCCTGTACTCATCGCCTTCCCTGGCGATGTTCCAAGCGCACGCAGTCGCGCTTGATAACCTCGCTTGCCTGGTATTTCCTCCAGGCGTTCGAGCCTTCTCCCGACGGGGTTGGCTCAAACGCTGGCGCCCTGCTGCTACGGTGCCTCCTCTGGGGCCGTGCCGCCTTGGTCCTGCTCGGAGGAACCTTCGTCTTCGCCGGCCGCGTCGCTCATTTCGCCAGGGGCGGACTCCTCTTCGCCGCCTTCCCGCAAAGGCACCACCCACACGCTGATGCCACAGCCAACGTCCTGACCGAACGCCACGGTCACTTCGTACTTATCAAGCTTCCGGATGGGCTCGTCAAGCAGAATCTCCTGAGGCTCGAGGATAATCCCTTCTTTGGTCACCACGGAGGCGATCTGGGCCGGTCCAATGGACCCGTACAGATGCCCCTCCACGTTGGCGCGGGCGAAGATGGTGAACTCCTTGCCCTGCAAGACCTTCGCCCGGGCCTCCAGCGCGGACCGCTCCTGGGCGAGTTGTGCCAGGTATGCCTGTTTCTCGGCCTCGATGGCCTTGATGTTGCCCTCGGTGGGGACGGCCGCAAGGCCTTGGGGCAATAGGTAGTTGCGCGCGTAGCCCGGGAGCACTTCCACCACCTCACCGATCTCGCCGAGCTTGGCGATGTTTCGACGCAATAGCACTTTCATGGACAGAGCCCTTTCCCATGTGGCAGGACGCCACCATCAGCTTTTCCCGCCATCGGTCCCGGCCGGCGGGAGCGGGCCGGAGACGGGCGACCAACTTTGTCCGGTTCGCTACGACACATACGGCAGCAGCGCCAGGAACCGAGCGCGCTTGATGGCGCGTCGGGCGCTGCGCTGGTGCCAGGCACAGTTTCCGCTTCGCTTTCGCGAGAACATCTTGCCATGCTGGGTGGTGAGCTTTTGCAGGGTAACGACTTCCTTGTAGTCGATCTCCTCAACCTTATCCCGGCAAAAGCGACACTTCGTCTGCTCGCGATAGCGGAATTTCTTCTGGCGGAAGCCGCCGGGCTTCTTGAAGGTTCTTTTTCGCCTCATCTTCCGGAAGTCTCCTTCCTCGTCCACCGAATGGTTTCAAAGCATTTTTGTCTAGAAGGGTATGTCATCGGATGGTTCTTCGGGCGGCGGGCTGTCCTGTGGCTGCTCTTGGACGCGCTGCCGGGGCTGCGGCTGCGGGCGCTGGCCGGCGTCGCCGCCACGGGAGCCGCCGAGAAACGTGAAGCGTTCCACGATGACGCGGTGCTTGGACCGCTTCTGTCCGTCGGGGCCTTCCCAGGTGTCGAATTGAAGCCGCCCCTCAATCAACACGCTTCGTCCCTTGGACATGTACTGATTAAAGGTCTCAGCCTGTTTGCCGTAGCATCGGCAGTCGACAAAACAGGTCTCTTCCCGTTGCTCGCCGTTGGCTCCGCGCCAGCGCCGGTTGGTGGCTAACCCGAACTCAACCACCGGGGTCTGTGATGGCAGGTAGGATAGCTGCGGGTCGCGGGTCAGGTTGCCCGCCATGATCACCTTGTTGAAACTGGCCATGGCAGCTTCTCTCCTTCGTCCAGGACCTCATCGTGCGTGTGGGTTTTCGTTGCGTTCGGGCGTCTTATTCTTTGTCCTGTTGAGGCGGCTGGCCGGTGCCGGTCGGCGGCTCCTCCGGGGCCGGCGCCTCGCCGGGGTCCTCGCCGGGCGGGGTCGTTTTCGCTTTGGCCGCCGTCAGGTCGCTGGTGCCGGGCGGCTGCTTTGGGGCTTGCACTTCGGCTTCGGGCGGACCGGCCCGTTCCCCGGTTGCCTCGGGCTCGGCGGGTTTGGCCTCGGGCTTGGCGGGTTTGACCTCGGGCTTGGCGGGTTTGGCCTCGGCCGCTGCGGACTTGCCCTTGTCGGGGACGGTCTCTTTGGCGGCCTGCTCGGACTCGGCCGACTTCCGCGCCGCCCTCCGCGCCGCCGAGAATGTCGCCGGTGTCTCGGCGTGGATGGTCTCGTCTTTGAGGTGGTCGGCCGATAACATCATGGCCCGTAGGATCTTTTCATTCAGTTGCAGCTCGTGCTGCAACTCGGTGATCCGGGCCGGCTCGGCCTTGAAGTATGCCAGCACGTACAAGCCCCGCCTTTGGCCCTTGATTTCGTAGGCCAGGCGACGCTCGTCCCAGGGCTTCAGTGACAGCACCTCCGCCCCGGCCCTGGCGAGGACCTCCCGAACCGGTGCGGAAGTGACGTCGAAATCGCCGCCGGGCTCCAGTAGGAACATCCCTTCGTACGTCTTGCTCATAAGCCTTTCCCATCCTGCTGAGTGTTCCTGATTTCCAATTCGCTCTGATTGTAGTGGTTCATGACGTAGGTGATACCTTTGGCGGCCCAGCCTTCGACGGCGTCGGCGGCCCGTCGGATTGCCTCCAGCATCACCGGCTTTTCGTCTTCCTCGAATCTTGCCAGCACGTACTCCATCCCGTCCACGCCCTCGGGCGGGCGGCCGATGCCCACCCGCAATCGCGGCAGGGCGTCGGTGCCCGTCGCCCGGACGATGTCTCGCAGGCCCTTGTGCCCGCCCGCGGAGCCGCTCGCCCGGGCACGCAGCCTGCCCGTCGGCAGCGCCATGTCGTCCATCACCACCAGCACGCCCGCCGGGTCGATGCTGCGAGAGACCATCATGTCGGCCACCGCCACGCCGGACCGATTCATGTACGTCCGCGGCGCCAGCAGCGTTACGGACTGCCCGGCGATGGCGCCCGACCAGCACCGGCCGTGGAACTTCGCCTTTCCCCGGCCGAAGTCCCAGCGACGACGCAATTCCTTCAAAACCATGAAACCCACGTTATGCCGCGTGCCCTGATACCGTCGCTCCGGGTTGCCCAGGCCCACCACGAACTTTTCTGTGGCCGACAGCTTTGCCACGCTGCGACTCCCGCGCCGCACGTCCGCTCGTGTCCGCTAGCGGCGACGTCGAACGACTCCCGCCACCGCCGGCCGCGATGCGCACAGCAACTTCCCGTGTTTACTTGGGCTTTTCCTCTTCCTCGGCCTTGGGCTCTTCGACCGCCTCTTCGCCGATCACTTCCGGCTGGGCGGCAGCGGCTTCCTCGGGCGCGACCACTTCCTCTTCGGCCAGTACCGCCACCGAGGCGACCACCATTTCCAGGTCCTCGCGGGCCTGTACGCCTTCGGGAAGCTCCAGATCCGCCACCCGCAGCGACTCGTTGACGTGCAGTTGGCTTACCGGGACCCGCAGCTCCTCGGGAATGTCTGTCACCAGGCACTCGATACTCAGTTCATTCAGGTGTTGGCTCAGCACGCCGTCTTCGGTCTCCACGCCCACGGGTATGCCGCGGAGCACGATCGGCACCGTCACGTTGACGCGCTCGTCCAGACGAACTCGGGCCAAGTCCACGTGCAGGATGTGGTCGCCGAGGTAATCGTACTGAACGTCCTTGATAAGGAAGTTCTCTTCCTTTCCGTCCAGTTCGGCCTTGAGCAGTTGCTCGCCGCGCTGCACCGCCACCTCGAGATGGTGACTGGACATGCACACCGCCGTGCTGTCTCCGCCGCGGCCGTAAATCACGGCCGGGGCCAACCCTTCGCCGCGAAGTCGCTGCGTCGCTCTTGTGCCCAGCTTATCGCGCTTGGTCATTCGCAACAGCGCCATAGCCTCTCTCTCCCTTTACCATCCAATCGCGCCTCGACCTGTCCCGCGGACAGGCCGCCGCTCGCCCGCCGCCGCCGGCGAGGAGCGCGGGAACGCATTTTCCTACAGGAACAGACTGCTCACCGACTCATCGTTATGGATGCGGTGAATGGCCTCACCCATCAATTCCGCAACGGACAATACTCGCAGCTTGTCCAGTTGGCGAAGCGTTTTCTCCGGCATGGGGATGGTGTCGGTGACCACAATTTCGTCAATCGGGGCGGACTGAAGCCGCTCGATGGCCGGGCCGACAAACACGGCGTGCGTCGCCGCGGCCAGGATTCTTTCCGCGCCTTCGGTCTGGGCCAGCTCGGCCGCCGAGGCGACCGTGCCGGCCGTGCTGATCATGTCGTCGATCATCAGCACCGTTTTGCCCTTCACGTTGCCGATGATCCGGCTCATGTCGGTCTCGCTGCCGCTGACGCGGCGCTTGTCGATGATGGCCAGCTCGCCATTGAGCCGCCTGGCGTACTGTCGAGCGCGCTTGGCGTTGCCGACGTCGGGGCTGAGCAGCACCAGGTTGTCCAGCTTCTGCTCGGCGTAGTACCGGCTGAGGATGGGCTCGGCGTAGAGATTGTCGGCCGGCACGTCAAAGAATCCCTGAAGCTGCCCGGCGTGCAGGTCCATCGTCAGGACGCGGTCGGTCCCGGCCGTGGCGATCAGGTTGGCAACCAGTTTGGCGGTGATCGGGACCCTGCCTTCGTCCTTGCGGTCTTGGCGGGCGTAGCCGAAGTAGGGAATGACGGCGGTGATCCGCTTGGCCGACGCCCGCCGGGCGCAGTCGATGAAGATCAACAGCTCCATCAGGTTCCGATTGACCGGCGGGCAGGTCGGCTGAATGAAGAACACGTCCCGCCCGCGGACGTCCTCATCCAGCTTGATCAGCAGCTCTCCGTCAGGGAACGGCTCGATGGTCACCCGGCCCAGCGGCTGGCCGAGGTATTCAGCAATCGCCTGGGAGAGGACGGGATGGGCCCGACCGGAGAAGATCTTTCGGTTATACATGGTCGTGCTCCACGGTCTGGTCGTCTTCGATGACGGCGTCGCTCAGGTGGACCATCGGGCCGATGGTGCACCGTCGCCCGATCCGACAGGGGCCGTCGATGACGGTCATCGCCCGGATCACGGTGTCCAGCCCGATGCTGGCGCGCGGGTCGATCCAGGTGCTGTCGGGGTCTTCGATCGTCACCCCCGACATCATCAGTTCGCGCTGGATGCGCCGCTGCAACAGTCGGCTGACATCGGCCAACTGCACGCGGTCGTTGATGCTGAGGACGTCTTCGGGCGGCACCGCCGGAACGGCCGCCAAGGCATGACCGCGTGCCCGGAGCATCCCCAGGCTGTCGGTCAGGTAATACTCGCCCTTGGCGTTGTCGTTCTTGAGCAGCCCCACCACCTCCAGCAGCTTGACCACGTCGAAGCAGTACAGCGAGACGTTCACCTCCTTGATGCGGTGCTGGTCCTCGGTGGCGTCGAGGTACTCCACGATTCCGATCAGATCGCCGGTTTCGTCCCGGACGACCCGCCCGAACGAACCGGGGTTGTCCATGATGCTGGTGGCGATGGTGCAGGCGGCCTTGCGCCGCCGGTGAATGGCCAGGAGCTGGGCGAGGGTGTCGGCCCGGACCAGCGGCCCGTCGCCGGCAAGGATCAACAGCTCTCCGGTCAGCCCTTCCAGCAGCGGCCGGCACGCCTGGACGGCGTGGCCGGTGCCCATCTGCCGGGGCTGCTCGACCCAGAGGATGTCCTTTTCGTCGGCGTAGGCGGCGTGGATTTCCTCGGCCCCGAAGCCGATCACGCAAATGAGCTTGTCGCAGTTGACCTTTCGACAGGCGTCGAAGACGTAGGTCAGCATCGGCCGGTTGCACACCTTGTGCAGGACCTTCGGCCGGAACGTTTTCATTCGCGTTCCCTTGCCGGCCGCCAGAATGATCGCCGTTGTACTCATTCCGTCTTCGCATCCGGTGACGCCGGGGGAGGCCTTCCCGCAGGGGAAACGCCCAAGCCGGCGCCGACAGACGCAGCTTTGCTCTCCGACCCGACTAGCTCCGTCATCGCCTGCTTGCCAACTACCCGGCCAGGATTCGAACCTGGAATGCGAGGACCAAAACCTCGTGTGTTACCAATTACACCACCGGGTAGTATCGCTGCCGTAGACGAACGTTCGAGATAGGGCCGCTCACAGCGGCCAAAGCAGCCAGGCAGCGGCGGTGGCCCGGCCCGGAGCCTGAGCGAGCGGCCGCCAGCTGCCCGTCCAGCCCCGCCGCGATCCTGCCTGCGACGAGACGCCCTTGTTGACCGGGATGCTTTCTGAGACTGGTCGTGAAGTACTGTACACGCTGTCGGCGGGCTTGTCAATCCCGCACGGATTTGGTTTTCCGGCTTCGCCCCGGCCCCATGCGCACCCCGGCTCGGCCGCGCTGAAAGTTGCCGCAGGCTTTTGTGGCCCGTCGGCCGCCCGGGATGGCTGTCTACTTAACCTTGATCGGGATGCCCGCCTTCTGCATATCGGCCAGGAACTTCTGCATCTGGACCAAGGTGCTCTTCAGTTCCCTGGCGGCGTCCACCATGCCCTCGTACAGCGCCGGATCCCGCAGCAGCTTGCCCGCCGTGCCCTGCCCCGACTCGACCTCGGCCACAACCCGGTGCATGCCCGTGAGGACCCCGCCCAGGCGGTCGGCCGCGTCGGTGAGTTTTGCGCCCAGGGCCTGATATTGCTTCGAAGTCGAATCGGCCGCCTTGGAGATGCTGCCGAAGGTCTCGGTGGCGCTGTCGGCCATTGCCGTGAGTTTTGTCATGGCCTCTTCCGTGGCGATGGCGGCGGTCTTGAACTTGGCCAGGGCGTCCTTGATGTTGGCCTGGTTCTCCGGGTCGCCCAGGACCTTGCTGACGGCCGACAGGGCGGCATCCAGTCTGGCCATGGTCTCGTGGAGGTTCGCCGGTTTCGCCGGAGGCGGCTGGCCCGGGCCGGTGGTCGTCGTCGGCGTCGTGGGCGTTTCGCCCTCCCCGGGCCGCTTCGGTGGACCCATGAAGTCATTCAGCGCGTCGGCCAGGCGTTTGACGCTGCCCATGGCCCTGCGCATGTCCTCGACAAGACCGTGGGGGATCAGGCCGCTGCCGCCGGGTTCGACGGCGCCCTCGATAGTGAGGACGCGGTCCTTCGGCAGCCAGTTCGCGCCGCGGTCGGCGCCGGGGCGGCGCCCGTCGCGCCGGATGTGGACGGTAGCCCCGCCAACGAAGCCGCGCCCGATGTAAAAGTTGGCGTCCTCGGGAACGTTGACGTGGCGGTCGATGACGAGCGTGAGCAGTGCCCCTTTGGTGCGGTTCTCTCTATCATCCAGGGCCACTTCGGCGACGCGCCCGACGCGTATGCCCGCCATTTGCACGTCGGCGCCGGCCGTGATCCCCCTGGCGTCGGGGAAGCTCACCTTCACCCCGTAGCCGACGCGCATGAAGGAAGGCAGCTCTCGAAAGATGACGATCATCGCCCCCAGCAGCACCAGGGCGACCAGCACCGTCAGCCCCACCGTGAGATTACGCGTGCGTTCTTTCATCGTCGCTTCCTTGCCCAGCTCTCTTGTAGGAAAGCGTGTCCAGTTCTTCCTTGGTGGCCCGGCCTTCCACGAAACGAACGACAGTGGCGTTGGTGACCTCTTTCAGGCCTTCCGGCGTGGTATCGGTCAGGATCCGACCGTCGTAGAGCATCACGATCCGGTCGCCGACCTTCCTGGCCGAGTCCATGTCATGCGTGACCACCACCGCGGTCGTCTTCAGCTCGACCTGGAGCTTAAGGATCAGCTCGTTGATGAGGTCGGCCCGGATGGGGTCCAGCCCGGTGGTCGGCTCGTCGTACAGGATCACCTCGGGGTCCAGGGCGATTGCCCGAGCCAGAGCCACGCGCTTTTTCTGCCCGCCGGAAAGCTCCTCCGGCATCTTCTCCTGCGTCCCGTCCAGGCCCACCAGGCCCAGCACCTCGTCGCAGCGCCGCTGGAGTTGGTCCCGGTCGTGGACGCCGTGCTCGGTCATGGGGAAACAGACGTTCTCGGCCACGGTCATCGAGTCGAACAGCGCGTTGCTCTGGAAGACGTATCCGACCCGGTGCCGGATCGGAACCAACTGGTGCTCCGGGCTACGCGTGATCTCCATGTCGTCGAAAAAGGTCCTGCCGCGGTCCGGGCGCAGCAGCCCGATCATGTGCTTCAGCAGCACGGTCTTGCCGCAGCCGCTGGGACCGATCACGACGGTGGTGCGACCGCGCTCGATCTCCAGGGTCAGGCCCCTGAGCACCACCTCGCCGTTGAAGGTCTTCCAGACCTTTTTCAGGCGAATGATTGGGCCGGTCTTCTCTGCCATGGATTCGGTCTCAGGATGGGAGTCGGTTCCAATCCAGCAGCATTGCGATTTCATCGCAAGCCTCGGCCTTGGGACAGTGAATGCAGTCCCGCCAGACCTTCGCCGGCAACGTTTGTTTATCGACGATTCGGAAGCTCAGCTTGGCAAAAAAAGCCTGCTCGTACGTGAGCACGAAGATGCATTTCACGCCCAAAGACTTGGCCTGCTCGATGGCCTCTCTCACCAGCGCCCGCCCGACGCCCTTGTGCTGGTGGTCGTCGGCCACGGCCAGCGAGCGAATCTCGCCGAGATCCTTCCACCACAGCGAAAGCGCGACGCAGCCGACCAGCCGGTCGCCGTCAAAGGCCACCAGAAAATCCCGCAACGACTCGTAGATGCTCTCGAGGCTGCGATGGAGCATCCGGCCTCGCTCGGCGTGGAAGTTCACCAACTGACAGATGGCCTCTGCGTCGGGCATCCTCGCCGGCCTGGCGGTCGTCTCATTCTTACTGCTCGGATGTCTCTGTGAAGGGTCGTTCACCTTGTTCGCCGTCGGCTCTCCATACATGATAAGCTGCTCGCTCATACATTCATACCTTGTCGACCCGGGCAGGTACAGTGACAGAAGGCAAACCCGCAGGGCCGCAGCGGCCGGCGGGGTGGGGGCAGCCGGCGGCTCTGGCAGGACCCACCCAACGCGGCGCCGAAGCTGGCGGCCGGGGCCGCCTCGGAATGCATCCTTGCCCGTTCGGGCCAGACATCTGCCCGGCCAGGCAAAGCCGCCCGCAAGCCAGCTCGTGACCACCGCGCGCTTGCACCACGGGCTTTCATGGCGGAACCTCTGGGAAGCCGGCCGGGCGCACCCGGGGACGGTTCGTGCCCCTCGGCGGAGACGAAGCTGCCGGCCACACCCCCCACGAAAGGCCGTAAGTCGTTACACTGAAATGGGTCGCAGCGCCGGCCAGCGGAGTCTCAGACGCGATTCTCCTGCCGCCGTGCAAGCCAGGCCGGCCCCGCTGTGGGTGACCGCTGTTGCCGGCTCCCATCCTCCCGCCGGCGGCGGAAATTCCCATTGTGGATAACTGGTCCTGCGGGGGTAAGTTTCCGATACAATTAGATGTACATGGAGATCGCAATCTGGCTGGACGGTTCGTGAGGTCGGCATGGCGTTGGCCGGTCGTGAAAATCGTCATCGCCAAGGAAGATACACATGCTGGTGCTTTCCAG
>Ga0315541_1003707_pt1 | contig 11586 bp, 11 predicted proteins | sample SalMarSW160190MG_FD_203095 | JGI IMG/M metagenome (GOLD analysis project Ga0315541, IMG submission 203095) | Salt marsh sediment microbial communities from the Plum Island Ecosystem LTER, Massachusetts, United States - Salt Marsh Sediment SW1601-190 ...
ATTCGCCCGGCTTACTTTGCCCCCGAGACCAAGCGGGTCAGCGAGCTCTTTGCCGAGATGAGGGATAAGAACTTCCGGATGACGGTGGTAGTTGACGAGTTCGGCGGCACCGCCGGCATCGTTTCCTTAAGCGGCCTGATGGAGGAAATCGTCGGCCCGGTGGGTGACGAGTTGGCGGCGATAGAAAAGGACTACGAGACAATCAACGAGTACACCTTCGATGTTGACGGCGGCATGCGGGTTGAGGAAGCCAACGAGGAGATGAAATTAAACATACCCGAAGGCGACGACTACGAAACGGTAGCCGGCTTTGTCCTTGACCTCCTGGGGCACATACCCAAACAAGGTGAACAGCTAAAATACAAGAACTTCAAGATTGTTATCACCGAGATGCGGGGAATGAAAATCGAAAAGATACGCCTTACCAAGGAAAAGCATGCAGAGAATTCGGATTAGATTCAGCCGAGGAGAAGAGCTAAAATTCATTTCCCACCTGGATATAATGCGCCTGTGGCAAAGAGCCCTGCACCGAGCCGACATACCCCTGGCCTATACCGAAGGATTTAGCCCCCACCCCCGGATATCGCTAGCCGCCCCATTAGCCGTGGGGGTGACCAGCCAGAGCGAGCTCATGGATGTCTTCTGCAGCAAATGGGTCTCCCCGCACTCCTTCACTACCGCCGTAAGCCAGCAGCTACCGCCCGGCATAGAAATATCGCAGGTACATATGGTAGCCCCGACCCTGCCCTCGCTGCAATCGCAGGTAAGCCACGCCGAATATGAAGTCGAAGCGGAAACGGACAAGAACCAGGCAGCGGTAAAGGCAGCGCTGGATTCTCTGCTGGCGCTTAAGGAACTGCCCTGGCACCACCAGCGTGATACCGGCACCCGCAACTACGACCTGAGGGCTTTGATTGATGACCTGTGGCTCGTTGACTGGCACCGCGGTTACTGTACCATCGGCATGAAACTGCGCTGTGACAGCGGCGGCTCGGGTAGACCGGAGCAGGTGGCGGCCGCACTGGAACTTAGCCACCCCACCTCTATCCACCGCACCAAGCTCATCATGGAAACCAGCTAAGGGACAAGACGCATGAAGGCAGAAAGCCAGCCGCCATTAGAACAACAGGTTTTTGATTTTATTCGGCAACACCACCTGTTATCGCCCAATGAGAAGCTGGTGGTGGCGGTATCCGGCGGGGCGGACTCGGTGTGCCTGTTACATATACTGGTCGGGCTTAAAGAAAAGCTAAAGATAAAGCTGCACCTGGCTCACCTTAACCACCAGTTGCGGGGCGCTGATTCTGAAGCTGATGCCGACTATGTCTCCGGTTTAGCTCAAAAGCTGGGCATTCCGGCTACCATAGAGCGGCGGGATGTAAAGGGCTACCAGAAACAGGAGCGCCTGTCACCGGAAGAAGCCGCCCGAGAGGTGAGGTACCATTTTTTAACCGAAGTAGCCGGGGCTACCGGTGCTAAGCGAGTGGCGGTGGGACACACCCGGGACGACCACATCGAGACCATCCTGATGCACCTCATCCGGGGTGCCGGCACCCGGGGGATGCGGGGGCTGCAGCCTTATACCGAGTGGCCATCGAAAAGCGGCGGCCTTCTTGTTATAAGACCCCTGCTGGAGATAAGCCATGAAGACATAGAGGGCTACTGCCGCCAGCACCGGCTTGCCCCCCGGCTGGACGCTTCCAACCTTTCTCTATCGCCGCTGAGAAACCGCATCCGCCAGCAGCTCCTGCCTTTGCTCCAGAGCTATAACCCCGGTATTGCCGAAGCCCTTTTGCGGACGGGGCGTATTGCCGGCGATGATATTGACTTTCTGGACAGGGAGACTGCCCGGTTATGGGATAAGATTGCCCGGCAGGAGGGCGATGTTATTATCCTGGACCGGAAAGGGGTTGATCGATTGCCCCCCACCCTGCAGCGATACCTGCTCCGGGCCTCGGCGGAGAAACTGCTGGGCAGCGCCAAGGACATTGAAATGAGGCACATCGAGGAGATGATGGCGGCGCTGGGCAAGCCGGCGGGGAAGAGGCTCAGCCTGCCCGGCGGCCTGACCTTTGCCACCGGATATGACCAATACCAGCTAACCACAGATATGACCGGCTTATCCCCTTTCCCCAGGCTGGAAAGAGAGGTTCAACTGAACATACCCGGCCAGACCCGGCTCCCCGGCTGGCGCGTAGAAGCGACTATCACAGAGCCATCCACCATAAAAGGGAAGTCCGAAGACGAATTTACCGCCTGCCTTGACCTGGCTAAAACCGGCGATAAGCTGACAGTGCGCCCCCGGCGGCGGGGGGACAGGTTTCAGCCGCTGGGATTGCTCCAGCCCAAGAAGTTGGGGGAGTTTATGATAGACACAAAGATTCCTCAAGCCTGGCGCCAGCATATACCCATCGTCTGCTCACCAGAGCAAATCGTGTGGGTGGTCGGCTGGCGTATAGACGACAGGGTAAAAGTCAGCCAGACCACTAAACAGGTTCTGTGTCTGAATTTTGAGCGGGGCTAGTTTCAGGCACGGCTGGCTCTGACGGCTCTCCCCAGCGAAGCCAGAGAGCCGCGGCGGTTACCACCGCCGCTATCACCGCCGCCTGAATTTCCAGGGAGACTACGGTAAAATAGCCCGCATACAACAGAACAACGCTGTAATTCAGAAAGGCGTGCAGGACAGCGGCTATAAGGTAGAACTGCCACCCCCAGCCCTTGGCCAGACCCCAGCCAGCCAGCGCTGAAAAGGCTATATGAGCGGCTACAGCAAAGAACCTTTCCCAGAATGGAGCCAGTGCCACCAGCCCGCCGCTTCGCACCGCTTCCCAGCCCCAGCCCGACATAAAGATGTTATTATGGGCCCACACCGCCTCAAGAAGACCCAGTCCCAGCCCGGCAACAGCCCCGATAGCCAGTCCGAGCTTGGGGTCAATCTTTCTGCCCTTACGCCACCAGCAGACAACCACCGGCACCAGCTTTGCCCCTTCCTGAACCAGACCGGTGAGGAGTATGCCCGGGATACCCACCAGCAAAACTAAGTTCTGGTAGGTGTCCATACCAAGCCGGTCAACTAAGAAGTTACCGGCCAGCTGCTGGAGGGGAAGCTGAATAAAGGCAACCGCCGCCCAGGTTAAAAAGGCACTGCCGGCAAGAACCGCCCAAGCCCAGGGTTTCTTAAGGATAGGCGTCCAGTAAGCAGCGAACCAGACGGCACCAAAGGCAAAAGCCAGACCAATCGCCAGGAGCACCTGGTTCCACAGAATACCGGGGTAGACAAACCCGGAAAGGAAAAAGTTGACCATTAAATCCAACATGGTTCCCTCCTTTAATAATCAGCTCAGAGTATCCGCTTGAGCCTGGGATTGGGGGTAATGCCCGGAATTCTGCCCCGCTTGGCTATCGGCTTGCCGTCTATCTCGTGCAGGTCGGCGGTAATATCAAGGGGCTTAGCCCCGGTTATATAGCTGCCGACACCAAAACCGTCAACCGGTGCCCCCGCCTCAAGAAACTGCCTGATTCTATCCACGCTGATGCCACCGCTGACGAAAATCTTGACATGTTTAAAGCCAGCCTGGTCCAACCGGGATCTGACTTCCCTGACCAGAGCCGGGGTAACCCGACCCCGCTCCGCCGGGGTATCAAGACGCACACTATCCAGCTTTTTGCCCAAGGCTTTAGCCACCAGCACCGACTCCTCTGCCTCGTCCTTGAAGGTATCAACCAGGGAAACACGGGGAATACTAGACGGCATATGCTTATCAAAGGCAAGGGTGGCCTTAACCGTATCCCCGATGACTAAAATCAGGGCGTGGGGTATAGTCCCGGAAGGCTCGATACCCGCCAGCTTAGCCCCGGCCACGCTGGAGCAGCCGGCACAACCACCTACAATAGCCGAGTAATCCATTATCCCGGCTATAGCCGGATAAACATGGCGGGCGCCGAAACTGACGACGGGTATCCCCTGGGCGGCTTCCACACACTCGCGGGCGGCCGTTGCCCAGCCGCTGCTGTGGGCTAGAATACCGTCTATCGCCGTTTCATAAAGACCGTAGCTCTGATAGGGGGCGGTGACCCGCAGCACCACCTCCTTCGGCTTAATTTTATCGCCATCAGCCAGAGCCCACACCTCACTTTTACCTTTGGGCAGAACCCGGGCCAGCAGGGCTTTGACTTCGCCCATGCCGCAGAGCACCCCGGCCCTGCCGGCGAAGAACTCCATGGTCGCCACCGGGTTAAGTCCCTCAAGTTTTAATATCTCCACAGTACGGGCGAAATAGATATCAGCCGTTTCACCGGATAGGACATCTTGAGAAGGTTCAAATTTAGCCGGCTTAGCCCGGCTGGTCACCAGGTTGGTCAGCTTAGCCCCCAGTACCCCTTCCATATGCCCCAGGGCAAAGTGGTGCGCCGCCTCATCGAAGGAGGCGACACAGTCAACCGGAACTTCTACTTTATAGTCACGGCTGCGGGCATCGAAAACGGTATGGTAAACGCAGATATCGGTACATACCCCGCAGACAATCAGCCTCTCCGGCTTGAGTTTCTTAAGCTTCTCGTCAACGGGGGTATCAAAAAAGGCGCTGAAACGTTTCTTGGGTATTACCTCACCCTTATACTTAGCCAGTTCGGGGATGACCTCGGTTTCGGCAGTGCCCTCAATACAGTGGGGAGGGAACATACTGAACTCGTCGTCATCGGGGGCATGATGGTCACTGACAAAAAATACCTTGGCGCCCCGGCCAATCTCCCCCTCCAGCAAACGCTGAACAGCGGGGATTATGCGCCGGGCTCTCGCCCCGCAAAACAGGGGGTTGCCCTCCTCCATAAAACCCCTGACCATGTCTATTACTAAAACCGCACTAGCCATCACCGCCTCACCTCCTGGCCCGATTACTACTCCAGTAGTTCCATATATTTTATATAGTCCCTGAGCAGGGATGATACCTTATCAATATCTTTTTTGTTCAGGGCATCAAGCGCCTCTTGCAGAACCTGAACCTCCGAGTCAAGACAAGTTTTAATTTCGCAAAAAGTGCCGCAGCAGGGCTGAATGCCATCAGCGGCTCGCGACAGCAAAGCCGACTTTATCTCCAGCATCTTCTCCATTTCACCACGAGACTCGTCGAACCTGGCTGGGTCAGCTAGCTTGTCTATCAGATTTTCCACCTGCTGTCTAGAAATTATCAGCAACTTAAACCCCCAATTTAATGCCTGAAGTGCCTTTCGCCGGTAAAGACCATGGCTATATTATGCTTGTCAGCCGCCTTGATTGATTCTTCGTCCCTTATCGAGCCGCCGGGCTGGATAAGGGCCGTTGCCCCCGCCTTGGCAGCCGCCTCAACGACATCGGGGAATGGGAACATGGCGTCCGAAGCCAGAACACTGCCGGCGACCTTATCCCCGGCCTTTTCAATAGCTATCTGGGCGCTGATAATGCGGCTGGGCTGGCCGGCGCCCATCCCCAGGATAGTTTTATCCTTAACCAGCACAATAGCATTGGACTTAATATGCTTGACCGCTCTCCAGGCAAAGAGCAGGTCTTTGATTTCTTCAGGCGTGGGCTGGCGTTTGGTTACCTCTTTCAAACTGACGCTGGCCTCCGGCACGGAGTCCGAGTTCTGGACGAGGAAACCGCCCTTCACCCGGCGGAAATCGAGGTAACCCGCCGCCGCTCTGCCATAGCCCGGCGGCAGCTGGGCCACCAGAATGCGTAAATCCTTCTTGCGCTGGAGCAGCTTCAGCGCCTCGGTTTCATATTCCGGGGCGATAACTATCTCGTAGAAGACCGGTTTCATCTCTTGAGCCATAGCCAGCGTCACCGGCCGGTTGGAAGCCACAATGCCACCGAAGGCGGCTACCGAGTCGCCGGTAAAGGCACGCCGGTAGGCTTCGGCAATATCGTCATGGCTGGACAGCCCACAGGGATTGGTGTGCTTGATAACAGCTACCGTGGGCGCGGCAAAATCGGTCACCGCTCCCCAGGCGGCGTCGGCATCCAGGATATTGTTAAAGGAAAGCTCCTTGCCCCCCTTCTGTTCTGCCCAGGTGATGCCGGTATCCACCGCCCCTCCCACCACCGGTTCGGCATAGAAGGCGGCCGGCTGATGGGGATTCTCACCGTAGCGCAGCCCGTAGCGTTTCTTGAGGGCTACGGTCATGTCCTCGGGGAAACCTTCCATATCCCGCCTCAAATACTGGGAGATGGCGGTGTCATATATAGCCACGTGCTGGAAAGCCTTCTGCGCCAGTCGTTTGCGTTCGGCTAAATCAAGACCTCCCCCTTTGAGCTTTTCCAAAACCAGCGGATAGTCGGCGGGGTCAACCACCACGATGACGCTGGGGAAATTCTTGGCGGAAGCCCGAATCATGGTCGGCCCGCCGATATCAATATTCTCCAGTGCCTCATCAAGGGTAACCCCTTTCCTGGAAACAGTCTGGACGAAGGGGTAAAGATTGACCGCCACCAGGTTAATTTCGCCGATATTATGCTTGGCCAACTCTTCCATGTGGGCGGCTATTTTACGGTTAGCCAGAATGCCGCCGTGAACCATTGGGTGCAGGGTCTTTACCCTGCCGTCGAGAATCTCGGGGAATCCGGTAATATCGGAAACGCTCTTCACCGGAACTTTAGCTTCGGCCAGCGCCTTTTTGGTACCGCCGGTGGAGAATACCTCAAACCCAAGCTGGCTTAATCCTTTGGCAAAATCGGTTACCCCGGTCTTATTAGAGACACTGATAATGGCTCGCATAAAAACTCCTCCAATTCCCTTATTAATGGCTATGACGCAATAGCCGTACTATCCCCAGAAAAAAATTCATCCCGGGCACCCTCTGCATATAGTCTTTATAGTCGTCGCCGAACTTTTCTACCAGGTACTTGTCTTCCTCCCGGCAACCCAGGTAGACAACCACAGTCCCAATAACCCCCAGCACCCCAAACAGCCAGTGCGGATTCCATAACAAGTTAGTGAGAAATATTATTAAAATCCCACCCGTGTACTGCGGGTGCCGGACAACAGCGTAAATCCCGGTATCAACCAGACGGGTGGTGCTGACAAACGCTTTTCCTTTGGGAACCCCACCCCGCCGCGGGAACATGACTATCGGCGCCATGACCATCACCAGACCCACAGCCCAAGGAACCCAGCCGATAATGAATAGGGGCAGGGATGATTCCACCTTTATAACGCCGGTCAAGACTAAAGGATTAATCGGGAAACAGGCGATACACAGGATAGTCAGCAGTATACTCCAGATAAAGTCCTTTTTAGTCCTTTTCGCGGTTGCCAAATCCCTGTCCCCTCCGAAAACAGCGGCAAGGTCACTCAATAATTACCCTCGCCTTTCCACTCTGTTTTATAACTTCACCGATGACTTTGGCTTCGGGAAGCATCTGGGTGAAATGGTCAACATTATCCTTTGAGCAAATTATAACCATGCCGATGCCCATGTTAAAGACCTGATACATCTCTTCCCGGTCAACATTGCCCCGCTGCTGAATAAGATTAAAGATGGGGGGCACTGACCAGCTCCGGCTATCGAAACTGGCCGTTAAGCCATCGGGTAAGACACGGGGCACATTGCCGATAAGGCCGCCGCCGGTGATATGAGCCAAGCCCTTAATAAGCGGCAGTAACGGCTTTAACTGGTTATAGTAACTGCGGTGGGGCTCCAGAAGCGCCTCGCCCAAAGTGCGACCCAGCTCAGGATAAACGGTGTTTAACGCCGAACTGGTTTCGCCGAAAATCTTCCTCGCCAGAGAATAGCCGTTGGTGTGAAGCCCGCTGGAAGGTAAGCCTATAATAGTATCGCCGGCGGCAATCTTCTTGCCCTGAATAATCCTGGATTTCTCTACCACGCCGATGATAAAGCCGGCCAGGTCATAGTCCTCACCGGTATATAAACCCGGCATCTCCGCCGTCTCACCGCCGATAAGGGCACAGCCGACCTCGCGGCAGGCTGAAGCCAGCCCCTTAGCCACCTCTCCCACCTGCTCCGGATTAAGCCTGCCGGCGGCAATATAGTCCAGAAAGAAAAGAGGCTCGGCACCACAGGTGAGAATATCGTTAACGCAGTGATTGACGATGTCAATTCCAACGGTGTCATGCTTGCCCAGAGCCAGGGCGAGCTTTAGCTTGGTGCCCACCCCGTCAACGCTGGACACCAGAACCGGCTGCTGGTAGCCCTTAAATTCAAAAAGCCCGCCAAAAAAGCCCACCCCGGACAGGACCTCGGGGCGGTGGGTAGAGCGGGCCTGCCGGGCAATCAGCTCTTTAGCCCGGGCGGCAACCTCAATATTGACCCCGCTGGAAGCATAGGTTTCTTTAATCGGCTCTGCCCTCCTAATTTTGAAATAATCATAGCACTTCAGCTAACCCAGGTGCAATCATAAGAACGGTCAGAAGAGCTAAGTGCCTGAAGCCTGAACTATTTTATGCCAAAGCGGCTGTATTCTTCGGCAGGTTTAGATTCCAGCGCCAGCTTATCCATCTCCAGCTGGACCGGAATAGGATAATCGCCGGTGAAACAAGCCAGACAGAAGGTTTCCTTGGGCAAACCCACCGCCTTAACCAGGCCCTCGATGCTCAGGTATCCCAGGGAATCAGCCCCGATGAAATCCCTGACCTCAGATACTGTTTTCTGCGCCGCAATCAGCTCCCAGCGTGTAGCCATATCAACGCCGAAGAAGCAGGGGTAGCGGAGGGGTGGGGCACAGATGCGTATATGCACCTCTTTAGCCCCCGCTCTCCTCAAGAGCTCAACTATTTTGGGGGTGGTGGTGCCCCGGACAATGCTATCGTCAATCACCACCAGTCGTTTGCCATCAAGCATCTGGGGGAGGGGGTTAAATTTCAGCTTAACGCCGAGGTCCCGGATGCGCTGGTCAGGCTCAATAAAGGTGCGCCCGACATAGCGGTTCTTAAGCAAACCTTCACAAAGTGGTATACCCGACTGGCGGGAATAGCCGATGGCGGCGGCCGTAGCCGAATCAGGCACTCCCATAACCAGGTCGGCATCTACCGGATGTTCCTGAGCCAGAATTTCACCCATAGCCTGCCGCGCCGGGTAGAGCAGGCGGCCGTTAATCACCGAATCGGGGCGGGCAAAGTAGATATACTCGAAGATACATATGGCCTTTCTCTCTATCTCTTCCCGATGGCTCTCAACACCGTTCTTCGAGATAACGACTATCTCGCCGGGCTCAATCTCCCTGACGAAGTTGGCGCCAATATGGTCGAGGGCACAGCTCTCCGAGGCAATAACCCAGCCGCCATTAAGCGTACCCAGACAGAGCGGGCGAACACCAAGGGGGTCACGAACACCGTAGAGGGTATCGTTGGTCAGCAGAGTCAGGGAATAAGCCCCCTGGAGGCGGCGCATGGCATAGCGTATCCGGTCTTCCCAGCGCTTCTCCGGGGACGAGAGTATAAGTTTAGCGATAACCTCGGTATCAGTGGAGGTCTGGAAGATATAGCCCTGGTCAGAGAGTTCCTTCTGCAGGTGTTCGGCATTAACGATATTCCCGTTGTGGGCGATGGCAATGGTGTTGTGATTTTCTCCCACCAAAAGTGGCTGGGCGTTAGCTTTACGGCTGGAACCCCTGGTGGAATAGCGATTGTGACCGATGGCAATATCGCCGGTGAGGCTACTCAGGGTATCTTCATCAAACGCCTGGGAGACCAGACCCATCCTGGCGTCAACCTGGAGCCTTTTGCCATCAGCGGTGGCAATACCGGCGCTCTCTTGACCGCGGTGCTGGAGGGCAAATAAAGCAAAAAAGGTAAGCCGAGCTACATCTTCGCCGGGGGCATAAACGCCAAAAACGCCGCAACTTTCGTGCAACTCTGCTTGCCTCTCATTCTAATTATAACCTACCCGCTGCCTGAAGGTCAATTTATTCCAGGAGTGCTTTAAGCCAGTCTATAACTATATCCATCGCCTCTTCACTGTGCCGCAGGCGGTGCCCGGCCCCCTCCACGATGGCAAGCTGCTTAGGCTCGCCAGCCTGGGCATAGAGCCGATGGGCGTGACTGACCTCAACAGTCTCGTCCCGGCGGCCGTGCACCAGCAATAAGGGGCGGGGAGAAATTTGAGCAATATAGCTTATGGGCCTGACCAACTCGAAGCCGTTAAACCATCCTTTAGCCGATGCCGGGAAATCATCATCCCTGATGGCGCCGATACTGCGGAAATGGCTAACCAGAGCCGGAGGGCTATCGGCAATAGAAACCAGGTTAAACTCGGCTGGGCAGGCACAGGCGACGACCGCCGATACCCTCTTGTCCTGTGCCGCCGCATATACCGAGACCGCCGCCCCGGCGCTGAAGCCGAGCAGTGATAGACAGGCCTTATCCACCCGGGGCAGAGCGTAGAGATAATCAATCACCGCCCCGAGGTCCCGCGTCCAGCCCAGCATATCCAGGTTGCCGCCGCTTGCCCCAGCCCCCCTGAAGTTAAATATAAATACGGCAAAGCCGTGTGGCGAAATCTTCCCCGCCAGTGAGGCGTAGCCCCTATCAGTGGGGTCGGGAATTCCGGCGGGGATACCGTGACAGGCGCAGACCGTCGGGCAGGGGCCGTCACCATCGGGGAGATAAAGCTGGCCGGCAATATCTATGCCGTCTACTTCCAGATTTACCGGCTCTATCCGCACTATGCCAACCTCAAGAGGAGGAAAAACTCCATATTGCCCGCAGCCCCCAGTATGGGTGAAGCCACCAGTCCCCCCAGCCTGAAGCCGTGGTTTACCATCCAGGCGATAAAACGCCCCAGAACCCTAGCGTGCACCACCGGCTGCCTGATTACGCCCCCCTTACCCACCTCGCTGCGTTTGGCTTCAAACTGGGGTTTAAGCAATACCAATATATAGCCGCCGTCTTTGAGCAGTTTAACCACCGAAGGTATCACTTTTTCCACCGAGATAAAGGAAAGGTCAAGGGTAGCCAGGTCTACCTTCTCCGGCAAATCAATAGGGTAGCGGGCATTTACCCGCTCCAGAACCACCACCCGCTCATCCCGTCTCAAACGGTAATCCAGCTGGCCGTAGCCCACATCCACGGCGTAAACCCGATTTGCCCCCCGCTGGAGCAGACAATCGGTAAAGCCGCCGGTTGAGGCACCGATATCAGCCGCTACCTTAGAGGCAACATCGAGCTGAAAGCACTCAAGGGCGTAGTCGAGCTTGACGCCGCCGCGGCTGACAAAAGGAGGCGGCTCGATAACGGTAACCGCCGCCCCTTCGGCTACCATAGTTCCCGCCTTGATAATGGTCTTGCCCTCTACCGACACCTCACCCGCCATGATTAAAGCCTGAGCCTTGGTCCGGCTTTCCACCAGGCCCCTGTCTACCAGTAAGCTATCGATTCTCTGCTTGGCCATCGCTGGTTATGATAGCAACCTCATAGCCTGAAAGCAAGAAACCCCTCCCCCTGTTGTAAAATAGACATTACCACCCTATATCTAGTAACATTATAGTAGGGAGATTAAATTGCACGAGATTATCAGGAAAGAATTTATCAGACTGATAAACGAGAACGGGCTTGAGGGGGAAGAAGTCATAGTCCGGGCGGCCGCCCTTTCTCC
>Ga0315541_1003709_pt1 | contig 11586 bp, 6 predicted proteins | sample SalMarSW160190MG_FD_203095 | JGI IMG/M metagenome (GOLD analysis project Ga0315541, IMG submission 203095) | Salt marsh sediment microbial communities from the Plum Island Ecosystem LTER, Massachusetts, United States - Salt Marsh Sediment SW1601-190 ...
GCTCAAATCAGGGCGTGTGTCTCCGGAATTCCGAAATCGTTTTCCTCGCAGAACGGATGGTGGTCGCGTCTTAGCGAAGCGCCAACCCGCAAGAAGCGGAGAATTCGGAAATGGGTGATATGTCCCCGGATTTCCAGTTCTAGAAAGGGCTAAAACGTCGTAATTAGGATATGTGTAGCCAAACGCCTCGCGTACCGCGTAAAAGAGGTTCTGACCATCGGCAAAGGTTACAGCTCTCTTGATAGCAGGTTCAGTGATCATCAATAGAGGATAACCCCACCCGGGCCATTTCTGGCAAGTCGAGTGGGGGGCAAATAGTATTAGCAGTGTAGTACGGTTTCGCCTCAAAGTCAAGTAGTTGGTTCCGGCCAGTGTAGGACACTATTTCGCGGGCTTCGGCACGGGGAGTTCTGGTACACCTTGGTGGATCACTTGCGAACTCGGGGGGTTGGTTCGAGAATCGTCTCCGCTGGTACCCCTTGGTGGACTACTTTGGAACTCCTTGACAGAGAAGGTTCGAATCCCCTAGGCTCCAAAACAACAGAAACCATTTTTGGGTCTAGGACTACGTCTTCGTTCCTCGCTGGGGAAGCCTAGACCTTGTGGTGCTCAAAGCCAGGAAGTGACGACATGAAATACTTGATAACGCTCCGAGAAGCTGAAGAAGGTGGATACACGGTAGAAGTGCTCGTGCTGCCTGGCTGCATTTCGCAAGGGAATACTTATCAAGAGGCCGTGTCAAACATTCGCGAAGCTATCGTGGCTTACCTTCAGGAGCTCGAACCGGTTTACCATCGTACCCCAGAGCGGATTACCTCCCATGTCCACATCTGCGTGTTGGCCTACCGGCTCACGCGACTGACCACTGAGGAAACGGGTTTTTGAAAAGATGCGGGGTAAACACCCCGCCTAGAATCCTAAGAATCACATAGCTGAAGGTACTTTCCTAGGTTTCACCCCTGAAAACGAGTGTTGTACACGCGGGGTTTGCTCTATCGCTTGAATTCCTCTATACATGGGCGCTTGCGAGATCCGTGTGAGAACCCACTGTCGAATACCTGATGAACTTGCACGAAAATATCAAACTCGAAGGGCGTCCAGAACGATTCTGATAATCAACAATCCCCAACCAATGATTATCCCAATCCAGATGATCTTCCTTGCAAACTCAATGATTCCGAAAACAAGGAGCAACCCGGTGATGAGAGCAAGGTATCCAACTGGTTTTTCCAGGTCGGTAGATACCCTATCGCCCGTTATGAGATTCAGAATGTAGACGATTCCTTGTCCCAAGTAGGTTGCAGCGCTATCAATATATGTCAGAGCCAACTCTCCGACACTTTCCATAGCCTCTTCTGGAACTGAGCCTTCCTGTGAATAACTTCCGAGAGAAATCACGATAACTAACGCTACAACCCCCCAAACCATCATCACTCGCTTTGCCAACTTCCTCACTCCTCCTATAAGCTGTCTTGTAACACGATTACTACCAGTATAGATACACGTAACACGCTGTCAAGTCGAAAGGGGTGCACACAGTAGGTTGGACCACCTGAGTCGTTAAGCTTGGCTGTCCGCTCAGATCTTCTCAGAAGGGAAGGCGAGCTGATCATTCAACGGCACGTTCAGCGAAATCCTGGAATCTAACGACGACATTTAGCTAGCACACTGGGAAAACCCTGTATAGAGGGCTCCAAGGACAGGTCCCAAGGGAAGATAACGAAAAGGTTACCAGCAAGGTTGAGTGGGAAGATTCCACCGCATGTCCACCCGAAATAGCCGTGCTTTCAGAAGTGCCATTACAATTCGAGGTTTGGTGTGTTATATCCAGCAATGTGGATTTGATTTCAGGCTTTGGAACGCCATTGGGGGTGATAACATTCTTGACCATTTTGCACGCCGCAGTTACTTGGATTTGACATAGTCAGCGGGTACGATAGCTGTAAATGGTGTGCGGAGGTGGTCGGAACATCCGGACAGCGATGAAACGTTCTACTCTACTTCTGCTTGCAGCATTTCTGTTTGTCATCTTGATTCTTCGCGCTGCAGTAGCAGGCTCGGATATAGTGGATACCGTCTATCTCCTCGACGTGACTTCGTCAATGGTAGGCCACGTCACGAACGAACCTGGCCGCCCAGACATCATGCCTGCTGTTCTTGATGCTTTAATCAACGAGATCCACGAGAAGAAGAATGGTAGCCTCATCCTCATTACCTTCGCAGCTGGGCCTTTTGACTTGGACGGTGAAGGCCCGATCAAAGGGATCTACTACCTGCCAGAAGAGGCTGACGTTGACTACGAACGTTTGCTTCCCTTCCTACGACTTGGAAGCGGGAATCTCAGCGTCTTTGTTGATCCTGAAACGTTGAGACGCGTGGACGATTGGCCAGGAGTCTACGAGGCAATGCAGGATGTCGCTCGCTGGATTGAATCTGACAGAGGCGACCTCCCCTCGTATCGATGGGGGGAACATACCGGAATCTTTCTGGCTTTGAATTGTGCCTTGGATCTCCTTCGAGTCCTCCACTGCTCTGGTGGCAACGTAAAAGATGTGCGGAGCATCATACAATATGAAGAGCAGTTGGGACAACTGGCTGATGAGGCTCTGAATCTAGAGAAAAGAGCCACAAGATACAGTGTCCAGGGACGTTCACTCGCCGCAGCCAGCGCTCAAGATAGAGCTACCGAGATCTGGGAAGAGCACGCTAGGCTAAAGAGAAAGATCAATACTCTACTTGATGAGATTTGCACAGCTCATTTCCCTGAAGCGGAACACTACCAAACCACACATATTCAGGAGCTGGTTCTGCTCACAGATGGAGATGAGAATGTCATCCGAGTCGATGACGATGACTTCGAGAGCAGAGTTCAAGAAGTCGTACAGAAAGCTAGTATTAGGTTTTCAAATATGAGAAGCAAGCTACATATTTGGAAGTATTTCTTCGGAGAAGATCGTCCGGATGTAGATAAGATAGACAAGGCGTTCTCTGAGAGCGATTTCTATACTGCAAAGAGTGTTAGCCCTGGTTCTGTTCTTTCGGAGCAATACACCGTGTATCTTGAGCCAGCAAGACTAGAGCTTAGCGACAACCTTTGGATAGACGGAAATATCTCTGTTCCCCAGATTCGAATCGCACATGTTTCCAGAGTCACCGAAACATCAATAGATTGGGGGCGGTTCGTTCTTTCGCCCGTCGAATTCGATATCCCTGGGGTCCGTGTATCGATTCAGCCATCCTTTATGTTCCCCGCACCAATCTTTGAGCGGGGGTATGCGTTTGATGTGAATCTTACCTTTTCCCCCATCGACAAACTCCGCGAGTATCTCGCCGATCTAGCAGCACAGGGGATCGCGGAGTTGGAAGGAGGGATCGAGATAATCCACCGGACTGAGGAAGAAGACGAGCCACTGGTGGAAACTAGTCCCTCAGTTACTGAACTCGTGATTCCATTTCTAAGGCCTGTAGTTGAAGCGGAACTGAGGAGAAGTGATGATGGTTTCGTTCTTCTGCTCTCACACAACACTGCGTATGCTCAGCTTAGGAGCCAATTGCAGCGTGTGCGTGTTAACGTGAACGCACCGCATTTCGACATCAAGGCGTCTTCCACAGAAGCTGGGGAAACCAGTGTGGAACTTGAGGTAGCAGAGGGACAGCTACAGCTCCAAATCCGTGACGATCTGACGCCTGGAGAGTATTCAGGAAGCATTGAAGTGCTTCCTGCCAGTCCCGAGGCGGTTGATGTTCTTGGCGAGAAGAAGCTCTGCAGTGTTGATTACTGTTTTGCCATTCTTGCGTTTGATCGTAGGAGGATTTCCGCTAACCTCTGGGCGCCTGACTATCTAGTTGACCAAGACAGCAGAATTGTCACGATCTCGAATATAAAAGTAGCAGGTGTCCCTTTCAATGATTGGGAAACAGACAAGCTCGAGGTGGCTGCCTCACAGTTCAACGTACTCGATGGACGTGTAGGTGTAAGTGTAGAAGATGTTTCCATAACAAGCACAAGGCCCAGTCAAATGAGTATCACTCTCAGTGTATCTCCCTACTCGATAATTCTTGGGGAGTCTGATGAGTTGAACCGTAGCCCGGAAGAGGGGCTTCTAGTCATCCAATACGATGACACCGAGAGCAGTGTGGCAGTCTACTTCCTGACCGAGGATGGAATGCAATCGCGCGCAATGTTGCATGTCGATCTGGGATTTGTAAGGCGTACGGCACACATCACGATGCATGACAACACTGACGTTGCACTTGAGCCTGGAGATGCTGCGATGGTTCTAGGGATCGCTTACGATAAGGACTTGGCAGAAGCATTAAGAACACCTATCAGGCTGTGCTTTGATCAAGGCGAAGTTCTAGAAGTGTCAGCGCAACCTGTAGGCTCAATACATCGCGTTTTGGAAGCCGCCTGCCGCGACGGGGTGGTAGTCACCGACTCTTGTACGCTTACGATGGCCGTGAGAGCCTTACCCAAGGGCACGTGGGAGGGCTTTTACAAAGGTACCTTCTCGTTGTCGCCTATAAGAGACGACCTTTGGATAGAGGGGCTCTCTGAGCGCCTAACCCAGTGGTACACACGTGATTACACTGCCACCGTTATAGCACCTGAAATACCGTTGCCAGCAATTCGGTCTGGATTCTATACAAGTGGCAACCGTCCTGTAAGTGGCGTGTTGAGCAAGGGCGTTCTTCATCCCGGAGATGAAGTTGTGCGAATAGTGCTAGAGCCCACACAAGAGCTGTTGGATCTTAGTGACGATCGTAGTAGGGAAGTTACTATCGCTACTGATGCATCGCTCTCTGGCCTCCTCGTTCTTGTCGGCTCAAAGGGCGAGCAACCTATGGGGGCGCCCTTTGTGCTTTCCAGCCGAGAGGCTCTGGTTGTACGCTTGCGAGATGATCGCAGAGATGTCTCGGGATCTTACATAGGTCTATTGACTGTCACAACGTCGAAGTCGGATCCAACTGTTACTTTGCTAGGAGCTGATCGACTGACTGTTGGTTTCCGAGTGCTTTCCATATCGAGCGCATTGGCGAAAGCGATTAGCTTCATTGTGTGGGTGATCCTGTGGTCCTCTTTGGGTTGCTCATTACTCCTCTACTTCGGAGCAATAGTCTACTACCAGGACCTAGCAAGACCTTTACAGATAGTAGCTAGTATGAAAACAGGAAGGATCGTACTCCTGTCCATACCGGTCATCATTGTGGCTGCAATAGGATCCACACTTCTCTGGGCTAGCCTCTAGGTCCCTCCTTGTACTCATTACTTGAAGGCATCTACAGTTCCCCTACATTCGGTTCTCAGTCTCAGCTATCCCTTTACTTACCAGCGAGGATAGCCACAAGTCTAGATCGAAACGAGGAGGTGGAGAATTGCGAGTACGAAGGCCATTAGGACAACTAGGATGCTGAGGTAACTCCAAATCTTCCTGAACGTTATGAGGCGTTGCTGTAACTTCTCGTCTTCATAGTGCGGAATGAAGCGACAAATGAGATAGACTAGCTGCTCCCCTTCAATCACCCGTTTTATCGTCCTGAACCTTGCAGAAGAACGTCTCGCGGGTCCTGTAAGAGAGCTAGTAGTCACAATGATTGCTGATTGGCAGCAGTTTGTAGGGTCGATAGCAATGGCCGCAGCTTGGCGGATGATATCTACAGTTACTTTGTGTGCGCCCGTGTAGCGCTTCACCTGTATACCGATTGGCCGCCCAATAGGAACACGCCCGAATGCAACCTTCTGAGCAATCACATCAATCCCACCGTTATTCGGAGTGTGATTCGTTCTATAGCCCATCTCCGCAAATAGCGCAGTGACAAGCTTCTCAAGTCTCAAGGGATGCAACGCTTCTAGACGTTCGATATTCCAGTAGCAGCTTGATTTCCCTACCTTCCAACGGGATATTTGTCGACTTATGAAGTATAGCATCAGGAACACAGAGGATACAGCACCGTAGAATACAACAGGGGAAATATCAAGGGCCTTGGCTGGCAAGTGCGTCCAAACGACTACTATCTTCAAGCTTTCCAGCATGTTACTCTGCTGCTTCTTGGTTCAGTATTTCTCCGCAGGAAGGTGAGTGAAGATAGTCGAATCCAAACGGGGAAGTGACAGCAAACGCGATGACACTGAACTCATCAAAGGTGGAGAAGAAACGCACGGGCAACTCCCAGTCTTGTAGCTCCTTCCTCAGGTTTGAGTTTATGATGTTCTCAACCCCCACAAGCTTGCTCACTGCCACGCCCTTTCCCCCCGGAAGATCCCTTAGCCGGACAAAGGGAGCAACCTGTTCAAGAGCGCGTGAAAAAGAATGCCAAGAAAGTCCGAAGGAAGAACGAAGCTGCCTGTATTCATCAAGATAAAGGAGATCCTCAACTTTCAAGGAGTTCACAATGGGGAGGAACGCACGCTCACCAAATGCTTTGAGTTCATCAAGCAGCCCCTCGATGCCTTCTCTTCCTGACATGGCTCTGTGGGACAAGCATGGGTCCATCCCCTGGAAGAATTTATTAGTCAGAGCCTCTAGCTCAAACGTAGAGATCCGCCCGAAGAGAAAAGAATCAGCGTTGTCTGGTAGCATCTCCACATACATTGGCGATGCACAACTCTCACATCCGTTGGCTTCCTCCTTTGGCAAGGCTTCAAGACAACCCTCATAGAACTCCTGAAGTAGAGTTCTCAATTCCTGCACGCGCTCCTCGGCAGCATCAATGATATCTGCAACCCGTTCAAGAACCCTGATCTTGAAGATCCGTTCAAAGTGCTCCCTGAGGGTATCAACAGCCTCTAACCTCTTCGCTGTTCGTTGTTGTGCACACGTTCGAATTCTTCTTGAGAGCTCAGTTACTCGCCAACCTACTTTCCACACATAGTGGAAACCAGCTATCACGTAGTAGCCTATCAACCCAACACCAACGAGCTTCCCAGTGAGGAGCGAGAAGAGTTCTCGAAATGGCCAAACTTGTGCCAGGCCCATTCCTAGACCAAGCAATAGCGTAAGAAACAGCACTGCTACTGGTAGCAGCAGGAAGCTCCACCAAGCAACGCGCGAACGCTTCTCAAGGATTTGATCTCTTTTTGCGATTGCTTGTTCCCTACTCCCCTCAAGCTCGGAAAGAGCATCTTCGATCTCTCCGAATCTCCTCTCAAGCGCGGCTTCAAGTAATTCATGGAGAAATCCTGTGTCAGTAGTCTCGCTCCAAAGAGAATTTACAAATGCCAACCGGTTTTCAAGTTCTCTTTGTTCTTCCTCTAATTGAGCAACCTTGGCTGGTACTTGTGCCATCTCCGTTTTCACCTGCAATTTCTGCTGCTCTACTTCTCTCTCGGTACGGGTCTGTGTAGCAAAGGAGCTTTCCTCCTCGCTTAAAACCGCCTCCAATTCTGAGAGCCTAGCCTGGAGACTATCTATGATAATTGGGATCTCGGCTAATCGATCTCTAACTTGTTGCATGCCAAGCAGCGATTCTGTCTCAGCTCTCAAGTCTTTCCTCGCAGCGTCAAAGGAATATGGCGAAGTTTGACGCCTTTTGTCATCGATAAACGTGCTTTCGGTCCCCAAATCGAGCAAAGTATCGAGTAACCCAATTGCGTACTTTATCCCTCTATCGTGTGCCTCGATGTCCCCTGCGATTGACACTCCGAGTTCTTGGATTGTTGAGGCTGTCACTTCCTGTGAAATAGGAAAGAGCAAGCGGCAAGCAGATCGGAATTGGTCGCTACGGTGACTCTCAGCCAGCCTCTTCAAAGCTGCTAGATAAGCTTCATTGCTAAGTGTCTCATCAAGCTTCGGCAAGAAGGACGGACACAAACATTCGCCTTCTTCATCAAGGGAAATCGCCCCTACCAACTTCCTCAAGTCCAAGATATCCTTCTCTAAGTCTAATCCGGCTAGCGCCAGCTCCTCAAGAAAAACACGCCGCCCGCTGATGATTCTATCGTGAACCACATGCGCGCTAAAACGATCGCATATTCCAGAGAGGACCCTTTCCTTAGGAATGCAAGCTCTGATTAGACCCAACGATCTGAAACACTGGACTCGTCCATCAGATACATCTGTGAGAACGCTAGACGCGATAGGGGAGAAGTTAGAGCCATAAAGGACAAGTGTAGCCACCGCATCGACAACAAGCACGCTAGTGTCGCCCTCACTAACTACGTCCTGCCCTTGGCTGTTTACACCATCCAAAAGCCAGACCGACTCAAAAGGAGCGTTATCTCCCCAGGGAAAAGCTCTACCACGTTCCGCAAATACTAGTTCCAACGACTTGAGCAGTTCGCATGCGTGCACATCAGCATTGACAGGCCGGTCAAGTCCGCATACTCCAGGTAACGCAACCACAACATGGAGCTTCCCATCGATGGAGCGCTCTTGGCAAGCACTATGAGCTGTTCTGATGGCTGTATCCGCAAGTGGTGTGATACCAGCTTCCCAAGACTGGAACACAAGATAGACAGTCGTTTCCTTTTCTATGTTTGGCTCTGAATTGCTAGGTGTCCTGGCAGCTGGCCCTGGGTTTGCTCGAGCAACTAGCGACCGGAGCAGAGTGAGAAGAGAATCGGATCCGTTAGGTTCCTTGAAATCTTCTGTAGTGACTGCTGCCGTTTGACACAGATAGTCCGGAAAAGGCTTTCCTATAGACTCATATGCGGACGTTATCAGACTACGAACTCTAGTTTCAGCTGGATGCCCGAGTTCCCCCAAAAGAACAACTACTGCTCGCTGGATCGCCTCCACACCCTCCTCCTTCATGACACGCGATTAGGAACACTTCAGAGTGAGTTTCAGCGAATAGCAGATTGAAGTCTCTGCATCCTATCATTCCGGAAACAGGTCAGGCAGCCCATCGACTCCCATCCACTCCCGAACGATGTGGTGCGAAAATCTGCTCTCCGAGACACTTTCCCGTGCAATGTACTTCTCTCGGTAGCCTCTCATGTGCTCGAGAGCATATGCAGCAGCAGGTACAGCAATCCTCAGAGCTCTGAAGTTATACTTCTCCCAGGTATTAGCGAAAACTGGGGCAGGCATCTCCCTACCTTCTACTGTCAGCAAACTAATCCCGCTATCTCTGTCCTCAAGAACTCGACGTAGGAAGCCAGCTGAACCATCTTCTCTTTCTGCAATCCCGAACAATATGTGATACCGAATCACTCGATCGTGCGGCGGGCTAACCAGCCAAAGTGCGTTTGCCTTACCAATGAACCTATCAATCTTGTCTCTCAAGAGGGCGCGAGAGCGATCGTTTGCCCAAAGGGCTGAAAGACGCTCATCCACGCTTTCGCCAAGGACTGATTCGTAGCGCCTTCTTAACACGAGTTTCAGCCATTCAGCGAATTCCTCTGGAGGCACGGATCCCCATAAAAGGAGGCCAGGTATCGTGATTTCGCTGCCAGTCAGAAGCTTGTCACTGAGAGCCCATCGGCTATGTTTCCACTGCTCTTGTACGTAAGGGAGGTCAATCAGATCTCTTATCGCCTTGAGATCGATTTGGAGAAGATCTGTCCCTAGGGTCTCTGTGAATGGCTCACGGAATGCCATACGTTGTATCTTGCTTAGGTCCTTTTGGAGAATGCTCTTCACGTGTCGCAAGTTACGTTCGAAACTCGGAAGGATCTCTTCTCCCATATTGCGGAGAAAGGCACGAAGTGCAGAGTACATATCAATTGTCAAATCCAACTTTGTTCTTGATATCAGACTTTCGCGCTCCTCCTCTAGAAAATCGTAGCAATCCCGTTCTAATTGTCTAATTCTCCGAGAGAGCGTCCACCAAAAACCACTGAAGGCCTTCTCGGGATCTGGTTTGCTAAGCGTGCCTTCAGAATACGACCGCTCGTCACGAAGGCGCCTAATCTCGCTTTCTATCTGATTCGAGAGAAGAGCAAGAAACTGACCAGCTTGATAGCTTCCTGTTCGAGCAGTCAAACGTGCGATTTCGCTCGCCACTTTTTCTTTAGAGCTACTCAGAAGCTTCCTGTAACTTGCGTTGTTCGTATTGAGGCTTTTCGCGATGTCTTCGTTCAATCGCCTCCCGGCGTAGTCCAGCCATGTGTTGAAGTCAGTTGGGGTCTGGCTCTCCAATCGCTCGAAATTATGCGGTTCCACCGCGATGGTCTGATCGGGTTCTAGACGTACGTTAATAGTATCGACATTAAGCTCCTGCTCTTGCACGAAGCTTTCAACTTGGTTCCTTAGGGAGTCGTATGATAGTTCAGTTTCAAGATCCCCGTCAGGAGGCACAAGTTGGTCAAGAACTTCAAGAGATTTGGAGGTGAGAGAAAGCTCCACCGACCGGACCACCGGAACCTCAAGGGTTGAGAGTCCCATGCTCACATAGAGAGGACGTTGTCCTTTCCAGTCAGGCTCGTCCACAAGGATTTGCTCAAGATTCCTCCAGAAGCTCTCGACGCTCTGGCTCTCGATTGTCATGTGGAGAAACAAGCCTCTTGCACAGAAGTTTTGCAGCGTATCCATGTCCCTAACCCTAAAACCAGCCTCATTAATGTCATCAATGAGATATACGAGGTCAAACGGCTTTCTGTAGTTGCACCCGCCCCATTTAACAGTAAGACTACGAGGATAGATGATATCTACTTCCTCTTCCTTCGTCATCCAATAGTTCAACTCTTTCAAGGATGCATACCCGTTACCTTCAACATAGTCCGAGGCATCGACTGATCTGGAGAAGACCTTGGGCAGAAGGAACATCCCGATAATCCGATGTTTTTCTAGGCCGAGTATCTCACGCAGAATGTATCCCATGTCGAGAAGCATGCCGGAGCCCGTCCCCCCAGCTAGGGAGCAAACCATATACACTTCCACTTCAGCCTCATCTTGCCCAGCAATGTCTGTGAACATAATCTCCTCGCTTTCTTCCCTCACCTGTTCGGCTCCAATCCCCAGGAGGTCAACATATATGCTTTCAAGCCTCTGACGGATATCTGCAGCCCGGCTGAAGAACGCGATTCGTCCAGTGACGCGGCGTTGGCCCGCACCTCTGTTTATGTCTTGGAAGCTCAGTTTGTGTTCAGGCAGAATCCATTCCTGCAGTTCTGGGGCTTTAACAAATTCCCGAACACCTCTCACGACGACATGCATGAACTCTGAACGGTCGAGCTGTGCAACTGGTCGATCTAGTCCTGATGTGTCTGCTTGTACGTCAGTATCAATGGCGAGCATTCGGACTGCTGATGGAACAAAGCCGAAGTTACGTTGAAACTCACCCTTGATGTACTGCAAGGCCCTTACACCAGTGCCCCCAAGTCCGATCAATAACGTTCGGCGAATTGGAACAGGCATGAAACCTCCTTATAGCCCTCTTCACTAATACCCCCTTATCGGGAATCACGAACACTCATTATTTTAGTATAGTATAGCACGAACAAAGCTTACTTGACAAGCACGCGCATTGCCTCACCAGAAAAGGGGGAAACAGAGGATCAGGCCTAGGGGAAGCAGAGGGTCTACCATTGAATTTTACAGGTGACGGGCATACCTTTGTCAAGTAGAATGTCTACTTGACGGGGGTGTGGCTCTAGGGGTCCGCAGGCCTGTAAAGGTACTGCTCGGCTCTGAAATGCCGCCC
>Ga0315541_1003710_pt1 | contig 11585 bp, 17 predicted proteins | sample SalMarSW160190MG_FD_203095 | JGI IMG/M metagenome (GOLD analysis project Ga0315541, IMG submission 203095) | Salt marsh sediment microbial communities from the Plum Island Ecosystem LTER, Massachusetts, United States - Salt Marsh Sediment SW1601-190 ...
AGCAGTATCCCGGCTATCCGGGCACGCGGCCTCCCAAGGGATGGGTGCCTCCGCTGGGGCAATATTTGAACCTTCTGGGCGTCTACGATAATGAATCCGGCTACTGGATGGGGCTGCCGCTCCAGGTTCTGTCCGAGCAGCTTGTCCTGGCCGAGAAACAGCACGCGCTGGACCGTATTGACCCCAGGAACGGCCAGGTCAGCATCACCGTACCCATCGGAACGGCTGTCGGAGCTTCCGTGACCGGTGAGATCGAGGTGCCCGAGGATGAGATTTGGTATCTCAGGTGCCACGAGATCCGGATTCACCAGCAGGCGGCTCTGACCGCCGGCGACCTCATCTGCAACTTCCGGGTATCGAGGTTTCCCCAGGTAAGCGACGTCGACAAGCTGTACTACAGCACTGTTGACCGCCTCACAGCTACCCAGGCGCAGATCGCGGCCGCTGACATCTACGACCATGACCAGGTCCTGGTCGGCGCCTACTGGGACGGGTCAGCCGAGGTCAAGGTCTATCGCGAGGTAGTGAGGGACTTTGCCGACCCGGACGAACTCGGCAACGCCTTGAGGCTCATCGGTGGGGATAAACTCACCCTGGTAGCTACGGGCGAGACGGCGGCAGTGGCCGGCGGCGCCATCACGGTCGACCTGACGGTTTGGGGCTTACGAGGCAAGAGACTGGTGGAATAAGCATAGGGAGGTGAATCATGCCCTATGCCTTTATACCACCGGGATATAGGGCTGTCCTTTTGGGGCAGGCTCAGGATATAGCTTCTATGGGCACCTTTACCCCGCTGGAGGAAAGCGCGGCTGAAGGTGCCCTGGTTTTAATGCGGCTCGACTTTACCGAGTCTCCTTCAAGTGAGGTACTGGCTAGCTTAGAGCAGGCCTGTATTGATGCGGGTGTCGAGCCCTGGCCGGGCAGCGAGTACTACGTCTACGCCGATATCGACTCGACATCAGTATATCTCGTCTGGCAGAAGGGAATAGCCTGGCTGCCGGTTATCATCGGTCTCCTGGTTACCCTGATACTGCCCCCGCTGCTCACCGCCGGTATCTGGCTGATACTTCCCGACTCGATAAAGAGCCTGATCAACAACCTGATCGGTATGGGCATGATGCTGCTGGTCCTGTTCCTGGTCATGAAAATGATGCCCGCTCTTTCCCCGGAGAAGGAGAAGCCCAGGCAGGTAAAGGAGAAGGCGGAGTGAGCTACCAACCGCAGCAATATTACAGCAACTACCCGGCTGAGTATCAGCCCCAGTTCTGGCAGGCGATGATCGCCGGCATCATAGACCTGGTCATCGTGGTAGCCCTGGGGGCCTGGGCGTTCTCGCTGGTCAAGAAGGCGCTCAAGGGGGAGGAGGTTGACCTGCGGTGAGCGAGTTATCGGGAACCATGGGCGATATCTTCTGGAACTTGGCTCCGGCCATCGTCTACAGCTCGGGCTCGGAGCTGGGAGCAACGATCTATGTCGCTAATCCAACGGAAGAGGCGAAAGAGTACGCCCTGATGGCTCGCCTGTCGTCGGGTGATACGGTGATCAGCGAGGAATCGGTCAGGGTATTCGGGGCGGCCTGGTTTACCGTTGACCCGGGTGAGTTCATCCGGCTGCACGGGGCGTTCAGGTTCGATGACACGGACGCCATCCTGTCGCTCCTGCTCATAGAGCGGGAGACCGGAGAGGTGACCGACGCCGTTTCAAGCGATCTGGTGTCACCGGAAGCGGCTGCTTCCGGCTGGCCGATCGGCTGGCCGGGGGGGACTTCGGTTCTAACATCCGACCTCAGCTGGCTGATGCCGCTCATGATTCTGGGAATCGGTGTCGTCGGCATGGCGGCTGCTACCTCCGGTGATCCCGAAAAGAAAAGGGAGGCTGTCGCGGCGCCCGTTGAGGAGACAAAGCTACTGCCGCGGGGGAGGGGTGAGTGATGCCCGGCGAGTTCTACGTAGAGGGCAAACAGGAGAAGCTCAGCCTCCAGGGGATACTGACTAGGCTGGATGAGATAGAGGCCAAGCTCGATAAGCTGGCCGGCGGGGAGCCGGTCACCGGGCCGGTGACCGCTGCCTGGAACACCGCCGAGTCGGACGTCGTTTCGGTCGGCGCCGCAGACACTAGGTACAAGCTGCACTCGCTGCTGGTCTCTATCCACAACCTGGCAGGAACGGTAATAACCGCGAGGATGTATATGGCGGTAAACGGCAACGAGAGAAAGGTATACGAGCAGACATTCAATGCTGCCGCCGACCCGGCCGGGCTGTGGCTGGTAAACGGGACGATCGGCATTCACCAGGTGCTGCGGGTGACGCTGGAGAGCGACAGCCCCGCTGATAACGATAAAGAGGTGGATTACGACTTCATGCTGGAGGCAATGTAGTGGGAATACTGGGCAGAGGCGGCTGCCTGCTGGCCAGGTCGGGTATCACCCGGCTCTCCGAGCTGGCGATAGATGCCGGCAAGGACTGGGGAGGTTATTCAATACACAACGTATCTCGCCTGGCCGCCGGTATGGATAGAGGCGGTCTCCTGGTGCATAACGGGTCGATACTGCAGACGGTTAACCCCGGCCCGATAGGGCATGAGTTCACCTCTAAAGGCCCAGGAGCGATGCCTTCCTGGCAGCCGCCGCCGTCACCGTAGGGGAGTTTTAGCATGTCGTTGCTTCTTAAAGGCGGAATAAGCAAGCTATCGGAGCTGGAGATAGACACCGACAAGGACTGGCAGAGCCAGGGTATCACCAACCTCGGCGGTGTCGCCGCCGGGATGGCGATAGGCCATATCGTCCAGCGGAACGGCGGCAAGCTGCAAACCCTGGTGCCCGGGCCGGCTCATACCGTTCTCACCTCCGAAGGGCCGGGGCACCTGGTGGTCTGGGCTCCGGGAGGCACCTACTTCGAGCGGTACCTGCCGGTCACAATTGACCTTGAACACGACGAGGGTTTGGTTGCTCCGGACTCATCCAGGGAGATAACGGCAGCCATAGCCAGCTCTTTTGCCAGGACCCACGGGGATGCCCCCGGGGACATGATAAAAAGACTTACGCCGACACTAACTCTGGCGAACGCCGAAGCGATAGTAACCCCGGATGATGATCACCAGGAGACGCCGGCGATGGGCAGCAGCTTCAGCCTGAAGATTGCGGTTGACGGAGCTGTCGCCGATGACGGTGGCGTTCAGACAGATGAAACCGCGGCGGCACAAAACCCGACGCAGAACGACATGACCCTGCTGCCGGCGGCGCCGGCGGTTGATGACGCCTACTACTTCGGCCACGCCAAGCGGTTCGATGTCGCGTGGCTGAATATCGGGATCCAGGGCGACGGAGTCTGGATAATCACCTGGGAATACTGGAACGGGGCAGCCTGGTCGGCCCTAGCTGATGTCGTTGATAACACCAACGGCTTTACCGCCCTGGTCGGGCTGCGTGATGTCTCATTCACCCGACCGGGTGATTGGGCGACAACAGATGTCGGCGGAGTGCCGGGTCTCTACTGGATCAGAGCCCGGGTATCTTCTTACACCTCAATAAACACTCAGCCCCGAGGCAATCAGGCATGGGTGGAGATTTACATCTAGGAGGGAACCATGGATGCGCAGATTAAAGCAAAAACATCAGCCAGGATAGCCAAACCCGGTTCGGAGCTGGTGAAGCCCGGCGAGCTGGGGATCATCCTCGAGCTGACCGTTAAGGACAAAGACGGAAAGGTGACCGACCAAAGGGTAATGAAGGCGAAGAGCTTCGTCAGACAGTTCCTGGAGCTGCTCTACGTCCAGATGCAGCAGTACTACTGGGGCGGTTCCAGCCAGCCCTACCGTGAGACGGTCCTGTATATGACCGACAAGAACGGCTACAGGAGGCCGGTGGTCGCCTGCTACAGCTACCAGGACGGTATATTCAACTGCGACGGCGGCGTGGGCGACACCAACATCGGCATCATGGTGGGCACTGGTACCACGCCCCCGAATATAGAGGACCACGCGCTCCAGGTCCAGTGCGGCCACGGCAGTGGCGCCGGCCAGTTCAGCCACGGAGCGGTAACCTTCGGCCTGCCCACCAGCGACGCCACCACCTCCCACTTTACCGTGACCAGGGATTTTTCCAATAACAGCGGCGCCCTGATCACGGTCAACGAGGTCGGACTCTACGTCGCCGCGCTGGCGATTAATTACAACGGCTATGTAGAGGACGCCTACTTCCTGGTTATCAGGGACGTCATCTCCGGCGGCGTTGACGTCCCCAGCGGGCAGACGCTGACCGTCAACTACCGGGAACAGGCCGCGGTTTGAGGAGGTAGATATGCTTACAGCAGAGCTAACCATAGAGCGGTTTAACAAAAAGCGGAGACTGGTCGAAGTCAGGAGCCAGCCGTCCCGCAGCTTCGTCAGGGGCTTCATGGGGATGCTGTACGTGGCTCACGCTCACCTCTCCAAGACGGAGCCCTACGCCCAGAACGACATCCTGGGGAACAGCCGGCAGATGGATGTCGACGAGAGGGGCGTTCCCCTGCTGGTGGCGGCCCCGGGCGGCTGGACCAATTTCATGAATGCCACCGACTACGACGAGCTGACGCATATTGCCGCGGACCTGATAGGAATCCAGGTAGGCGAGGGAACGACGCCTCCCACCCCCACCGACTATGCGCTGGAAGGCAGAATTCCCCACACCGAGCACATTCCCGAGGTGGTCAACAGCCGCGGCGAATACTACCTGCAGCAGGTCACGCCGGGCGAGTATGAGATCTACGGCTCCCGCTGGTATGCAACTGAGTTTACCTGCCTCTGGCCTCACCAGCTTCACCGGGTCAGGCTCAGGATGTACCGTGAGGGACTGCCCGGAACGGTAACAGTAGGCATAAGGACAAACAGGAGCGGCGCCGATCTGGTTACGGAGACGATAGACGGGGACACCCTGACCGAAAATACCGCTGGCGAGTGGAGAGATTTCGATTTCGGCACCTACCCCCAGCTCAACTTCCTGGGCAAGTACAACATTGTCATCCGCGCCACCGGGGGTGACGCTTCGAACTCCATTCACATCATTGCCGACGAAGATTCCGTTTACGAAGGAGGCTGGAACTACTATTCCAGCAACAGCGGGGGCAGCTGGAGCAGCCATACCGGGTCCGGCTACAAGTACTGCAACCTGTTTGAGGAATGGGGCCGAAACCTGGAGAGAGGGATACTGTACAGCGGCTGCGAGGTCTACGGCCTGTCCTTCTCTCACCCCAACGGCCAGTTTACCATCAGGCGGTATTTCCACAATGCCAGCGGCTCGAGCTGGACGGTAAACGAGGTCGGGATATACGCCATGGGGACTCACTCCTCCAGCGAGTGCTGGTCATTCATGATTGCCAGGGACCTGGTGTCGCCGGGCATTGCGGTCGCTGACGGCCAGCTCTTGAGGGTGACCTACGTGCCCCAGATAACGGTCTAGGAAGGTGGAAGAAATGAGACACGCACTGATATCGAAAGGTCTATCCCTGGCTCAGCTTGAGGCTGAAGCCGTAAGGATTGGCGCCGGGTCGGTGAGGAAAGCCAGGCTCCTCAACCAGGTCTTCTGCGAGCTGAATGAGGAGCAGGCGAAAGCCCTGGCGCAGGTGCCCGGCCTGGCAGTGAAGCCGACGAAGGAATACCGGGCGGACCAGGTCGTGGCCGAACAACCGTCTGTTGAGACGCTTTCTGATGTCTTTTACCTGCTTCGCTCCTACTTCAGCCCGCCTCTGACCGGCACCGGGCTCACTGTAGCCGTTCTCGACAGCGGTATCCGGAAGACTCATCAGTCCCTGAGGAATAAGGTGGTCTACGAAGCTAACTTCACCGATTCCCCTTCGGCTGACGACGTCTTCGGGCACGGCACGCAGGTAGCCTATATGGTCGCCGGCGGTATGCATGCGCAGGGAGAGAAAGCCGGCGTGTCACCCGGTGCCTCAATCATCAATATCAAAGTCATAAACGATGAGGGGCTGGGGACTGATGAGGATATCGTGATGGGCATCGACCGGGTCTGTGACCTGGCCGAGGAAGCGAGGAGAAACGGGCTCTGGCCCACGGACGACATGTACCCCAACGTCATAAACCTCAGCCTTGGTGGTGAGGACGACGGCGACGAGGACAACCCGGTGAGAGCAGCCTGCCGGCAGGCCAGCACCGAGTACGGCCTGGACGTTATTGCCGCGGCGGGTAATACCGGGCCGAAGATGACCACCATCATGTTGCCCGCCTGCGAGCCGGAGGTGATTGCTGTCGGCGCCGTCGAGACGACCGGAGAGCTGGTCATCTGGGAGAAATCGTCACGCGGGCCGACGGTGCAGGGTGAAACCAAACCCGACTTTGTTATCTGGGGCACCAACCTGGAGATGGCCAGTCAAGAAGCGGACGATGAATATCTTACCAAGTCGGGCACCAGCTTTGCCGCCCCCATGCTCTCGGGTCTTACCGGCCTGCTCTGGGAGAGCGGCCGGAGAACCTATGGCGAAGGCTGGACTTTCCGCTGGACGGAAGCCCGGCAGTATGCCCCCTACTACTCAACCAAGCCAGCGGATGCCCCGGTCAAGAAGGACAACGCCTACGGGTTTGGATTGCCGGCGATGGGCACGATGCTGGGGCAGGTGGCACAGGTCGAGAGCCCGGTACAGGGGGCGATGGAGACATTTCCCATGCTGATGATGCTGGGCATGATGGGAGTAATGATCAAAGGTGTGGCGTGATGAAAGACCTTCTGATTGATTTCGGGATACCGGTAATCCTTATTGTCGGCTCTTTTATTTTAATTGGCCTGGGCATCGACGGCGAGGTGAAATCGATACTGACCGTGGCCGCCGGGTGGGCTTTTCACGCCGGGGTAAGGAAAAGAAGCAAGTGAGGTCGAGCTTATATGGCGCAGTACGCTGATATCACCAGTATCACGGCTCCCTCCGAGGCGATGGAGGGCAGCCGGGTAGATATTACGGTGAAGATCAAGAACCTCTACTCATCCGCCATCGGCATCATGGTCGGCGGGGCGCTGGAGTACGGGGTCTCGCCGTGGCCGGGTATCAGCTTCCCGGAGAACTCGGCCAACGTCGGCCCGGGCAGCACTTATTCGTTTAGCGGTCATTTCACCATGCCGAACAAGAAGGTGACCATCCACGCCTACAGCTACTGGTACGGCGCGGACGGCTACTGGTATTTCGACGACGAGATGACGAAAACGGTCAATCTTGCCCAGATACCGGATTCCGAGTTCGGCTCGATTGAAATAGTCAGTTATCAGAGGAGGTGACAAGTTATGAGCGGAGTCTATCTGCCGTCACAGTTCGGGGTTATCTTCCTGCCGCTGGCCGCGGTCCAGGTAAAGGCGGGGGACAAGCTCCGGGTAACCTGCCAGTACTCGCATATCGGCGAGGCTGAGAGTGTCCAGCTCTATGCTGCCATCGGCAATGAAGGCTGGGCCGGGTTTGATGAGATCCTTAGTGGCTCAAAGACCATCAGCGTGCCCGAGGACCTGAGCTGGCAGTACCGGGAAGCCTATGTGGATATCTCCATTACGTCGGCCCTGTCCGGTGGTCTCTATGATCTCTATGCCAAGATCGGCGGCGCGATACCAAAGGTAATCTCGCCAACGCTCCTGGACGTGGTCGAGATGATTGCCGTCGGTGATTCTGAGTTCGGCGAAATAACCATTACTGAATACGCGAAGGTGTAGCATGATTAGCGGTTTACAGGTGTATAGGCCGGGTACAGGCTGGCTGGTCCCGCTTGAAGAGAAGATCATACTGGTGCCCGGTGACGTGCTGAGGGTGAGCGTGGCCGTGCCCTACCGGGGACTGGAGCGCACTTTCACGCTCTATGGGAGTATCGGACAGAGGGGGCTGCTCGGCTTCGATGAAGTACTCGCTGGCCGGGCGGATCTGCTATGCCCTGAATCGCCGGATGAGTACATCTCGGTGACGGGAGAGGTGGATATCGAGATTTCCGAGTCCGGCTGGTTCGGCATCGGCGGTATCTCAGCGGGATCCGACTACGACCTCTACGTCAAGATTGAAGAACAGCCAGACGTCTCGGCCGAGATTGATGATGTCATTGAAATCGCCGGTAGCGGTGGCATGGGCGACATGAGTGGAATGCTGATGATGCTCTTCCCGCTTCTGATGCTGGGCATGGTCATGCCGATGGTCAGCGAGAGCTTCGCCGAGGAAGGAGAAGCCGGTGGCGAAAGCCTATCTTGAACCGGTGGAAATAGAGAGACTGGAAGAGGCGGCCTGCTACCTGCGTGACAGGCTTCTCATCCGCCTCCTATTTCGCCTGGGCTGCCGGATCTCGGAAGCGCTGGGGGTCAGGGTGAGCGACATCGATTTCGTCCGGGGGACGGTCACCATCGAGCACCTCAAGACCCGGGTAAAGCTCGCGTGCCCGCATTGTGGGGGCGGCCTTAGCCGGTCAAGCCAGTTCTGCCCGGCATGCGGCCGAGAGGTCGGGAAGGCAGTTGCCGAGGGTAAGGAGCTCCGGAGATTCCGGGTGCTTCCAATCGATGACGGCACTGCGGCCATGCTGAAGGAGTATGTGAAGCGTGGCGGTCCGGTCTCAAGGAACGGGCGCAGTCTACTTTTCGGGATCAGCCGGCACCGGGCCTGGCAGATAGTTATGCAGTGCGCGGAGAAGGCAAAGCTTCCCAGGCTGGTGAACTCCCAGAGCGGGAAGCCCCACAACGTGAGCCCTCACCGGCTGAGAGACGCCTTTGCCGTCATGGCCGTTAAGCTGGATGACTCGGGCGACGGATTACGCATGCTCCAGGAGCACCTGGGCCACCAGAGCATTACCACCACTATGAGGTACCGCAAGGTATCGGGTGAGGAGCAGAAGGAATGGTACGAGAGACTGTGGAACGGAGGCAACGGCAATGGGTAAGTACGCCAATCACGAGGAGTTCGGGGTTAATGCTCCGATAAATTACCGGGAAGACACGACGAGCCAGGCATATCTGGATGGAATGTCATCTATCGCTCCCCCTGGTATGAAGCCTAAAGCACTGAGGGGGAAGAGATTCGAGGATAAAACAGACTTCAAGGCGTCGGCCCGCTGGCACCGCAACTTTGACTTCGCCATGTTCGGAGGCTCGGAGATTGAGGGTGACTCCCAATCAAGCCAGATGAGCCTGGAAGGTAAGCTTGACGGTATCAAGCGGGTGCCGAGGAGGAAGTAGGACATGCGCTTAACAAAAGGAGCGATTGTTGGATAGCGAGGGATATCATGCCGGGACAGGCGATTGTAACGATCAAAGATAAGCAGTGGGCGGTTGATGTTGCGAGCGCCTCCTGGGAGCTGACGCAGGGTCTGGGCGGGCTTATGGAGCTGGCGACTGGAACTGGCATGCTCTTTGACCTTGGTTTTGAGCAGACCATTGAAGTCACCACCGTGCCGATGCTCTTTCCTCTGGATATTGCCTTCCTTTCTGAGGATTTCTTAGTTACGGAGGTCTACCCCAGCGTTGAGTCGGGCTATCTCGTTACCTCGCAGGCACCCGCCAGGTATTTTCTGGAGGTAAACGCCGGCGAGCTGGAAGGTATTGAGCCCGGAGACGTCGCTGTCGCCGAGTGGCTCACGCAGGAAGAACCGCCGGTCATGCCCGACTGGGTGCCGGCCCTCTTCTCGCTGGCTGCTTTTACCGCCCTGGGAGTGCTGGTGGTCGACCTGAGCCGGGATATCTTCGGAAAGTCGACTGCAACGCCAGAGACGGCATCCTTCTGCGTGGCCGATACCAGAGCCGAGGAGTGCGAGATCGTCCGGCCGCGGCACTACGACCTGGTCTCATGGGTCGGCGCTCCCCTGCCCGATTACAGCTTCGCCATCGAGCCCGAGGTAAAGGAACGTAAGATCGATGAGGTACTAAAAAGGCTCAAGGAAGGCGTCGACGAGATCCAGGAAAGCGACAATTTCCGTGAGTTCCTGCTGACCATGTCCAAGTTTCACGACTACAGCATCGGCAACCTGATCCTTATCACCATGCAGAGGCCGGACGCTACCCGGGTAGCCGGCTACAACACCTGGAGGGATCTGGGCCGCTGGGTGAAGAAGGGGGAGAAGGGGATCGCCATCCTGGCCCCCTGCCTGCCGCCCAAGAGTGCCCGGGTAAAAGAAGCGGAAGAAGACGAGGAAGAGGACAAAGTAACCGAGATACGTCCGCTGTACTTCAAGGTCGTGCACGTTTTTGATGTTTCCCAGACCGAGGGCAAGCCCCTGCCGGAGTTCGAGGTGCCGGCCTTGACCGGAGAGGCGGATGAAACCCTGCTCAGCAACGTAATACGTCTGGCTGAGGCGCAGGGTGTTGATGTCAGCTTCGAGTCAAGACCTTATCAGGACCCGGCCGTCAAGGGAATGTACTCGGGAAAGAGCATCTGGGTAAGGCCGGAGGAATCACGGGCCCAGCAGCTGAAGACTTTACTCCACGAGATGGCGCACTACTACTCCGAGGGAGTCTTCCGGATGTCCCGGCGCAGTGCGGAGACCATTGCCGAGAGCGTGGCTTTCACCGTCGGCGCCCACTTCGGCTTTGACACCGGCGCCCGGTCTTTTCCCTACGTGGCGCTGTGGGCGGAGGATAAGAAGGTGCTGGAGCAGAACCTGGCGGATATACGGAAAGTGTCTACAAAGATTATCGACGCCCTGGCCCTGGAGCAAGGCGAAGTAATGATGGTGAGATGAGTGTGATAGATGGCTATTGAGATAAGACCAACTAGAGGCGGTTTCTTAAGACCTTTCGGCTGCGGCTGGTTTATCCGGGAGTTTCTCCTGGGTAGAGGGCCGGAAGGCTCGCGTATCGTTGACCCGCAGACCGGCGCCGCCCAGGCCGACATTAACTTCGAGTACAAGGAAGCTCTGGCCCGGGCTACCGCCTGGGAGCGGGCTGAGAGAATCATTAGCCGCATGGTAGTGAGCGGGGAGGATGTTACCGAGGAGAAGGCAGAGAGCATCTACGAGCGCGAGCTTAAACGGATATCCCGCAAGTTTACCCACATGCGCTACCACTCTTTCCTGATGTACTTCGGCGTACTCAAGCGGCTCGGCTGGGTAGAGGCTACGGGTCGAACCGAGGCTTCTGCCGTCCAGGATAACTACCCGCCAGCTCCGCAGCGGACTTACTACCGCCTCACCGGGAAGGGCGTTGAAGCCGGAGACGATCTCTGGTCCAACCCCCTGTTCACCCTGTACCCGGAAATCGGCCCCAGCCACATGAAGAGGCCTGATTAACTGGGGTCGCATAACTATCGTTTACCCAGAATTGAAGCCAGTGTTTCCGCCAGTTCCTCCGGTCTGCGCGAACCTATCAACAGGTGTTTCCCGCTGGAGAGCTCAAACTGCACTCCGCGGTTGCCGCTGACGTTATAGGCCTTACCCTTCCGTCCGTAACGGATACCCCAGCCGCCGTAGTCTTTAATCGGGCTGTAAGTGCATGCCTCGAACTCTTTAATTTCTTGGGCACCTATCCTCCTGAAAGACAGGTGAAACGGGAAAAAGCGGAAATACAGACCGTCACTGCGGATTTCGGTGGTCAGATTCGTCGTATACATGAAGAAAGGGAGGCCTATGCCGAATAAGACAGCCAGGAC
>Ga0315541_1003712_pt1 | contig 11582 bp, 8 predicted proteins | sample SalMarSW160190MG_FD_203095 | JGI IMG/M metagenome (GOLD analysis project Ga0315541, IMG submission 203095) | Salt marsh sediment microbial communities from the Plum Island Ecosystem LTER, Massachusetts, United States - Salt Marsh Sediment SW1601-190 ...
CGCCGAATTCCCGGAGATCATGCAGGCTGGCGGCTTCGATGCCGTGATCGGGAATCCGCCGTATGTCAGTTTTGGATTGCGCGCTGTAGGCAAACTAACTAAGGAGGAATCACAATACTATCGAAGGAAATTCGCTGATTCTGCGGAGTACAAGATCTCTACATACGCCCTCTTCATGCAACTAGGAATTGACCTTCTTTGTGAAGGTGGCCACGTTGGGATGATTGTACCGGACAGTTTCCTGCTGGGAAGGTACTTCTCGAAACTTCGCCGGCACATTATGCAAGAGTGTTTGATTCAGGAAATCATGCTGATCCGAGCTCGAGTATTTGCAATAGGCACGGTCGGAGCAAGTGTAGTATTCACCTTCACGAAAATTCCGTCGGGTAGGCGTGCGCTTGAACACTGCCTCCGAGCCCGACTCTGTGAAAACACAACCCAATTCTCAAGTGAAGATTGGCTAGAACACAGTTACCAACAGAGCTACTTCTCGTCGTTGAGCTATGACCGCTTCCGCCTTTTCTTCCGAGCAGAAGACGATCGCCTGGTAAGGAAAATTGACAACACACCCTCGCGTCCACTCTCGACGTTCATTAGACTTTCTAGTGGTCTCATCGGAAGAGCTGGTAAGCAAACCATAGTCAGTCTAGTTCCCCTGGGTGAGCAATGGCAGCCAGGCCTTCTCTCAGGCGCGGAAGTAGGAAGATACAGCGTCAGTTACGCAGGGGGATTCATTCTGTATGACATTACAAAGCTGAAGAGCGGATTCAAAGACGCTGTCTATAATGAACCTAAGCTGTTCTGTCGCCAGACAGGTGATCGTCTCGTTTGGGCCTACGACGAAAGCGGCCATCTCTGCCTCAACAATTTGCACGTAGGCAACAGCGTTGATTCCCAACACCATCTTCTCTACGTACTAGGAATTGTGAATTCTCGCCTCATCAACAAGTATTATGAGCTAACGACTTTGGAAAGTGGCCGCGCGCTTGCTCAGACTGACATTGAGACCTTGAACGCCTTGCCCATCCGCACCATCGACTTCTCCGACTCCGCTGACAAAGCCCGACATGACCGCATGGTCGAACTTGTCGAGTCTATGCTGAAGCTACACAAGGACCTTCAAGTCGCCAAGACCGATCATGCAAAATCGCTCATCCAGCGCCAGATCAACGGGACGGACAACCAGATCGACCAGTTGGTCTACGAACTCTACGGCCTGACGGACGAGGAAATCCGCATCGTCGAGGAGGCTACGAAGTGAATCACCTATCTCTGCCCCGTCAGGAATCAGTGGCCGACTGGGGGGAGATCACGCTTGAGAAGCGCTCTGGGGCGCAGGATCATTTCTTCGATTTTCGTCACCTGATTGAACATCCGACCCTGACGGACAACCTGGCCAGGAGGCTCCTGGATGCCACTTGTAGGTGAAGCAGCAGCCAAGTACGGCAATCGCTATGAGGGAAAGTGGACGGTCTATTGCCTTGCTCAGGTGATGGCGGAGGCCGTCCACGAGATACGCTTGGAGCCGCCAGGCACTGAAGGAGAAGGATGCGAGTTCTGGCTCAAGAAGAATGACGGGACCATCGAGTACCACCAGGTGAAGCGCCAACACGCCACACCGCAGGCTTGGACGATGGGTGATCTGAACCACGAGAGTGTCCTCAAGACCGCCTATGAGAAGACGAACGACACCGTTTCGCGATTCGTCTTTGTCTCAACGCTGAGTTCCAGCGAACTGGCGGGACTCCTGGATGCGGCTCAACGGGCGAAATCGTTGTCGGAGTTCATTGATGTATTCGTGACGGGCAAGTTTAAGAAGGACGCATGGAAGGCTCTTCTGAAGGCATGGAAGCCCTTGGTCTGCAAAGAACTGAATCTCAATCCAGACGAAGACTCCTCGGATGAGCAAACCGTTCGCTCTGCGTACGAACGACTTCAGCGAATCGAGTGTGAGCCAATTGGCGAACAGCGGCTGGAGGAATTGGTGGATTCGTGGCTTGCGTTGCTGGTGCGCGGTGTCCCTCCAGATACCCTCCGGGCGGAGCTTGCTGCGTACGTCCTCGAACATGTGCACGCCTGGCTGGATACCGCTGCGCTTTGGCAGTGGGTGGAAGGGAAGGGTTACGGACACACCAACTACGCGAAGGATGCAACGGTGATTGCGGCCATCCAAGAGCAAAACCAGCGGTACGATAGGATGATCGAACCTATCGCAGGGACCATCACGATGCCTCGCCAAGAGGCTCGGCGTGCTTTCGAGATCCTAACTGGAGATGAGGGGAAACATTCCGTGCTGGTGTCGGGCGGCGCAGGCATCGGCAAAAGCGGGATCCTCGCCCAAACGATCAACATCCTTCGTGACGCGAATGTCCCGTACCTCGTTTTCCGCGTCGATGATCTGACCCCTACCCTCCTTCCCAAAGAAGTGGGCGTGCAGTTGGGCCTCCCGGAATCCCCGGCCGATGTTCTCGCGAACGTCGCCAGGTACAGGCCGAGCGTTCTCATCGTAGATCAACTGGATGATGTCAGTCGAGCTTCAGGGAGGAATCCTGACTTCTTCCAATGCATTGACGAGATCATCCGGCAGGCCACAGAGCGGCCCGGCGTGCGTCTTCTCATGGCCTGCCGACAATTCGATCTACAGAAGGACAATCGCCTTCGAGAACTAGTCCTGAAGGATGGCCCGGCGGTTGAATTGCCGGCATCGCTGTTTGCAGTCGAGGAAGTGCGCTCAGTGTTGGAGAGGCTAGGTCAAGATGCCAATTCATTGGGTGGCGACCAGATCGAGCTGTTGCGGCTGCCGCTTCATCTGTCGATGTACGCTGAAGTGTTAGCCTCCACGCCTCAGAGGGCTCCCGTAGTCAGATCCAAGGTTGATCTCTTCGATGCGTTTTGGGAGGTGAAGCATCGAGAAGTCGTCAAGCGGCTGGATGGGAAGCCGGATCAGTGGACGGACGTTGTCGATCGGCTGTGCGAGCGGATGACAGACGACCGGTCGCTTTTCGTCGATGAAGCGGTCCTCGATGACTTCCGTGCGACCAGTGGAGTTATGCTGACCGAGCGCGTCCTTGTCTTGGAGGAGGGACGTGTCTGCTTCTTCCACGCCGCGTTCTTCGACTACGCCTTCGCGCGGCGCTTTGTATCCAAGAAGAACGATCTTCTTGCCTACGTCCTAGAGGGCGAGCAGGCTTTGTTCAAACGGCCGGTTCTTCGCCAGATCGTCACCTATTGGGTGGAGAAGGCATCCACAGGCTTCGCCGATGCCATTCGGGGATTGCTCTTCAGCCCCGAAGTGCGTTTCCATCTGAAGCATTGCGCCCTTGCCGCCATCGAGCAGGCAGGAACGGCCAACACATCGCTCTGGGCCGTCTTTCAGGAAGTGCTAGGAGGAGGGGATGTCGACCTGATTCGGGCCGTCGAGAATCTTCTCGTGGCATCCAGTGCTTGGTTCTCCTTCCTCTACGAAAGCGGCGATTTGAGAACATGGCTCTCCTCAGGTGAGCCCACCATGCGCAGTCGGGGCAGCCGGTGCGTGATCCAGCAAATCGAGAAGTTCCCGAATGAGTGTGTTGATCTCCTCTCGCCCCATGTCGCGGAAACACCCGAATGGGATGCCTGGATTCTCCGAATCCTTGCTGGTCGTGCGATGGCAAAGAGCCGTGGCTTGTTTGATATCTTCCTGTTGCTGGTCAGTCGGGATGCCATATCTGCCGGTGCAACTCCCGATTTCTGGATGTATCTCTATTCTCTGCACGAGAAGGCACCCGCCTGGGCCGCCGAAGCGATTGGCTGCCATCTTGCACGCTGCTTCGAGACGATGACAGCAGAGGAGTTCAAAGAGCAGGTTCTGAGGAAGAGCGTCCATGGCGACAAAGTGATTCCCAAGATCGCTGCGAGTGCCCCTCTTGAATTCGTCGAGGGCATCCTGCCCATTTTCCTCAAGGTTGTGGAGCAGAACGCGAGGTCCGAGCCTGGAGGGCTTCGCGCCGATTCTGTTTGGACGTTCCGACACTATGGCTCGTCGATGGATGTGAGAGACGCGCTGTTGGAGGGCCTGGAAAGCGCATTGCAGCAAGTCGCCGCAGACGATCCTGTCGCTTTCCAGCACTACTTCGAATGGCTTGCTCCGTATGGGGACTACGACAGCGTTAACTTCCTTCTGATGCGAGCGTTCGCGGGCCTCGATGTGACATGCGTAGATCAGGCCGTTGGATACATATTGGAGATGCCACAACGGCTCGAGAGCGGGTGGCAAATGGGAGGGATATACGGACAGTACTGGGCTGCTAGGGAGGCAGTTATGCACGTCAGCAGCTTGTGCTCCGAAAGCTCTTTCCAGCAGCTTGAGAGGTTCATGCTTGACTATCGCCCCGCATGGGAGCTATCCAAGGCAGGATATCGCGCCCGTGGCCGTTGGCAGTTGATCATGTTGACCGCCCTGGGACCGAATCGACGTGACCCAATAGTTGATGCGCGAATCAGTGAATTGCAGCGCAAGTTTCCCGACGCCGAGATCACTGCCCCAGAGCCAATCCGCGTCGAGGCTGTCGAGTCTCCGATCCCCGAGGATTCCGCGAAGAAGATGTCGGAGGCCAATTGGCTCCGTGCCATCTCGAAGTACGACAGGGATCGAGATCACCTCGGAAAAGACCATCGTCTCCGGGGCGGAGCCGTCCAGCTCTCCCGTGTTCTCGAGGCCGAGGCAGAGGGCGATCCCGGACGCTTCGCTCGGTTGGCTCGTAGCTTCACGTCAGACACAAACCCATACTACTTCGATGCAGTTCTCATGGGCCTACGGAAGGCTGATGCGGCGAAAGATACAGTGTTCGATGTTGTGCGCCGTTTCTTCAGTCTGCCCGCGAAACCCGGTGCACGCTGGATGTCCGACGCCATCGTCAAGTATTCCGCGGAGGATATCCCCGTAGACATCTTGGGTATCGTCGGATGGCTCGCCACAGAAGCAGCTGACCCTGAGACGGACGATGAGGCAGAGACGTGGTCAAAGGACTCACCAGAAGATGAGCGTCCGGGCAACTACTTGAATCGGGCCATCAATACGACACGAGGGTCCGCCGCAGAGGATATTGGCTACCTCCTTCATGCCGATGCAGATCGAGTTCCGTTCTTCATTCCATACCTTGAGAAGATGGTTGCCGACCCCACCGTGACGGTTCGATCTGCTGCCGCTCATGCGCTACTGGGCCTCTTCGCGCACGAAGAAGAGTTCGCGATAGACCTCTTCTTGAGGCTATGCGGGATTCAGAACGACGTCCTTCTGGCCTCGCAGCATGTCGACAAGTTCCTCTATCACGGGAACATGAAACACTTCGCGCAGCTCCGCGCTATCGTGGAGCGAATGCTTAATTCCGCAATGGCCGTAGTCCGTGAGGCGGGCGCGCGACATGCTTGTCTTGCCCAATTCAGTGCGGCTGAAGCCGTTGAGTTGGCTGCTGGTTGTGTAGCTGGAGACGAGGCCCAACGGAAGGGAGCTGCAAGCGTAGCCCAGGCGAACGTCTTCACCGATAAATGTCGTGAGTTCTGCGAATCCGCGCTAGTCAGCTTCTTCAACGATTCGTCAGAAGACGTACGTGATTCGGCTTCACGCTGCTTCATTCGCGCAAAGGGACAAGACCTTGAAGGTGCTCAGGATTTGATTCGAGCGTTCCTAGATAGCAGGTCTTTCCCCGACCATGGAGAGTTTCTTGTTATGGGACTCAAGGATTCAACTGCGGATCTCAGTGCGGTGATCATCGAAGTCTGCGAGGCGGTGCTCTCCGCTCTTGAAGACTCTTCCGACGTACCGTACGGAAGACTCTATTTCGAAGCAAGAGATCTTGCCGATCTAGTATTCCGCGCGTATACACAAAGTGACGATCCGGGCTATCGAGCCCGGTGTCTAGACATGATAGATGGGTTCGTTGCGGCACAGGCGTATGGGGTTGCGAGACAGCTGGCTGAGTATGAGCGTTAAGTTTTTTGTTCAGGCTCTTTCCTAAGAAACTGAGGGCTACCATCGGATTTCACAGATGTGGGGGAACTCAGGGGACGCATACCATGATTCCTCAAGGAGCAGCGTGAAACAAGGTCTATGTCCACGAATTCACACGAAGAGAGTTGGCATCCGCCGCTCTTCAACGTACGATGTTGCAGAGTTGCACGAGATAATCGTTGTTACACGGGGATGGTAGATGTAGGTCTTAAGTGAAAGGAGGAGACTATGAACCCGACTATAGCCGTTCTATCAGTGCTCTCGAGTGTTATGAACCTTCAGGGTCAGACCTTCATTCTTAGGATTTCGTCATAGGAGAATTCCGGGGGACGCATACCATGATTCCGCAAGGAGCGACCTGAAATAGAGTCTATGTCCCTCCAAGTTACAGGGATGGAGTTGGCACCCGCCGCTATTTGCCATACTGTGTTGTTGAGGAGAATAATCATTGTTAGGCAGATCGACTAGGATGGCGAGGTGAGCAGTGCCTAGCTCAACATGTTGAGCGGCTACTATCATGAACGAACAAGAACGTCTATCTAAAACAATTAAGGATCTATTCAAGAGCGGGGAATGGCCCAAGATACTCACTGCAATCAGGCAGTTGAGGGAGAACACCGGCGAGAATTGCGTATTCGATCCGTACAGGAGCCCCGACGGATTGCCCTGGAACTGGGCAGGAGTGTTCTTCTGGAAGAATGGCCGGTTCAGTGAAGCATTGACAGTATTCCAGTCTCAACTCGACCGATATCTCGAAATACAGGAGAAGTCTGGCAAGCGAATACACAAAGGAACGCCGTATCATTTTCTTGGCCAAGCCTATCTGAATATGGGCAACCGAGGATATGCCCGAGAACAGTCGCTCTTGGCATTCGTTGAGGATACCTTGACCGAGCTGCAGACCAAGGAAAGCCAAGAGTCCATCCCCAACGTGACCAGCGCACTTGACTGTCCGGCAGCCATTGTCCTGGAACTCACATTCAGAATGAGAGCAGAGGAACTCCGCGATCTCTACGAATATACTACTAGCCTCGTCGCCAGTACCGGTCCCAGCAGCTGGCTCTACCCTGAGACCATCCTGCTGACGTGGCGCAACTCCAAGGAGAGGAACAAGGCCAAAGGGTTGCTGCATGCCAGAGCAGTCGAAGAAATGTTGTTTCATTCCAATCCGTTCTACCTGAGGAAGTTGCTGGCGGTGGCGCAGAAGGACCCATCCGGAAAAGGTATGGAGGCCTTGGCCACATACCTGTTTTCATGCGTGGACGGGTTTGAGCCTATCCCCAAGAAACATACGGGGGCGTATCATTTCGATGTTGTCGTTCGCAACCTCGTTCAGACGCACCCCCTCCTCTCGATGCTGGGTGAGTACATCGGGGTCGAAGCAAAGAACCTGAAGACCAGCGTCACCGCTCAGAACCTGAACCATTTCATACAGAAGTTGAGACTCCACAACATGCACTGTGGTGTGATCTTCACCAAGACCAAAATCAGTGGTCTCAAAGACGAGGCTGGCAGCAGATACGGGGCAAGCATACAACTGAGGACTTTCAACCGCGACAACGTGATCGTATTCGATATTAAACCAGACGACATCCAAAGAGTAGTGAGCGGCAGCAATCTGATTTCCCTCCTGCTGGTAAAGTACGAAGCCATTAAGTACAAATAACAATAGATGGATACCATTAAGTCACTCACATGGAAAAAGGAATTCCGGGGACGCATACCATAATTCCTCAAGGAGCAGCTTGAAATGGGGTCTGTGTCCCTCGAATTGCAGGAATGAAGTTGACACCCGTCATTCTTCGCCATACTATGTTGCGGAGTTGCACGATAATCATTGTTGGGCACAGTACTTGGAGATCGCAATGGATCATGCGTACCCGGAAGACGTCCGAGAGGTCTTTGGCTGGTTTGGGGCAGCCCACCATAACGCCCAATTCTTCGAAGGCGATCTTGTTACTCTGCATCTGGCGGTCGCCGGGAGAAAAGGAGAAGCCACGACTCTCTCGGCGTTAAAGGATATTGAAGCGATTCACTCACGTAAGACCCTCGGCCAACTATTGGTCGCGCTTCGAAAAGTCGAACCAGTTTCAAAAGAGGTCGAGAGTCTCTGGCAACGCGCTCTGGAATTGCGAAATGACTTGAGTCATGGCTTTTTTTGGAAATGCCACGCTCGGCTGATGAATCCGGAATCTTGCGGTAAGCTCGTGGAGGAACTGAAGCGCGCTGCGAGTCTTTTCAATGACGCTTCCGATGCTGCCCGACAGTTGATGGAAAAATCCATCGTTATGCTCGGCATTGACCGAGAGTCATGGCGACAGGCTGTGGAAGACGAATTGCACCGACTCTACAAGAACCCGAATGGTGCCTAACAATCGAATGCACTGGATTTTCAACTCGCTGCGCTCCTTGAAAACCAGTGATTCGTACCGTTGGCCAGAAGGAATGGAAGGACAAATGGAAAGAGTCCGCGCGCTCTACTATCCGTACTCTCAGTGTTTGAACAAGGATGCGCTCAAGCGAGGAAGCTCTGGGGTCGCATCTTTGCTTTTGGCCTTTTGTGAGGTTCGGAGGTCTCGGGTCGCAATCCAACACCAAGATCTAGCCGGTTCTATTAATTCGCTGAGCTAGCCCATATTGCGTAGACGAGAGGGATCAGATGCTGTATCGCCTGTCTAGTCGTTGCCCCCCTTTGTCGACTGGTAGGACTCTCCACTCTTGTAGATTGCATGAGTTGAACGGGGTCGCGTCCTGGAAAGCGCCGTCAAAGTCGGAGGTGTGTAGCAGGTGAAAGTCCCGTACAGGGAAGGGTTAGCGATCCACCCTGACCCCTCGGGGGGTGTAGTAGCCGAATAGGGACTTACTACACCCCCCGAGTCATGCGCTGGTGTCCGTAAGGAGATGGGTGTAGCAGTGACAGGGGTAGATGTGAGCTGGGTATTGAGCCGCGAAATTGACCCTAATACTTCAGGGTGCCTCCGCTCTCAAGACAGGCGAGGGGCAACATCGGGCGTACTGTTAGATCGCGAGGTACGTTCGGACCCTGCGCGGTCGGAGACCCCGTGCGCGCATCGAAGCACATCTCGCGGAAGACGGGAGATCCCATGGTCGACCATAGTAGATGGTGCTGTGGTCCGCACCAGGAATCCTAAGGGAGCACGATGGTGATGTACGACCATGGGAAGTCGGACAGTTCCATATTACCTGAGAAGCTTCCGAACAAGGGCTGTGGTGCGCCACGGTCGGCGGAGGAAGTGGAGGGAAGGGGACTGGCCAAGGGGAATCTGGTCCAGCAAAACAGGGTCCGCACTCAGTGGCGGGAAGCCCTGCGACGTGCGCTGGAGTGGATACGGCAGGCAGTTAGTGCCTGCGCGTCAGAACCCGAGGTAGGAGCCCAGTGCGGTAGTTCCGCATGCTGGGATCTGTGCGGGGGGTGCCGGGTAACCGGCATCCCTACCGCGACCAATCTAGCACAGAATCTAGCACATCGATCTGGCGGAATTCCGGGGACATAGTACCTGTTTTTTGGGGGAATCCCGCAGTAGAAAGGCGTCGCCTTGTCTCTGCTAGCGGTGCTCCGGTCCGGCGAGCGGGACTCACAGGAGATTGGAGTCAGGGCCTAGTAGGTCGCATTGCGTCGCGCAGCAAAGACCTGAACTGTGCTAGTTTCCTCTGAAGTTCATTGAGGGCGGTCATATCACCCATCGTGTAAGCCTGCGGGAGCACCATCCCCCATGCGGGAGCGTCTGTTTGTTGGACAATCCGATTCGTGATTCCCTCCATGACACCTCTGGCGTGCACCCACATCTGAGAGAGCTCTTTCCACAAGGCAGCTGATCCATCTTCCCGTTCCAGGAGCTCGTCCCACTCTTTCATGAAGGAGGTAGTGCTCCTTCGCTTTCCGTTGGGTGAGTCCTCCAGCAAGCAGACCTTATCCCGGAAGAAGCCCTGATCTGGATAGCACATGTCTGCAAGATAGCACTTGACGAGAGATTCCAGCGCCAGCCGGAGTGCGCTGTAGCATCCGGGAAGGTTGCCAGCCAGCGCATTGAGATGGATCGCTCCAGAGACGGGAAAGAGAACATGGATCAGGAAGTAGCGCATTGACGCCTTGACGTAGTCTCCCGGACCGGCCTCGCTCCTACTCCAACCGCCGACATGATAAATGGCGTCGTTCTCAAGGGCAACGATCTCAGTGTACAACTCCTGCGCGTTCTTATACAGGAAGGCCTCGTTCTGCCTCAGCATGTCGAACAGATGATTGAGATATCGTTCCCGCGAGCTTAGGCCGTCTTCTGTGCGTTCAGCCATTCCTCACCCCCCCTGGGCGCATACGCAGAACGCCGAAACATGCCCGCGGCTAGTGTAGTGTCAAGCTGCACTTGTGGCCATCGCGCCTCACCTGCGCCGTGGATTTTCGGCGGGAGTTCCGAGGACACATACCTTGAATCCCGGAGACGCATACCATAATCCCTGCGAGGCATCGGGGGGCACGCCTTTGTTCTTCGAGCTCTCGATGAGAACGAGACTCTGCCCTCCAATTTGATTCGGAGTCGAAGATCGGGCTTCAACATCCTGAGACGAGGAGATCGCGAGAATGAAGGTCTGATCGCAGGCTTTCCCCATGGCTTTCTGGATCTTGCCTGGAGTATACGGGGATATCTTGGTTCATTTCCGGTTTGCACTGCGCCTGCACCACTTCCTGAACCTCTGCGATGGGGTCTGATGAAACCGACTCAAGATCCGATACCGGAATCTCCCGAAGGCAGTAGTCGGATACGTGTAACTGAAGACCGGATAGCGTGCTGGGGCGGGTGTGCCAGGGAAGGTGACTAGGCTCAATGGCGCGCTGTAGGGGTTGGGACCGCGCTCCGGGAAAACACTCGCGCTGTGAACCTCCAGCCCTGAGATTAGGAGCTCCCCGCCTCTCGTCCCAGCTGTGAACAGAACGTCGATGATCGCTTCTCTTGTCTCCGCCAGATCTGGACGAGGCCATGTGTGGCCAACCGGGAACAGCTTGGTTTCGCCCGGATCGATTCTCCCATCTCTGCCAGCGAATGCGTGTTGCACATTGCGATCCAGCCCGCGAAGGCCCATACCAACTCGCTCAATGTAGATGGGGACGGGTCCCGGATTGAGGAACAAGAGACGGGCTTGTACCGACACTTCCCCAGCATCCTTCGCGTCAATCTCGATCACTTGGTCGGCGAGCACTGGATCCGGTTGATGCTGCTTCCTGGTCCACTGATGAAATGTCCAAGTGGAATAGGCAATCACGAGCGCTGCGATTGCAGAGAGCATTGTGAAAGCAATCTGTGTTCCTAGCATCGTTGGCGATCCATTCTACTCCCTCTACGATGTTCAATGAAGGAAGAGGCTTCAGTCGTTGGCTGTTGCCTGGGCGATTAACGCTCCGAATGGCGCCCCCATACCGATCTTCCAGCCTTCTTGGGCATTCCGGGCACGCAAACCCCATTTTGAGACCGCGATTTGGCAAGCCAGGCGACATGGCCCTTCGGAATGAGCGGACCCATGATGCGGTGCGGGTGTATCAGTACACTTGTCTGCTCTTCAGGCGTTCCTAGGACTTCCC
>Ga0315541_1003713_pt1 | contig 11580 bp, 22 predicted proteins | sample SalMarSW160190MG_FD_203095 | JGI IMG/M metagenome (GOLD analysis project Ga0315541, IMG submission 203095) | Salt marsh sediment microbial communities from the Plum Island Ecosystem LTER, Massachusetts, United States - Salt Marsh Sediment SW1601-190 ...
AGGTTTGATGAGTGCTTTATTTATAATATTCTTCAACACTGCCAAGACCCAAAAAAGGTAATTGAAAATGCCAAAAAAGTTAGTAAGATAATCAGGATTTTTGAGTGGATTGATACTCCAATCTCTGAGGGGCATATACATACTTTAACAGAGGAAAAACTTAATAAATGGCTTAGTGGTGAGGGAAAGGTTGAAGTATTTAATCAACGACCCCTTTTTGGCAAGGGATATTATGGTGTATTTTTAGGAGAAGTTAAATGAGAATGTATTTTATTTCTACCGGCAGTGAGTTTCCTTATTATTATTATTTAGGAGTAAAGTCTGCTTTAAAAGTAAATAAAGAAATTACCCTATTTTATACCCAAGTTCCAGGGGGGGAATATTTTAAAAAGTTAATAGAAGAAGAAAAAGATTTGACTGTATCTAAAATAGAACTGGATAGGGAATTGCCTATTTTAAACTTTGATTTTTATACTTCAACTACTACCAAAAAAATGCAGCAGAATTGGAAGAAAGTTTTAATTTTTGATTATCTTATTTGGAAAACTGTTAGCGAAAATGGCGGTATCATTATGGGATTAGATAGTATTACTACTAAAAGCTGGGAAGAACTATTAGGAGATAAAGAAATGTTTTGTCCAAAATACAGGACTAACGATTATAAAATGCATGGAGTAATAGTTAGAAAAGGATCGCAATTAGCTAAGCAAATATTTGAAGATGTAAAAACTGTAGTAAGCGGCCAGAATATCAAGGGAAAACACAGGGCGATTGTAGATGGTAAGTATCAATGGGGCGGGGCAGGGATTATCGCTTATCTTAATAATGTTTTGGAGAATGAGGATAAAATTGCTACTCAAGATATATCAGACAGGACTAAACCTTTGTTTGCTTCTTCTAATAAAAATATTAATAATTATAATGAAAAAAATTATCCTGTTTCAAATAAAAGGAAATTTAGGTTTCACCTTTTAGGATTAGTTCACTTGCCTACCAGTGAAAAATATATGGCTTGCGCCTTTACCCAGAAGAATGTCAAGCTGGCTAAAATGCTTTTGAGTTTAGGGCATGAGGTATTTTTATATGGTTCAGAAGGTTCAGACGCGCCTTGTACTAAGTTTATCCAAACTCATACCTTAAAAGACATCAGGGATGCTTGGGGAGAGGGAGATAATAGGTATGAGATTGGTTATGATTGGCACAAAAAACAGTTTAAACACGATTTTAATTCGGAAAGAAAACTAGTAACTTTAAAATATTACCAGAATTGTATAAAAGAAATAAATAAGATAAAAAGACCAGATGACTTTTTGCTTATTTCACAAGGTCAATATCAAAAATCGATTTATACAAAAACAGGTTTATTCCTTAATTGTGAGTTTGGAATTGGCTATCGTGGTTCTGATAAGAAGAATTTTAGAGCGTTTGAAAGTTCTTATCTGCAAAACTTCACTTATGGGAGTGAAAATCCTTTTAAAAGTATTAACGGCGATCATTATTCAAGGGTAATTCCTAATTATTTTGATCCCAAAGACTTTATTTTTTCAAAGAAGAAAAAGGATTATTATTTATATATCGGTAGAATAATTAGAAGGAAAGGTGTCTGGATTGCCATAAAAGCCACCGAAGCTATTGGAGCAAAGCTAATTTTAGTTGGGCAGAAAGACCCTAAGATAGATGTAACTAAACTACCACCCCATTGTGAATATCAGGGTTTTGCCGATATTGAAAAACGGAAAAAACTAATGTCTGAGGCAATTGCTACTTTTGTTCCTACTTTGTATTTAGAGGCGTTTGCTGGAACACATATAGAATCAATGCTTTCAGGAACTCCACCGATCACAACTAATTTTGGAGTGTTTCCTGAAACTATACCAGATTATCTTAATGGTAAAATTGGTTTTAAATGTAATACTTTACAGGATTTCGTTGATGCTGGCCGGAAAGCTAAAGAAGTTAATTGTTTGTTTGTTAGAAAATATGCAGAGAGGTTTTTGATGAATAATGTTAAATGGGAATATCAAAAATGGTTTGAAGACTTATCCCAACTTTATTTAAGTTCTAAAAATCTTAAAATAAAAGGTTGGCATTATATTTCTAGTTAAAAAGTGATAGAATAATATTATATTATGAATCAAAACGAATCAGAACGCCTTACAAGATTGGAAACCCAGGTGGAAAATTTAAACCTTTTAATGGGATCAGTAGGCACAGATATTAAGGAGATTATGAGAAACCACCTACCCCATTTAACCCTCATTATTAATGAGAGAACAGCCAAACTTAAAGAAGGATTTGATAAAAGAATGGATAAACAAGACAAAAAAATAAATATTCTAATGATTAAGGTGGGAACTATTATTACTGCTGGGGTGGCTCTTATAAATTATTTAGCTAGAAGGTTTTTACCATGAACCTAAAAGTTCCATATAAATCACAATGGGATCCTGAGGGAAGCAAATCTACTTCGGATTGCGGTCCGGCTTGTGTTTCTATGGTTTTAGCTTATTATGGCGTTTCTGCCTTAATTAACGACATTTTTGATAGAGCTGGAGCAAAGATTAACAGCATGATTAGTATAGCTCAACTTCAAAAAGCAATTTCTTCTTATGGCTACGAGTCATATTTTGAGATAGGCAAAACTTGGGATGATTGTAGAAAACTCTTAAACCAAAATATACCGCCGATTCTTTTAATCCATTATGGTTCATTGTCTTCAAGACAAGACAAAAACTATTATGGCGGTCATTTTATAGTTCTAACTGGCGAGGATAATAACTGCTGGTTAGTTAATGATCCTGATTTCTGGGGGAATTATAGAGATGATGGTGAACAACATAGATATTTAAAAAACGAAATGGAATTGGCTTGGGGTCAATGTGCTAAAGATGGCAACCCGCCATATTCTTATTTAGTTATTCAACCAAAAGGGGGTTCTATGAATAAAGATTTAGAAATTTGTTTAGACCAACATGATGAATTAGTAGATAAGTGTAATAAAAAAGATAAAGAAATTAAAGAATTAAAGGAAGAAAAAGCTAACTTAATTCAGTCAATTAAAGAGAAAGATAAGGAAATTAAAAACAAAGATAAAGAAATTGATAGGCAAAAAGTATTGATAGATGAGGGTATTAATGAGAGCAAGGCCAAAATAGCAAAGCTAGAGATAGAGTGCCAACAGAAGCTAGCTGATGAGAAATCAGCTTTTAAAATAGAACTGGAAAGAATAGAAACTGTGCATAGGGAAGCAATAAAAGAACTAAAAGAAAAAATAAAAGATGGCGAAACGATAATAATTGAACAGCCAAAACCTAAGGGCTTTAAAGAAAAACTAATAGCTTTGTTGGAAATACTATTTAGCAAGGCTTAGAATTGATCTAAATGAGCAATAAGGGGGCAGCATTCAGATTATCAGGGTGGAAAACTTGTGATATTTGCGGGCAGGAATTTTATGGTTATAAAAAGAATATTTGTGATTATTGCAAAGATATTATAAATAGTAAATTAAGGCGTAAAAAAATGAAAAAATTGATAAAAAGCACTTTAACAACTAAATAGCGGGGTTAAGTCTAGTCATAGCCTAGTTTAGTTATGAGAAAGTTTAGTTATGTCAAAAATTAGTGATCCGATCCTAGCAAAGGATGAGCCTAAATTAAAAAAAGCCAGTATATCTATTTTTAATTTGGCAAGTTTTGTTCGTTATGTAGAAGGAAAATTACTTACTATAATGGAGGCCACAATAAACGAGAAAGAAAAGAAAATGGCGACCAAATCTTTAGTAAGAAATGCTCTTTGGGATACATATTCAGAAATATACCAATGGGCAATTAATCAGAAAGAAGGCGAAGGGAGTTCGTTTCCCATCCCTTCAAACAAGATAGAAGAATAAATTAATTATTATCTTAATTCCGCTATTTAGTTGTTAAGGGGTGAAAAAAGTGAAAATAGAAAATAAGTTTGCAATTTTAATTACAAAAGATAAAAGAGTCTTTTTAAATTTTAAAAGCCCAGTAGGAAAATTAATGATTAAAAAGATAATAGAATTACTAGATTTATTTGAAGATGTTTCAAAGAATAAATAGAGAATTAAAGCGTAAAAAAAGGAAGGAGGTAAACAATGAAACTAAGATTAACAAATAGTAACTTTAAAAAATGGAGTTCAAACTTAATTAGATTTACTGCTCCAGCATTAGCAATATTTTTTGGGCAACTAGCAATAAAAGTAGATTTTAAAGCAGCTTTACTTGTAGCTTTATTAGCTTTATATGGAGCATTAGCAGATTATTTTAAAAAGTTAAAATAAATGTCCGCAAATAACATAATCTATATAAAACGCAAGACTAATGAGGTGTTTTATCAAGGCTGTGCTGATAGCAAAGAGCTTGGAGAGTTGCAAGGCAAATACAAAACATTAGAAGAAGCGGTTGATAAAGCACAGGAATTGATTGATGAATATGTCGTTGTTGAGTATGGGATCCAATTTTGTTGAAGATAAACATCAAAATCGAAGAGGAAATAATCATTGGATGAAAAAAATGGGAAAATGAGTTCAAATAGATATTAATATGAAAGAACAAAAACTTTGGAATGAGGCTCTAAGTTTGGCAACCGATTTTGCCAACGAAGAAATAGAGGAATTTCCTTGGGACAGGTTTGGCGAGATTGGCTATGAAATGGGCGATTGTGTTCATGATGTGGAAGACTTGAGATCTTTAGTGAGAATTGCAGAAAAGGCAAAAGGAGAAATCTAATGAGCCTGCTTGAAAGATTTTTAGGTAAACAAGTTAAAATAGATGGAACGGAAATATCAGGTGTAGTTACCGATGTAAGGGAAACAGTTGTTATGGATATGGAATTTGCCGATGGGGCGGTTGAGCAATTACCGCCTTATGTAGAAATTGACGGATATGTGCAAGCCCACCCCACAAGAGTTACAATAGAAGAAAAGAATAGATAAGTTTAGCCCAGCAGCCCCCTTCGGAACTGCCAGGCTAGATAGTGAAAGTATAGCACAAAACTCATACTTGACAAAATAGAATAGAATTGGTAAATTTATTATACGTCCACAATAAGTGGTGTCCCTACGGCAAAGGGGGGCAAAATCAATAGCTTGAAAATCCGTTTTACAGTCTGGCAAGAACCTTTGCCAAAAGCTATTGAGCTTGCCAGACTATAGAGCGGATTTTTTTATGAATAAACAAATAACAAAATTAGAACCACGGGAATTAGCAGAAGCTAGAGATTTGCCAGAGATTACTACTTTTATTAACAAGGCAGAGGCTTTTAGGCAATATGCTAAGAAAATAAGTAAAAACTTAGAACTTCAGAACTACTTTGCCGAATGGAAATTAAGAGGGCAAAGAAAAGCAGGACAAACACTTAAGGATATTGAATTAGATAAAGGTGGAAGACCAAGTAAAAACCAGTTACATGATGAAACCAGTTTAAAACTAAAAGACTTAGGACTAACAAAAATAACAAGTTTTAGGCTTCAGAAAATAGCAGAACTTAGCCAAAGCGAATTTGAAAATATCATTAGAATAACTAAAGACAAACTTAAAGAATTAACTACAGCCCTAGTTTTAAATGCTGTTAGAAAAAAGGAACACCTAGAACGATTTATTGAACCAGTAAAACTTCCAGAAGGTGAATTTAATGTAATTTATGCCGATCCACCCTGGCAATATAATAATTCAGGATTTGAAGAAAGTGCTGAAACAAAATATCCTACCATGAGTATGGATGAACTTTTTGATATGGCTGAAAAACTTAATTCGATTATTGCTTCCCCATCGGTTTTATTTTTATGGGTAACTAACCCGTTTTTAAAGGAAGGGATTAGTCTTTGCGAAGCCTGGAGTTTTAATTATAAAACAGAGCTTGTTTGGATTAAAGATAAGGGCCCTAGTATAGGTTGGTTTGCTTTAAGCAGACATGAACACCTTTTTATTGCTACAAGGGGAGATGGTATGCATCCAGTTAAAAAACCTATTAGTTGGTTTAAAGCACCTGTAACTAAACATAGTAAGAAACCAGATTTAATATATAAATTAATAGAGGAAATGTATCCTAGACAAAAATACTTAGAATTATTTGCTAGAAATAAAAGAGAAGGCTGGCAGAGTTGGGGGGATGAACTATGAAATATATAAAACCAGAGGCAATAGTTTACAAAATAGATGGGGAAAAGAAATGGGTAGAGGTTTATTTTGAGAATGAAAGATTTGTTTGGGTTCCCAGTTTGGCAGAAATAGGCCAGATATCAGCTATGATTGGTGTCTGCGAAGACGAAAAATATAATTGGCCTAAAAGAAAAGTAAAAGGTGCAAAAATGGTTATAGAATTTTTAGAAGATGCAATTACTTTAAGTAGTGATACAAAAGAAAAAATACTTGAATTAGCAAAAGAATATCAGATACCAAAAGCCGTGGACGAACCCGCGGATAAGGCTTAATACCGCATGGGAAGGCCGACCGACTGGCGACGACGAAGCTAGAAAGTAGGTCATAGGGTGGACAAAGGTTTTGTGCTATGCCTCCCCCTCCCCAAGCTGTCAACAGTAGGGTTGAAGATAGCAAACTTAGGTGATCTGAGAGAAAACAGAAAAAATCGCCGAAATTTTACAAATCCTGGCCTAGGACTAAGGCCTCCCTCATGGCTCTAACAAAGCTAAAAAAAAATAAATAAATACTATGATCGAAACCAAAGGTCAAACCCTAGATCGTTACCGCAAAATGTATAAAGCTACCAAGCCGGAACACAAGTGGATTAGAGAACTTATTAAAAAGAAAGCAAAATCTTTAAAAAAAACGGCGGGCAAAAATTCTTCAGGCTAAATTGGTACTTGACACGCTGTTTTATAATGTGGTAATATTTGTTTAGAATGAAAAATAAACAAAGATTTTTAAACTTCAGAATAGAAAATAAGGACTATGAATATCTCCGCAAGCGGGCTTTAGCTAATGACAGAAGCGTCAGCTATATTCTTCGCAAAATAATCAAGAAAGTTATTAAAGAACAAAAGGAGAAAAAATGAATGATCCATTTTCACAAGATATTAGCGATGCCCTTTTGAGCAATTATAAAAATAGGACAGGGAAAGTGAGGACTAGGAGAATGAAAAGGAAACTTTATTTATTAAAAAATCGGGTTGTTTGGCTTTTGGGTTGGTTACAAACTACTTTTGAGAATAAAACTGGATTAGCCAAGATTAAGGCTAATAGGTTTTATAGGGAGGTAGGATATGGCAGATAAACAAATTATGAAACCAAACAATAGCACCCTAGCTCTTGATCCAAAAACAGCCATAGAAGAAGGCACAAAAGCGGCCAACGCTTTAATGGATTTAGTAAATAAAAGAAAGCTGGCAGTTAATATCAGCGGTAAAAAGTATTTAAAGTTTGAGGCATGGCAGACTATTGCTAGGTTTTATGGCTACACAGTTAAGACTGCGAAAACCGCTTATGTCAAATACAACAGCACACAAGGGTTTGAAGCTACTGCTTCGGTAATACAGACGAGCAATGGCAGAATAGTTGGGGCGGCAGAGGCTATTTGCATGAATGATGAAAAGAACTGGAAAGGTAGACCGCTTTACGCTATTAAAAGTATGGCTCAAACCAGGGCTAGTGCTAAGGCATTAAGGCAGGTTTTGGCTTGGGTGGCGGTGTTAGCCGGATTTGAGGCAACCCCGGCAGAAGAAATGAGTGTTGATAATGGCAGTGATCCTGACCCAGAGTGGATTAGGGGTAAAGAAGATATAGTAAAAACTATTGCTTTAGCTACCGAACCTCAAAAGAAAAAAATATTTGCTTTAGCCAAAGTTAAAAAGTGGGATGCAGATGAGGTTCATAAAAGGATTAAAAAAAGATTTGATTTGAAGTCTTTTAATGATTTAACCAAAGCTCAAGCAAGCGAAATTATAGAAAGCATAAATGGCTCTAACCCAACCCAGAAGACTACCCAGCAAGCAGGGGAAACAAGGATTTGTCCTCAATGCGGTTCAGAAATGTGGGATAACAGGCCAAAGAAAGCAAGCGGTGAATTTAAGAAAAATAGTCCTGATTTCAAATGTAAAAACAAGGATTGCGAGTTTGTGATTTGGCCTAAGAAAACTACTAGAGTAGGAGGTGGAAGATGAATACTTTAAGCGATGATTTAAGGGATTTAATTACAGAAGTTTTACAAAATCCCAAAACATTTGAAGAAGAAGATTTTAGGGAAGAAAAAATAGAAATATATAGAAATATTATTAGAGAAAGTTTTGGTAAATATTTTGAATTAGAAGAATGACAATTAATTTGACAATTGAATGAGGCGGTAGAACTAGGGCATAAAGCACATTTACATTTTATAGTGTAGATATGCTTTCCTGGGTCTTACGCCGAATTGAGTTGTTAAATTAACAAATTATTTAAAATGAATGAAGTTCCACACATTATTAAATATGGAGAAACAAGCGAAGATATTTTAAGACATTTCTTTTTGCCTTGGGAATATGAAGGTGAAAGAGAAGGGATTATTAAAAAGGAGGGTTTAGACATGATAGAAGAATTTGGAAGAACACCACTACCAACAGAATATGGTGATTTTACTTATATTGTTTATGGAGATATGAGAACAGGACAGCATCATAATGTGCTGGTTTTTGGCAATATCGCTGAGAGATCTCTTGGTGATGGAGAAAATATTTTAACAAGAGTTCATTCTGCTTGCTGGACTAATGAAGTTGGAAGGGCAACTAATTGTGAATGCAGAAAAGAAATAGAACAAGCATTAAGAATGATTAGTGAAGAAAAAAGGGGGATATTTGTTTATTTAGATCAGGAAGGTAGAGGAACTGGTATCGCTGGCAAGATGGCTCAGCTTAATGGGATGTTTGAATGGACTCCTAATGGAATAGATCAGCGAAGAGATAAAGAAGGAAGTAGAATTGATACAGATAGGGCATATAAAGAGGCTGGTTATCCTTCTGAAAATAGAGATTTTGGCATAGCTGGAGATATTTTAAAGAAATTAGGAGTAAAGTCAGTTAGGCTTTTAACTAATAATCCGCTTAAAATTGGAGGGGTAGAAAGCAGGGGCATTAAAGTAACTCCAACAGGAATACATATTACCCCTGATAATGAAGTTATTGCCGCTGATTTAAAATCTAAAGCAGAAAATTTAGGACATAATATTCCAGAAGATAAGTATATTTTTAAAGGGGAAAATAATGAAAGATAGAATTTTAGAAGCTAATAACCTTTTGGATTAGATTATGTCCTAAATGTCATAAAAAATATGATAAAGAAAGGAAAAAGAAAAATGGCAAATAACTTTAAAGATTTATTAAGGGATTTGGTAATTGAAGCAGTAACAGAAGATGTTACAAGTGGAACAGATGAAATAGATGACTTGATAGAAATTTACCACGACAGGTTTATTAAAGAAATTGGTAAATATTTTGAATTGGAAGAATAAATGAACAATTCTTATTGTGAAATCTGCCAGAGCTATATTGACCTTGACGACGAGCCAGAACACGAAAAAATGTGTAAAGAAAAAAGAGAAGAAGAAAGAAGGGAAAGTAAGAATTACAAAAATAATCACTAATATTTGCGAGGAATGCGGAAAGAAAATAACCAATGGGATAGGAGAATATTCTTTGAATGAGTTTGGAAAGTACCTTTGCATTGATTGTCAATGCGAAGAAAGATTAAAAGGTTCTAAATATCCTAAAAAACTAGCCTTGTTTTTAAATAAGGAAGCAAGGGAGAAATATGGATAATCTGTCCAATAAAAAACTGACCCAGAGGGAGAGAATTTTAAACCTTCTAAGGGAAAGAGGGCAGGCTGGCGTTCAGGTGTGGGAATTGATTGCTCCAAGGCCAGCCGGATTAGGAATAGCCCAGTATAATGCCAGGATTAAGGAGCTTCGGGAAAAAGGCTTCAATATTATCAATGTCAAACCAGGCCATTTCGTTTTAAAAGAATTTAAGGAAGTAGAAGTTGAAAATGGAGGGTCAACTATAAATCAGTTGGCGTTTACATAGTGGCCACTCACAACAGCAACCACCAGAGAGGCGTAAAAGTATGCAACTAAAAAATAAACGGAAACCATATTTAATTTTCCTTGTCATATCAGTAATATTTACTGTTCTGTTCTTATTTGACTGGTTCTTTGATAATTGGGATTTAAGGTTTCAATTCCCTATTATTTTACAAACGCCAATAAAAGTAGAAAAACGGGCAGATTTTATAAGCCCTCTAGTTGTTGAGGCGGTGGAGGCAAAATCTAGTGTCCAACTAGCTGATAGCATTGCTTCTACCTCTCAACCTAAGGGGCTTATTGAACAAGAAATATATGAAGTTTTTGGGGAGGAATATTTTGGCGAGGCAATGGAACTTTTAGAGTGTGAAAACCCTAGTTTAAATCCTAAAGCGGTAAATATTAATAAGGACGGAAGCAAGGATTATGGCATATTTCAATTAAATAGTTTTTGGCACGGATTTAACAAGTTTGTGAATAACAAGAGGTATTTGTTTGATCCGGCGATTAACATTCGGATCGCCTATCGTTTGTTTGTTACAAGCGGAAATTCTTTTAAATTGTGGTCGTGTTATAAAAAATGAAATACAAAGTATCTTTTATCATCTATCCAAACGAACACAAAATTCCCTTGGGAATAAATAGTTTTCCCATGATCCTAAGGAGAAAGCTAAAGATTGTAGAGGAAATGGTTGGGGAGATAAGACTATTAAGAATTAAGAAGCTTGACAAAAAGATTGACAATTAACTTGACAATTTAAAACATTTATGAGGAAGAAACCAATAAAATACGATTCACAGATGCTTACTAGAAAGCAAATAGTAAAAAGGGAAAGGGAGGAAATAAGAAAGGAACTAAAAGAGAAATTTACTAATGGGAAATATTGGAAGGGAAAAACAATAATAAATTTTATAGATAATTATTTAAAAGAAAGAAAGGAATGATGGGGAAGAAAAAATTAATAGAAAAACTAGCTGAGATAGAACATCAAAGGTGGTCTGATTGGCAAGCATACCTTTTTAGCAAATCCGAATGGACAAAAGACGGCTACCTTATGCCTAAAGAACTTTGTAAACATTGGCAAAGACAAATTGATACGCCTTATTCAAAATTATCAGAAAGAGAAAAAGAAAGTGATAGAAAAGAGGTAATGAGATATTGGCCTCTTATAAAAGATTTAAAAGTAAAAGTATATGATTTAAAAAGATTAGTACAATTTGTATATAAAGTTGGCTGGGATACTGGAGTTAATGGTCGGAAAAAAGATAAAGAACAAGTCTTAAAGTTATTAGAAGAATTTAAAAAGAAAGTTAAAAAAATAAAGGAGAATAAATGAAACCTAAAAAACAACCAGAGAAGTGGGAGAAGAGATTTGATAACTTAGATTATTTATTTCATGGTATTGATAATGGAAAATTTTGTTGGGGAGATAAGAGGCCAATTTTCCAAGAAGACACTGGTGGTAAAAGAATTGTAGGATATAAAACAGGGCAATGTTTTTGTGGCGGAGAAAAAAAGAAAAAGAAAATTAAATCCTTTATCTCCCAAG
>Ga0315541_1003714_pt1 | contig 11579 bp, 12 predicted proteins | sample SalMarSW160190MG_FD_203095 | JGI IMG/M metagenome (GOLD analysis project Ga0315541, IMG submission 203095) | Salt marsh sediment microbial communities from the Plum Island Ecosystem LTER, Massachusetts, United States - Salt Marsh Sediment SW1601-190 ...
CTTTCTTCCTTTTTGTAGCTTTTTTCTTCTTTATGACTTTTTTCTTTTTTGCGGTTTTTCTCCTCTTTGCCATTTTATAGTTCCTTTCGCTAAATGTATTCGTTTGGGTCCGCCCCAGCATTCGGGCATTGCAGCCACTTAGGATATAATCTATAGATGGTGTTTTACGGTGTCAAGTTTTTTTGACAATTTTGAGGCAGAAAATGTCATTAACAACAGCCCTGCTGAGTGGGGGTTTGTTGAGGTAGTTTGATTTACTGTTGTGCTTTACAGGGAGAAGTTTTTGTGTATACTTAAACTTAGCTATGGCAGAGATTAGAGAAAATTCAGTAGGTATCGTCAGGACGGAGACGATACGAGTTGTCGAGCAGGACGAGCCGCTGGAACTGGAATGCGGTAAGAGATTAGGGCCTATCGATGTGGCCTACGAGACGTACGGCGAGCTTAACGAGGCGGGGGATAATGCTGTTTTGATTTGCCACGCTCTGAGCGGTAACGCTCACGTTGCCGGTGTAAACAGCCCTGATGACAGGAAGCCCGGCTGGTGGGATGTTATGGTCGGTCCCGGCAAGGGAATCGATACAAATAAGTATTTTGTTATTTGCTCGAACTTTTTAGGCGGCTGCAGCGGAACGACAGGGCCAAGCTCGATTAATCCAGAGACGGGCAAGGCGTACGGGCTGGATTTTCCAATTATAACTATTGCAGATATGGTCAAGGTGCAAAAGCTGCTGCTGGATAAGCTGGGGATAAAAGGGCTTTTGGGTGTAATCGGTGGGTCGATAGGGGGGATGCAGGTTTTGCAGTGGGCGATTGCATATCCTGACTTTGTTAAATCGGCGATAGCGATTGCGACGACGACGCATCTTGGCGCCCAGTCGATAGCGTTTGATACAGTAGGGCGAAATGCGATACTGGCAGATTCTAATTTTTCCGATGGACAGTATCACGGCGGAAAAGGTCCGGACAGAGGTCTGGCTATCGCGCGAATGATTGGTCATATAACGTATCTGTCGGAACAGGGTATGCGTGCGAAATTCGGGCGGAAGCTGCGAGGCGCCGAGAGCTACAGTTACGATTTCAATAGTGAATTTGCGGTTGAGACATATCTGGACTATCAGGGGCAAAGCTTCGTGGAAAGATTCGACGCCAACAGCTACCTTTATATAACCAAGGCGGCGGATTATTTCGACCTTAAAAAAGATTACGGGTCGTTAGAGAAGGCTTTTGCAAACACGAAGTCACGGTTCCTTGTAATCAGTTTCGCAAGTGACTGGCTCTATACGCCTTCACAATCAGAGGATATAGTTAATGCCCTGGTCGGCAGCGGCAAAGACGTAAGTTTTTGTAATATTGCCTCGGATTATGGCCACGATGCATTTCTGCTGGAGCCTGAGATACTCGGTTCATTCCTCGGCGGTTTTCTCGATGCCACACATCAGCCAGGGGTAAAGCGTGAGGCGGGATATAAAATACAAGAGGCAAAATACGAAATGCAGGCCAACCGGGCACGTGTTGACTACGAGCTGATTGAATCGCTAATAGAATCGGACAGCACGGTTTTGGATATCGGCTGCGGAGACGGAGAATTACTTGCGAACCTTACGGCAGACAAGAACATAAAGGGCAGGGGTATTGAGCTTCAGCAGGAGCTTGTCTTAGCTTGTGTAAATCGGGGGTTGTCCATCATCCAGCACGATATCGAACGTGGTCTGGAGAATCATGCTGATAAGAGCTTCGATTATGTGATACTGTCACAAACGCTGCAGACAGTAAAAGAACCTGAGAAGGTTTTCAAAGAATTGCTTCGAGTCGGGAAGAAGGTGATTGTCAGCTTTCCTAACTTTGCACACTGGCGGTGCAGAGCGCAACTATTCTTTCTCGGCAAAGCGCCGGTAACGATGCAATTGCCTTTCGACTGGCACGATTCGCAGAACATACACTTTTTGTCGCTGAAGGATTTCGACGAGTTCTGCGAGAAGCTCGGGGTCAAAGTAGAAAAGAAGATTCCACTGAGTAAAGCGCGCCTTAGCCCGGTAAGATTCGCACCGAATTTGTTTGCTGAGCAGGTAATCTATATAACCAGGAGGGATTAAAACAGCACGGGTTTGCGGTTTAATTGTTACTTCCTGAGCTTCGCGGGCACTTCCAGGCCATGTTCGGTCATCAGTTTCGAATCCGACATTACTTTTTCAGCGTCGCCGTCGGCGATAATGCAGCCATTGTCGAGAAGGACGGCCCGGTCGGCAACTGCGGCTGCAAAATCCATATTAGAGGTTGCTATTATCAGGGTCTGGGGCAAATCGGCGAGCAGCTTTATAAGATTGTTGCGGTTTCTCGGGTCGAGGCTGCCGTCAGGTTCGTCGAGGGTAATAATTTTTGGCGACATCGAGAGGATAGTTGCAATTGCGGCAGCCCTTTTTTGTCCGGCAGAGAGATGATGTGGCGCTTTGTCAGCCATATCGGCCAAGCCGACGGTTTTCAGCGCATCGGCGACGCGGGTCTTTACCTGTTTGGCTTCAAGGCCCATATTCAATGGGCCGAATGCCACATCATCGAACAAAGTAGGCATAAATAACTGGTCGTCAGGGTCTTCGAGGCAGGCGCCGAGCGAAGTGCGAATCTTCTTTAGATTTTTCCTGTTGATTTGCAATCCGTCAATCAGCACTTTTCCAGTGCCTTTTATAAACCCAGCCATTGCAAGCAGCAATGTTGATTTACCTGCTCCGTTGGGCCCTATCAGGGCAAGGGTTTGGCCGTGTTCGACACTGATGGTTATGTTGCCGAGAGCGGCTGTGCCGTCAGGATATTTGTACGACAAATTTTCTATTTCAATTGCTTTCGACACCAAAGGCTCCTAATGTAAAAGCGGTCTTACAAGAAAGTGCAGTCCGAGCAGGAAAAGCGCAGTGATTGCGGCGAAAAGTAAATCGGAGCTGCGAACCTGCAATCTCGAAATGGTTCGCCATTTTCTGTCGAAGCCGCGGGCCTGCATTGCAATGTTTATGTGCTCGGCGGTATCGATACTGCGAATGAATAAGGAACCGAGCATAGCGGCTGTGGTTTTCAGTTCAATTTTAGCGCCGAGGTTTTTTAGTTTTCTGCCTGCCCTTGCACGCAATATGTGATGTGCCCTGTCGATAAGCAAGAATATATAGCGGTATAGAAAGCCAAGCTGAATAATCAGCAACTTCGGCAGCCCCAGTCGCTGCAGGCCGGTGAGTAAATCGTTAAATCGCGTGGTCGAGACCAAGGCTATCAAAGCCAACATTGTAACGATGAATTTTCCGAGAATGGTGAAACAGCGCATCCAGCCCAATGAGCTCTGCCAGGTAAATGGCCCGAAGGCCATAGCGAAAGGAGTCTTATCATATAGGGGGCAGCTCAAGGCCAGGACTAAAACAAATGGGCTGACCACCAATATATGTTTTAAGGCAAATCTTAGCGGAATTCCGCCCAGTACAAGGATGGCAAAAGGGCCAATAGCATAACAGGCCAAGATACTCAAAGAGGTTGCAGGCAGAGAAATAACCACAGCGGTAAAGACAAGCACAACTATAAACTTTACTCTGCTGTCCAGCCGATGTACGTGCGAATCCTGATAGGCAAATTTGTCTATATGTGCGTGGTGCATATGTGGTGTCTCATTGTTTAGTATAGGTGGGGTGTTACGGTTCTGTCGATTCTTTTTTTCGCAGAATTCTCGCTGTCAGCCAGATGAATGCCATTGTTAAAGCGGCACCAACGACGCCTGCGAAGCTGGTCCAGCCGGCGGCGGTTTCGGCCTCTTGCCCAAGGGTTTCTCCCAGCTTTGAGGTTCTAATAGAATAATCAGGCAGCGGTGAATATTTTGATTGGAAGTCATCGACCGCAGCGATTCTGTGGTCTTGATTGGCTACTGCAGGTTCGAAATCCGGCTGGTCCGGCCTTTCGGCGTAGCTCCACTCCAAGCCATCGGGCAGGCCGGAGGCAAGTAAAGAAAGTCCTGCACCGATAACAGCAGTAAAGATAACCAACGTTATTAGTACCGCTTTTCTACTTAACCTGACTTTGCCTGAAAGAGAAGTTAGAACGATGTCTGGTCTGACCTGCTGGAGGTATCCTAATACTGCTACCGTGACGAGGCCTTCAACGAGACCGACCAGGAAATGAACACCGAGCATTGTTATCAGAAAAGTTGAGAATGGCACTGCCAAGATATGTGAGAGCGCAGCTTGTATTGGAACAAGGACCGCGCCTGCTTCAATGGCAATCACACAGGCCAGGATGGCACCGATGTATACGCGTAAAGGGCCGAACGGCCCGGCTGTAGCCGTTTTGTATAAGAAGTAACCGAGGTAGCTGGGCACAATAGCCATGTTGATGAGGTTGCATCCGAGCGCCAAGAGGCCGCCATCTTGGAAGATAAGGCACTGAATAATCACGACCGAAGAGATGACTATTGCACCGGCGTGCGGGCCTAATATGATTGCTAAAAGGACCGCTCCGACCATATGTCCACTTGTTCCAGGCATTGCGGGAAGCTGGAAATTTACCATTTGTGCGGCGAAAACAAACGCTCCCAAAATACCCATCAGAGCAAGTTTATCCGAGGTGATAATGTGCCTGAGCTTTCTGCAGATAAAGCCCAGGCTGGCGGCGGCTATTGCGAGCGTTCCTGCGGCGACAGGAACCGACAGTAATTCGTTGGCCATATGCATAACAAAATTCTCCTAATTACTTTATTGCTTAACTTTGTTTTTTGTTCACCCATATAAAATTGTAGCACTTAAAAACTCATTTGGGCCTTCACGCCTAGGACCATACCGTATTGGGGCGGCGATAACCACAATATTTACAGTGCGCAAACGATTCCCTGCAACTATTTTAATGATGGTGCTCCTCGTGAGCGGGACGGTCTTTGGCGCCCAACTGCACGGGAGCAACGCAGTAGATGTAAACAAGAGGTTCAGTGCTTGTGTTCTTAATGTTATGTATCGTATATGGCGGTATGTAGGATATTTTCCCCTGGCCGACTTCAAAGGGTGATTCTTCCTCGCCGATTAAAGCAGTTCCTTTGCCTGACAGGAAAACAAGCATTTCCTCGTGTTGTTCAGTACTGTGCCTGCCACAGGTCTCACCTGGCTGCAAATACACCTTGCCCGAACGCATTCCACTTGTTTGCGGCCTGCCGCCCAGGAGCTTTTGATATTCAGTATCATTTTTCAAATCTATGATGCAAACCTTTTCTGGTGAGGCCATAAAACCTTCGTGGTTCGTCGCACATCCTTCGATGAATATGCTGACAGCAAGGCACGCAAAAACAAGTCTAACAATTCTTGTTTTTAGTTGGCCGCTCTTCATGTTTAGCCCTTTCAATATAATGGTCCAAATTGTTTTTTTATGCTTACCTCTCAGGCTCAAATGAGCCGATATGTCGGCCTTTTTTCAGGCGCATCCGGGTTATAACACCTTGACGTTTCTCTGGTGAATACCAGAATTTTTTTGCGATAGGAAATCCTTTGTGAATCGGAAAACTTTTATGCTCAAGGCTTTCTATGTCGTATCTTGGGCCCAAACTGAAAAGAACCCATTTTATCGGGGATGTAATGGGATTTTCGTACTCGATTAAATTCGTTTTCGTACTGTCAGGAAAACCCTCAGGTATATATAGATGCTGATTTCCGAAAGGTGTGCCATGGTAATCATATACCGGACCAGCTGCAATGTACTTGTAGGCACAGCCCCGGTTAAATCTATCCTCAATCTCAGCAAAGCGCACTTTGCCTATCTCGCCTTTGGGTAAGTAGCCCTGATCTACCAACTCCTGCGGTAGCGCATAAACGTGTTTGCGAGCCGAGGGATTACAGTCAGCCCGTGTAGGTGGAAATTTATTTCTGTTGTCCATTCCATAAGACTCAAGAACCATGCCAATATTATAAAGCTCAGCGTTGACCACGACAATTTTGGCCTGTTCGCGAGCCCGGCCGAGTGCAGGCATCAAAATGGCCATTAACATCGCAATAATGGCGATAATTATTAGGAGCTCTATTAGCGTGAAGGCCTTTTTGCACCTCATAAGCGGTCCTTGGATATAGATGTTCTCAGCGCTTCGTTGTACAGTTGCCTAAGAACAATTCTATTATATCTTTTGTGTGGTTATTAAATTGTAGACTATTAGGTGCCTTCAGGGTGCTCCTTAAGCCAGTCATTTGCAAATTCGGCAAAGTCAAGGAAGTCAACCTTACCATCCAGATTAATGTCTCCCGGCAGACGATTCTTCGGGAAACCGAAGTCTGTAAGTACTTTGCCGTTGCCATCATAATTAACCACCCAGATGCGGTAACCGTCCTTGCAAACCCACATATCAGAGCTTTCCTGGTCTAAGATACCAATGACGTCAATTTGACCTGAAAGACACTCAAATTCTGTAAAACCGGGCCCTATGCCAAGCTTTAGCGGTAGTGTTCGGCCACTGGGGTCTTGGATTGTTAGCGTTTGAAACTCTCCGGGGTCATCAGGCCCCCAGTTTTCGCAGTCCACAATGTTGACGTCGTTAATTCGTATCAGACGTGCTTGGTAGTACTCACAGCCGGTCTGGCGCGTATGGTCAAAAATGTAATTGTCGTTGACATCTTTTAGCTCGCTCATCGCGACAACTTCCGGCTGGGGAAGCCCCACCGCTGGCTCTAATATCTCAATACTAAAATCATTTTCAGGTCCAGCATTGTGCCGCTCATTGATATTTGTTTTTCCTTTATAGAATTTCAGCAAACCCGTAACCCTGATTTTGTCGCCCGGCCTTATTTCGTGAGCTGTGCAGGGGTCGTGACTGAGCCGATATAACTCGTATGTCCAGTTTGGGTCGGTGTACATACCAACACCGCCCCAGATATTAGCATAGTTTTGCCCCATCCACACGGCGGTACCGGCATGGTCATCAGCGTCGCCCTGTATGTACATTTGCCACTGCCCCCCCAAGGTTTCCTCAGCGTTATTAAAATCAGGTGTCGAATCCAACATATAGTCCGGCCGGTTAAGAACCACTCCCTCGACCCAAACTTTGTTGGTAGTCTGCAGGTCCGGATGAGTGCCGTAGCCGTCCTCATCAATAGACTGAACGTGTTGGTGAGTATCGCCATAAGCAAGACTGCTCAAAACAAACAGCGACATTACCAGACAGGTAGATATCTTTCCTACATTCGAGCTTTCCATAACTGAATCCTCCAAAAAAAGTTAATATTTCGATTTTGAGTTTGCGCATAAAAAGCTTAAAATCGTGCTACCAAACATAAGAATATAGAAATCGTGCTACTCTATCAACAAAAAAATTTGATTCTTTCAAAAAAAATTTTATTGGATAAAATAGCCTTTAAGCGGTCAGAAATTGGCATATTGGCCCAGCTGCTGTCACAGGAGAACAAAAATGAGTCAGGTTGAGCGAATAGGGGTGTCGGTGGATAAGAAGCTGCTTTCGAAGTTTGATAAACTGATTGCCAAACAGGGCTATCAGAGCCGTTCCGAGGCCATACGCGACCTTGTACGCCAGCAGCTAAGTAATGAACAACTGAGCAATCCAAAAGCCCAGGCGGTCGCCGCTGTAATTTTGGTTTACGACCATCATTCAACTAAGCTGATGGGAAAACTAATCGGCCTGCAACATTCACACCTCCTACAAACGATTTCTGCTATGCACATTCATCTGGATGAGCACGAGTGTCTGGAGATAATTGTGCTGCGAGGGCATGTGGGTGAAATCAAAAGAACAGCAGAAAATATAGTGAGTCTAAAAGGTGTCAAGCTTGGTCGAATTAACTTTGTTGCTATAGAGCAAAGCGGCCATTAAAGCTTGACAAATAACACCGACGGCGGTTTTAATATGCTGAATTTGGGCGATTAGCTCAGTTGGTTAGAGCGCACGGATCACACCCGTGAGGTCACAGGTTCGAATCCTGTATCGCCCAGTTTTTCGACAATTTCGAAATCCGAATTCGATGTTCGGAATTTTCTGTAGAGGTGTTTTTGGATAATCCGACAAAAAAGCATATCCCACTGACCAGGATTCAGAAGCTCATCGGTGAAAGGATGTTACAATCAAAGGTGGGCAAGCCCTGTTTTTACATCGAGTTAAAAGCGGATGTAACTGAACTGATGGGTCTTCGGCCGAGGCTGCGGAAATCACTTGGTGTCAAAATAACAACAGACGCTTTTTATGTTCGTGCGCTGGCGTTAGCTGTGAAAAAATATCCTCTTATGCTCGGCAGAGTTGACGGTGATAGTATCAAAATACCCGATTCAATCAATGTCGGCTTTGCCGTAAATGCCCCGCAGGGCCTTGTTGTGCCGGTGATAAAGCAGGCGGACAAAAAAACATTAGCCGAGATTGCCGAGCTTGAAAAAGTGCTCACCGAAAAGGCACGCAGTAATAAATTGACACTTGAGGAGATGGAAGGTGAGACGATAGCGTTAAGCAATCTTGGTGCCTATGGCGTTGATTCTTTTTTCGGAATTGTGCCGCTGCCAACGAGCACCATCTTAGCGGTAGGCAATGTAATCAAAGAGGTTGTTCTCCGCAGTCCTAGGGACTCCTTACGGAGGACGCCTGACGGCGCTGAGGATGGTAAACCGGCAGTCCTATGGACTCCTTACGGAGTGCGAAAATTGGTGAGCTTGACGTTGGCGGTTGACCGCAGAGTTATAGACGAAGTTTACGCGGCAAAGTTTCTGAGCTTTATTAGAGAGCAGTTGCAAAACTCGCAACAGCTGGTTTGACAGAGTGTAATAAGAATTTTTTGGGGTTATTGGGATTGGGGTGGAGGCTGAGTAGCTGTTGTTTGTGTAAACTCGGAAGATGGTGTTTGCAAATCAGGTTGTGAGACCGGTTTGATTTCAATAATGGCTTGTTTCTGATTTTCACCAACAATGGCGGATTGTATCTGGGGCTGTGGGGCTGGTTGTAATTGGGTGTGTATGAATTCAGCGACTTTTTTGTAATCTTCGGCGCCGTGGCAGGAGGGTTCGTATTCAAAGATTGTTTTGCCATAGCTTGGTGCCTCGGCGAGCTTGATGTTTCTTCTAATGTAAACAGGTAAAACCTGGGCATCTGCCCAGGCACAGTTGGTTCCGCGTGCATTGTTTAGGAATTGCTCTATATCGGCCTTGACCTCATTTGGAAGTGAGGCTCTGCTGTCGAACATACACAGCAAAATCCATTTAACTTTGAGGTTGGGATTTATTCTTTTGTTTACAAGCTCAACGGTTTTCAGCAGTTTTCCAAATCCCTGCAGGGCCAGGAAATGTGGCTGGAGGGGAATCAGGACCTCTTCTGCGGCAGCGAGGGCATTTAAGGTTAGCAGCCCGAGTGAAGGTGGGCAGTCGATAAAAGAATAATCGAATTTGTCTTTAGCTGATTGAACAGCTTGGCGGAGGATAGTTTCCCTTCCGACAACAGTTACGAGTTCGCTTTCAGCACCGACGAGATTGATATTTGCAGGCAGCAGCCAAAGGTTTGGTCGTACAAGCAGAATTTCCTCCTCAAATTTTGCTGATTGTGTGAGGAGTTTATATGAGCCTGAGTCGATGTTTTCGGGTTCTACGCCGAGATGTATTGTCAGATGCGCCTGGGGGTCGAGGTCAAGAACGGCCACCTTCAGGCCGATAGCAGCGAGGGCTGCGGCGATATTTACCACTGTTGTGGTTTTTCCCACCCCGCCTTTTTGGTTTAATACCGCGATTGTTCTCAATCTATTAACCTTAATCGTTTTCAGTTTTTATTTTCTTTTCTTTAAGACGGCATCCAGCACCCCATTAACAAAGGCCGGGGATTTATCAGTGCTGAACTTTTTGGCGAGCTCGATAGCCTCGTTTATTACGACCCTGGGGGGAATATCAGGGCAGAATTTCAACTGGTAAACCGCCAGTCTCAAAATACTTTTGTCAACAGCTGAAAGCCGGGATAATTGCCATTTTATTGTTGAGGCAGCTATGAGCTCGTCACAGAGAGCCAAATTTTCCCAGGTACCTTTTGTCCATTCTGAGGCGAGTTTGCGTACTAAGAGGTGGGGGTCATTTTCTATAAAGAACTCATCTAATCGCTTGAGCAAGTCTGGGCCCTGCACGTCGAGTTGATATAGTCCCTGCATTGCCAGCTCTCTAGCCCTTGTTCTCTTATCCACCTTCCGGTCTCTTGTTAGTTGATTGTTGGGTATTGTTAAATTGTCAATGAACGGCTCAAATCTGTTCGAGCACGTTTACGGTTTCCATAGCTGTCAATGCTGCTTCGGCGCCGGCGTTACCCATTTTAGTACCCGCCCTTTCGATGGCCTGCTCGAGAGTCTCACAGGTTAAGACGGCGAAAATTGCCGGCACCGCTGAATCATAGTTGATTTGTCCGACACCTCGCGTTACCATCTGAGAGATATAGTCGTAATGGGATGTTTGACCACGTATGACCGCACCGAGGCAAAGGACGGCGACGTATTTGCCACTTTGTGCGAGCTTTTTCGCAGCGATGGTGATTTCACAGGCCCCCGGCACCCAGACTACGGATATCTGCTCGTCGGTGGCACCATGACGTCTGAGGCAATCTATCGCACCGGCAAGCAGCTTAGCGGTTATAAATTCGTTGAACCTGCTGACTGCAATAGCGTAATTGCCTTTGCCGGCTGCTACCTGACCTTTTATTTCTTTAATCATAGTTTTGCTTCTCCAAACAACATTCTTAATCTGGCAGAGTTACAGTTCCCCCCGTTCTTGCTTTCGCAAGAAAGCACGGGGGCAACCATGCATTATAAGACTAACAGAGGGAGGTTTCCAGTAAAAGACCGATTGCGACTCTGTTAGACGGTTGGGTCTATTCGTCGTTGTTGAGTTAACCTGCGTAATTGTAAGAGCTTATAAGCTAAATTTCCAGTGAAATTTTTAATTCAGGCAGAAAGAAGTACAGCGGGCAAAAAACCGCTAACCCGGCGGGGGTTTATTGCCGAAACGGCTTTTGGTGATTCGTTACTTGTTGAGCTAGCTCTGCCACAGGTAAAACAAGGGAACGGAGCGGTTATGTTTTTTGACGATATGGAATTTGGCTCTTTTACAGAAGCTGAGCGTAAGGCGCGGAAGGCTTTTGAGCTTTATGAAGACGGCAAAATAACACAAGCCCTCACCGCACTGGAAGCAGCTCTTGAGATAAATCCAGCCAACAGTTCATGGCATTTTGACAAGGCCCTTACGCTGGATACTAAGGGCGAGTTTGATGATGCAATAATCGAATACGAGGTTGCTCTTCAGCTGGCCCCTGATGATTTGGAGATATTAAATTCGTTAGCGGTCGATTATACACGCACCGGCCAATATGACCTGGCGATCGAGACCTTCGAGCATATCCAGAAGTTAGAGCCGGAGTTTGAACCCTGCTATTGCAATCGGATAATTACTTATACCGAGATGGGTCAACACGATTTGGCGGAGCAGATGTTTTATCTTGCTCAGCAGCTAAATCCGGACTGTGCATTATGTTACTATAATATCGGCAACAGTCTTTTTGTCCGTGGTGAGTATAAGAAAGCAATTCACTGCTGGCTAAAGACAGCTAAACTTGAGCCGAG
>Ga0315541_1003720_pt1 | contig 11572 bp, 9 predicted proteins | sample SalMarSW160190MG_FD_203095 | JGI IMG/M metagenome (GOLD analysis project Ga0315541, IMG submission 203095) | Salt marsh sediment microbial communities from the Plum Island Ecosystem LTER, Massachusetts, United States - Salt Marsh Sediment SW1601-190 ...
GCACGCACGCGAATTGTTTTCTCACCGGCGACCGCTGCGCGATATGTCATTCCATGACGCGTGGCTGCAAGCAGCCACCGTACCGACTTGAGCGTGGGAGGGAGCATGACGCGTGGCTGCAAGCAGCCACCCTACGAACCGCCCGGCGCCGGCATGGAGGCCGCGCGTAGGGTGCGTGCTTGCACGCACGCGAATTGTTTTCTCACCGGCGACCGCTGCGCGATATGTCATTCCATGACGCGTGGCTGCAAGCAGCCAGCCTACCGACTTGAGCGTGGGAGGGTCAACCCGCGTGGGGGGAAAAGAAAAGGTGCGTCGCCGGGGCGACACACCCTACGAGTGCTTGCTTCAGCGTGCGGGGGGTCAATCGCGCGGGGGGGGAAAAGCGAGTAGGACGGCGGGGCCGTAGCCCCGCCCTACATTTCGGTTGTGGTTCGCGTGGTTCGCGGCTTGATGGTTCATTTGGCGGGGCGGCAGCCCCCCCTACATCTCTGTTGTGGTTCGCGTGGTTCGCGGCTTGATGGTTCATTTGGCGGGGCCGTAGCCCCGCCCTACATATGTGTTGTGGTTCGCGTCGTCCGCGGCTTGACAGAAAATGGCGAGTGGCCGGGCAACCGCCCTTGCGGCTGAGCCCGGCCGGGGGGAGAATCGCCGCCGGTCGGCCGCGACGGTCGCGGCCCAGCGTTCATCGGGCGGACGTCCGGGAAAGGGACAGGAGATGCTCAAAGGCATACGACGGGTGGCATCGTTGGCTTTTGTGCTCGGGTTCTTTTGCGTGATCTTCGTGGTCATCCCCTGGTACGTGACCGTTGTGGATGAGGCCAGTGTGGGCGGGCGGCTGCCGTTGTGGGTCCGCGTGGCCGTCTACGCGCTGCTGGGCGGCATCGCCGTCGTGCTCGTCACGGTGGCCATCGAACAGCGCCTCCAGGCGGCGACGACGGCCGAGCCGCAGTTGGCCGGCACGCCCGCCGGCATCCTGATGGAGAACACCGGCCGCATTCCCGGGCGCGAGGTGAGCGAGTCCCTGGGGCTGGTCAAGGGGCACACCATCTACGCCATCTGGCTGGGCAAGGACATCTCCGCCCTGGTGCGGCTGATCCTCGGCGGGGAGCTGACCGAGTACACCGAGATGATGGGCAAGGCGCGGGAGCTGGCCTTGCAGCGGATGCTCCAGCAGGCGGTCGACCTCGGCGCCGACGCCGTCCTCAACGTCCGCTTCATGACCAACAGCGTGGTCGGCAGCGCCGCCGAGCTGCTGGCCTACGGCACGGCCGTCAAGCTGGCGCCCTGAGGCGAGTAGGGCGGGGCTACTGCCCCGCGGAACCTTTCCCGAAGGCGTGGTCGCAGGCCGGCGGGGCGGTAGCCCCGCCCTACATTTCGGTTGTGGTTCGCCTGGTTCGCGGCTTGATGGTTCATTTGGCGGGGCGGTAGCCCCGCCCTACCAGCTGCCCCTTTCCCGAAGGCCTAGCTCGCGGGGGGCCGGGGCGAGGTGATGGCCAAAAGCAGCCGATGCACCTCCGGCTCAGTCAACGGCACCCGGTCGGCCGGCTTAACCGTCACCGCCGCGATCCCACGCCCCGAGTCGATCCCCTCGAAGCAGCGGATCAGCAGCATGCGGAAGTACACCCCAGGCGGAATGCTCGGCCGGCCCAGTCAATCGTGGTAAAACTGCTGACGCGGCCCCTCCACAAACCCGTCGAAGCCGTGCTCTCCCGACAGCCCATTCAGCTTCCGATAGAAAGGACGCCCCGGGGCCTGGGGCATCTCGGTTACCGCCACCCACGGCTCCGACTGCCGTTCCCTCGCCCGCTTGCGCATCGCCATGTGCGCGTCCTCCTTGACCGCTTCAGCGATTACCATGCCATGCGTGTCAAGAGGCGTTTTTCAACGGGCTGATAGGTCGGCGCGAATGCAGCGAGCCGGCCGCTGACGCTATTTCAGGACTGCGTCGATGATGCTGTCACGCCACCGATCCATCCGCTCGTAGCGCTGCATCTCGGCGTAGAAGTCGTAGACGGTGTCGCGCCCGCGCTGTGAGCGTCTGCCAATCGCCTCCTTGAACATCGGCTGTAGCAGCGCCTTGGCCGATTCCGCACCGGCGCGCTTCCTGTACGTCTCGATCCAGCGGCGGTCGTCCCAGCCTTCACGCAGGCCGATCAGGAACGGCGTCTCCACCGTCCCGAACGGCGTATACCAGCCGTAGCCCCAGTTCCGCCCTTCGGAAGTGTCAAACCGGCCCATGGCGTTGTACGCCCAGACCAGCGAGCCGCGGCTGTCGTAGGCGGCGAAGTACCAGCCGAAGCTGAACCGCGCCCGGTGGGCGGGGGCCTGGTCGCTGCAGCCGGAGTACTGCCAGAACTGCACGCCCGCCTTCCGCACCTTGTTGCCCAGGTCCTGGTCCTCGTGGATGGCGTTGGTGCAGAAGACGTCCACGTCGTCCAGGAAGACCATCGAATCCTTGGCGTGGTGCATGTCGCCGCCGACCAGGATGTTGTCGTAGCCTTTGGCGCCTTTGCGGATCAACGCGGAGGCATCCTCGAAGTGGGGCCTGATCCACTTGCCGGTGCCGATGACCGGGTGGTAGGGGTTGTCCCACTTGCTGGACTGGACCCACTTGGCCGGCTCGTCGAAGGGGTGGATGATCAGCGTCGGCCAGCGCTTCTTCCTGGCGTTCTCGGCCGTCTGGCGAACCCACTGGACGTACAGGTCGCGCAGCTCGGGGATGATCTTGCCGGGGTTCTCGTTGTTCTTGCGGAGGAACTCCTTGCGCAGGGCGTCGCGATTGCCCGTCTGGGAGCGGTACAGGTCGCGCTCCAGGTTCATCGTGTCCGGGAAACCGTACGGGTCGCCGCCCATGAACCACATCATGTGCGTCATGCCCAGCTTGGTGGCGTAGGCCATCCAGTCGTCCAGGTAGGTCGAGTCCATCTCCAGCTTGCCGTTACGGACCTGCATCTGCTGCTGGGTGCCGCCGAACCAGACGTCCATGCCGGTATGGTTGTACTCGGCCAGGGTCTTGAGTTCCTGGAGCGTCGGCCGGCCGCAGGCGCCGAGCTCCAACCCCGCTTCCTGCATTGTCAGCAGCGTCACCGGCAGGACCTCGACCTCGATAAGAATGTTCACGCCAAAGCGCCTGTTCGACACCGTGTGGCCGATCCAAAGGTCGCCGGTGTACTTGCCCGGCTTGGTCTTCTCGCCCAGGGTCTTGATCGTAATCCAGAAGGCGTGCGACCGGCCGGCCTTGACGTCCACGGGGTACGCCGGCCAGAAGCGCTGCGGGAACATTTGGAAGCCGGACCTTCCGGCCCGGACGACGGCGTACTCGGCCGTTTTCAGCGCGACTTCACAGTTTAGCTTCCCGCCCGGGCCTTTCAGTTCGCTGACGGTGCAGTTGACGCCGTTCAGGTCGCGGCCGTTGGCGTAGACGCCGAACTGGACGGTCTCGTACTCGTTGCGGGCCATGCGGACCTTCAGCGTCGCGCCGGCCTCGCCCTTCTGCGGGGCGGCGTTCTGCATCAGCGGGACCATGTATGTCCGGGCGAACGGGACGATGGCCCACTCCATCTCCTCCTCCGGGAGGACGGGGGTCTGCTTCCGCCCCAGGCCGGCCTTGGCACGCTTGTCCGCCTGGGCGCGGGCGATCCACTCGCGTGTCTCGGCGAAGTACTTCTCGGCCGCTCCCTCGCCGGCCGGAACCACGCGAATCGACTCGATCGGCAGGTCCTTGTCGCAGGAAATGGCGAACTCGGTGGTGTCGGTCAAGTCCTTGAAGTTGTTCTTGCGGCAGAGGAGGTCCCAGGAGAGGGGCACGTCGGCGACCTTCCATTTGCCGTCGCCGGCCCCGCCGAAGCGGTGCACCTCGCCCAGGCCCCAGTAGCCGGTGAACCCGCCGTGAGAGGAGAAGACCACCGGCTTGGTGGCGGTGTCCTTGTAGGAAACCTTCAGCACGTACACCGTCCCCTCCGGGGGGCGGAAGCTCTTTCCCCACCAGACCGGCACGGTCAAGCTCGCCCGGCCGCCGGCCAGTGCCGCCCGGTAGGCCTTGCCCGCGTCCTCGCCGGCCGGACCCCAGCCCGAGCCCAGGTCCTTCAGTTGCGTCATCTTCCAGGTGGGCAGCTCGCCCGCGGAGGCGCAGCCCGGCCCGACCAGCAGAATGGCCGCCAACAAGACGATTTCGATTCGACGCATCGTTCAACTCCTTTGCTTGACAGGGGTCAGGACAGCCTGACCGGCCGCCTTTTACCCGAACCGCCCAGACAGCCCGGTGGTCGGTGAGTCTAGCAACCACGGATGCGAAAGCCTACACAATCCTCTCTGGCTCGCCCGTGACGTCGGCAGCGCGGTCTTGACGGGGCGTGGGGCATCCGATTGGAAGTGCCGGCGAGGAATGGCAACCGCACCCGACTCCCCCGACATCGCCGTTTCCGCGGGGCTTGGCCGAGGCCGGCTTGCAGTGGGGGCCTTTGCAAAGCTCCTATCAGACAGTATTGTCAATGAGCGCGGATTGCCGGAACCCGGATTCTGTTGGGAGCGTTCGGCCATGGACATGGTCAGTCAGCTTCAATCTCACCCGTTGTTCGCGACCTTCAGCCCCGATGCCCTGGCGGAAGTGGTTCGGGCGGGCACGGCCATAACCTACCAGCCGGGGGAAGCCTGCATCCAGCAGGGGGAGGCCGGCGACATCTTCGGAATTGTCATTTCCGGGCGGCTTGAGGCGGTCAGGCGCCCCGTTGCGGCCGATCGGGAGCACCTCGGCTACATCGAGGCGGGCGAATGTTTCGGCGAGATGTCGCTGCTGACGGGCAACCCCACGGGCGCCGACGTGATCGCCCTGACGGTCACGGAGGCAATCGTGTTCCTCCAGGAGGCGATCAAGCCGATCGTCGCCCTCAACGCCGAGGCGGTGCAGTACCTCACCCGGCTGATCACCCAGCGGCTCGCCCCGTCGGCCGAGGGGCCCGCACCGGCCGCCCGGCGCGCGGTTCGCTACAGCCTGGGCGCCTCGGCGCCGATGCGCATCCTGGCCGTGAGCTGCCGCCGCCACGACGTCCGCTACAGCTATTTCGACACGACTTCCGAATCCGCCCGCGCCCGGGGCGAGGTGACCGGCCTGGGAGGAGGCCACGGCCTCCACGTCCACCACGGGCCGAAGGGCCGCCTTGAAAGCCCCGTTCGTCCGGCCACGCACGAGGCGGCGCTGGCCGCGGCGCTGGCGGCGCTGAGTTCGACCGAGGGCGGTCTGATCGCCTCGCCGTCCGAGCTGTCGGCCATCGGGCACCGGGTCTGCCACGGCAGCCTGCGTTTCAACGCCCCGGCCGTTGTCGATGATGCAACCAGGAAAGAGATTTCGCGGTTGGCGGACCTCGCCCCGCTGGACAACCCATACAACCTGGCGGGCATCGACGCCTGCCGGAAACTCACCGCAGGCGTGCCCCAGGTGGCGGTCTTTGACACCTCCTTCCACCTGACGATGCCGCCGGCCGCTCATCGCTACGCCCTGCCGAAGGACTTGGCGCGAGACCCGGAGCTGCGCCGCTTCGGCTTTCACGGCATCTCGCACGAAGGGGCCGCTCGAGCGGCGGCGGCGTTTGTCGGCCGGAGTTTCGACGAGCTGAAAATCGTGAGCTGCCACCTGGGCATGGGGGCGTCGCTGACCGCCATCGACCACGGCCGGAGCGTCGACAACAGCATGGGCTTCACGCCCCTGGAGGGGCTGGTCATGGCCACCCGCCCGGGAGACGTCGATCCCGGCCTGCTGCTGCACATTCTGCGCCAGGGCAAAATCAGCGCCGAGGAGCTGAACCGGCGGCTGTACACCGAGGCCGGCCTGTTGGGCCTGTCGGGCCTCTCCGGCGACGTGCTGGCCATTACCGAGGCCGCCGACGGGGGCGATCCCAACGCGCTGCTGTCGCTGCAAGTGTTCTGCCAGCGCGGGCGGAAGTACCTCAGCGCGTACATCGGCCTGCTGGGCGGGCCGGACCTGATCCTCTTCACCGGCGGGGTGGGCCAGAACGCCCCCGGCGTCCGGGCCCGCATCTGCCAGGGGCTGGAGTGGATGGGGATCGTCCTGGACGAGGGGCGGAATCGCTCGGCGAGGGTCGGTCCCGGCGAAGTGACCGAGATATCCCTGCCGCAGTCGCGCGCCCGCGTGCTGGTGGTCGGAGGCGACGAGGAGCACACCCTCGCCCGCAAGACCGTTGCCGCCCTGGCCCAGAGGCGCGTGACCGACGTCATCCGCCGCAAGCAGCGCCCGATCCCGATCGGCATCTCGGCCCACCACGTGCATCTGAGACAAGCACACGTCGAGGCCCTCTTCGGGCCCGGGCACGCCCTCACCTGGTACGCCGACCTGACACAGCCGGGGCAGTTCGCCTGTGCCGAGATGGTCAACCTGATCGGCCCGAAGGGGCGGATCGAAGGCGTCCGCGTGCTCGGCCCGGTCCGTCCGGAGACTCAGGTGGAGATCGCCCGGACGGAAGAGTTCAAGCTGGGCATCGACGCCCCCATCCGCATGTCGGGCGACCTGGCGGGCACCCCCGGCATCTCCCTGGAAGGCTCCGACGGCCGAATCGAGCTGCAACGCGGCGTGATCTGTGCCCGGCGGCACATTCACATGTCGCCGGAAGATGCGATGGAGTTCGCCCTGCGCGACCGCGACGTGGTTCGCATTCACGTGCCCGGCGAGCGGTCTCTGGTGTTCGGCGACGTGGTGGTGCGCGTCAGCGCCGACTACCGGCTGGACATGCACATCGACACCGACGAAGCGAACGCGGCCGAACTCAGCGGGGGGGCCGAGGGATACCTGGACTCAGTCCAGGAACGCACCTGATCTCCGCGCGAAGAAACGGACAAGCCGAGCCCCGCAAGGGACCCGGCCCGCCCGTTAGCCATCGTCTCGGAACAGTGCGATCGCCAGCCGGCAGGGCGGGCCAGCGATAGGCATCACCTGCGCCTGCGGCGAATCAGCGACACCCCGGCGACCGCCAGCAGCGACAGCGCCGCCGGCTCGGGGATGGAAACGACGCCGGTGCCGTAGTTGTCGGCCCAGATGGTGTAGTCGCCGCCGTCGACCTTGTCGTCGTCGGTGAAATTGCCGTAGGCCCAGCCGCCGTCCAGCCACGCCGGCACTCCCGACGCTCCATAGTTGTCGGCCCAGATGGTGTAGTCGCCGCCGTCCACCTTCCAATCCTCGTTGGCATCGCCGGGGCAGCGCGCCCCCTGGTACAGGTGGACCTTTCCGTCAGCGGCGCCGATCAGCACGTCCAGCAGGCCGTCGCCCGTCCAGTCGCACACGAACGGCCGGGAACGCGGCGTGCCCGGCAGGTCGATCGGAACCCCGTCCGATTCGACCAGACTGTAGCCGGAAAATCCGGGTATCTGGTCCGACACCACGTTCGAGTAGAACAACAACTGGCCGTTGGTGTTGCCCGTCAGCAGGTCCTTCTTCCCGTCCCCGTCCAGGTCCTGAACGTGCGGAGAGGAGCGCAGGCTGGGCACCGCCAGGTCCGAGCCGTCCGCCTGGGCGTGGAACTCGTAGATGTACTCCGGCAGCGTCAGGCTACAGCCGCAGTTGGGATAGACGTGAATCTTGCCGTCCAGGGCACCGACGACCAGGTCCTTCAGGCCGTCGTTGTTCCAGTCCAGCACCGTCGGCGTGGCCCGGTAGCCGACGTCGATGTCCACCTTCAAGCCGGTCTCGCCCACCTGGATGAAGTACCCACCGTCGAAGGCGGGGCTCTCCTGGGTCCCGACGTTGAGGTAGGCCTTGACCGTGCCGTCGGCCAGGCCAACGATCAGGTCCATGAGCCCGTCATTGTCCCAGTACGCCGCCCGCGGGAACGCCCCCAGGCACCCGCTGGCCGGTACGCTCAGGTCAGCTCCCTCGGACTGGGCATAGGCAAACCCGGAGAAGGCCGGGGCCCCGGGCGTTCCGGTGTTGGCGTATATGCGGACCTTGCCCGGGTCGAGGATGCCGCCTTCCCCCACGATCAGGTCCTTCAGTCCGTCGCCGTTCAGATCCACGACGGAGGGCACGGAATAGCCGGTGACGGCGATGTCGACCCCGCCGGAGGTGACCAGCTCCTCAGAACCGAGGTGCAGTTCGGCCCCGGCCGGGATGGCCGTCAGCATCAGGAGCGCGTGGACTAGAAAACAAGCCCACAAGAGATCTCGCGAGTGCATGAGCTTTTCCTCCGTTTCGTCTCGGCTGGGAATATGTCTGTAGTTGCCGAGCACTTACGAGCTAAATTCATTCTAACCCAGAGGCCGTTTTCCGTCAACCGGCCTTTTGCCGAGCGACGCACAACTCGCCTCCCGGCCGCTGCCGGCCGGGGCTGGCCCCCCAACACCTTCAGGCACTTGCGTTTGAAGATCGCTTGAATATGCTGCATACTCTCCTGCCGGCCGGACCGATAGTAGGATACATGATTATGTGCAGCACCAATGTCCCCGAAGACCGCCAAACCGACTCGCCTGAGACCGGCGAGGCCGAGATTGCCGCTACGGTGGAGGCGATTCTCTTCGCCGCCGAGAAGCCCTTGTCGCCCCAGAAGATCTCGGAGATCGGCGAGCTGGGAGGCGTGCGGGTGGTGCGGAAAGCGGCAGACCGGCTGAACGCCCGCTACGAGCAGACCGGTTGCAGCTTCCGCATCGTGGAGATTGCCGGGGGCTACCAGATGCAATCCCTACCCGAGTACAACGACGTGCTCGTCAGGCTACACAGCAGCCGTTCGGATGCCCGGCTTTCCCGGGCGGCGCTGGAGACCCTGGCGATTGTGGCATACCGCCAGCCGGTGCTGCGCGCGGACGTCGAGTCCATCCGCGGGGTTGCCTGCGGCGACGTCCTCCGAGGGCTCATGGAGAAGAATCTCATCCGCATCGTGGGGCGGGCGGAAGAAATCGGCCGGCCGCTGCTGTACGGCACCACGCGGCGTTTCCTGGAGGTCTTCGGCCTGGCCGGGCTGGATGACCTGCCCAACTTCGAGCAGCTTCAAAAGCCGGCCGAGAGCGGCCCGACCGCCGACGCCGCCGGCCAGCCTACCGACAGTGAAGCCGACCAGGCGCCCCGCGCCGAACAGACCGATCCGTCCTGACCTGGCCCCCATAGCAAGCCGGCTTATCCACCACCCCGTTCTTACCCCAGGCGGCCTTCATCGCTTCCCGCGGCGATGCTAGCCCCCGACCCCGCCGGGCGGACCGAACAGCTCGGTCATTTTGGCGGCGATGCTTTCCGCGCGCATGAGCGTTTCGCCGATCAGCACGGTGTTGACGCCCGCGGCTTGCAGCCGCTGCACGTCCTGGCGCGTCTTGATTCCCGACTCGCTGACCAGAACCCGCGTGTCAGGCGCCAATTCCGCCAGCCGAGTCGTGGTCGCCAGGTCGACCCGGAAGGTTTGCAGATCGCGGTTGTTTATGCCCAGCAGACTGTAGGCCGAGTGTGGAAAGCCGATCATCGATCGAACCTGCATGAACTGCTTCATCCCGTGCACTTCCACCAGGCAAGTCAGTTTCAGCGAAGCCGCCAGGATCATCATGTCGATCAGCTCGCCGGGCTTGAGGCACTCGGCGATCAGGAGGATGGCGTCCGCGCCGGCCGCCCGGCTTTCGTACACCTGATACGGATCGATAGTGAAGTCCTTGCGCAGCACGGGCAGATTCACGGCCGCGCGGGCCGCCCGCAGGTCGTCCAGGCTGCCGCGGAAGTATTCGCGGTCGGTCAGCACGCTGATGGCGCTGGCTCCGGCCTGTGCGAACTGCCGGGCGCTGGCGGCTGGATCGAAGTCGGCCCGAATCAGACCCGCCGAGGGAGATGCCCTCTTGAGCTCGGCGATGACGTTGACCAGCAGTCGCGGCCGGCGACTGCACGCGGCGAAGAAGTTCCGCACGGGCGGCGCCTGGGATAGCTGCGCCTGGACCTGGGGCAGGGGGCGGGCGAGCTTCGCCTCGGCGACCTCTTTCCGCTTGGTTTCGACAATCCTGTCCAATATATTCTGTGGCACGGTTGAAACCTTAATGCGTGTGGATAGATTGTCAAAAGCTTTGTGCTTCGCGGCCGCCGGCACGACTACCGCCGGCGGTGCGACCAGCCAGCCAACGGACGTCGTCACGGGTGCGTTCGCCGGCCTGCTGGCCGTGGGCATTTGCGTTCTGACCGGCTGGACGTTTCTGCGCATCCTCCGGCCGGAGAAGCTCTTCCTCCGCCGTGTCCCCGGCCGCAGCAGCCGGCTCAGCCTCCTGCACGTGCTGGCGCTGCTCCTCATGTATTACTTTTCCATACCGCTGGCGGAACTGGCTCTGGCCGGCGTCTGGAACATCAACGTCCAGTCCGTCCGGGACCTGCCCATGACGGTGAAAATCCCCGGCACCATCTTCGGGCAACTGGTTCTGATCGGCGGAACCCTGACGGTGGCGGCCATGAGCTTTCGCCACGGTCTCGGCCGCGGCCTGGGGCTGCGTTTCAGACGCATCCACTGGGACGCCGCTCGTGCCGTCATCGCCTACCTGGCCGTCGTGCCCCTTTGCTACGGCGCGCTGTATATCTCCAACAGCCTTCTGGCGCCTTCGCTGAAGACCGCCCACCCGATGCTGACGTTCCTTCAGTCGCGGCGGGAGTCCACGCTCTGGCTGGCGCTGGTGTGGATCAGCGCGGTCGTCCTTGCCCCGGTCGCCGAAGAGCTGTTTTACCGCGGGTTGATTCAGTCGATGCTGCGGCGCTACGGGCTTAAGCCCTGGCCGGCGATCATCATCACCTCGTTTGTTTTCGCGGCCAGCCACGTCCCTCAGTTTCAGGATATGCTGGCACTGCTGATCCTGGCAGTGGCGCTGGGTTACAACTACGAGCGCACCGGGCGGCTGATCGCTCCGGTGCTGCTGCACGCGATCTTCAACGCGGTCACGATCTGGACGATTGTGGCGAGTTAGATGCGGGGAAAGACAACGTGGCTGGCCGTAGCCGCAACAGACTCGCGGAGGCTTGTGGTGCGGGGGTCCGCCGGCTCCCTCAAGCCGACCTTTTCGGGCCCACAATAATGGGCCGTCGGACCTCCGCACCACTTACAGCCTTCCACAACCTCTGTTACTGAGGTTTCCACCTCCACCTACAAAGGCAGGCGAAGGAGCGATGAGCCCGCCGCCCGGTAGCATGAGCCTGGCCGCCGGACGGAGCCTACGGTATTATGTTACCGCAAACCCCAAAGACCGTCAAGAGTAAACCGGCCTGACCATGCCCGGTTTTTTGGGGGGAAGCCACGGCCGGGGCCTGTGGCGGAAGTAATTCCACCCACTCGGTTTCCGGGCGGGGACATGAAGCGCCCCGCGCGGCCCGTTTGGCTGCCGTCTCAGTGCGGCCGGACGCGGGCCGCGAGCCGGCCTGACGGACCCGACCCGTTGCGTGTTTGAGTGGCTAAGGTCCTTGACTTTCCAAGCCGATTATCTAGACTGATGCTTTGCTCCGTTGGCCAAAACGGGGCATGCTTTCCCCGATAGCTCAATTGGTAGAGCGAGCGGCTGTTAACCGCTAGGTTGTAGGTTCGAGTCCTACTCGGGGAGGTAAAGCGGAAGGCCCCCACTGGCT
>Ga0315541_1003724_pt1 | contig 11564 bp, 9 predicted proteins | sample SalMarSW160190MG_FD_203095 | JGI IMG/M metagenome (GOLD analysis project Ga0315541, IMG submission 203095) | Salt marsh sediment microbial communities from the Plum Island Ecosystem LTER, Massachusetts, United States - Salt Marsh Sediment SW1601-190 ...
CTATAGTTGCCGGCGGCTTACTGGTGACATCATAAACTACCCTGTTGACACTGGGAATTTCATTAACCAGGCGGTCAGATATTCTAGCAAGAAGGTCGTGGGGCAGGCGAGCCCAATCAGCAGTCATAGCATCTTCACTGGTTATTGCTCTGACCGCTACCAAGTAGCCATAAGTTCTGTAGTCGCCCATGACGCCAACGCTCCTGACATCAGTAAGTACAGCAAAGCTTTGCCAAAGTTGGCGATAAAGTTTGGCTTTTTTGATTTCATTCATCAAAATCCAATCAGCAGCCTGCAGTATCTCCAGCTTCTCCCTGGTCACTTCACCGATGATGCGGATGGCTAACCCCGGTCCGGGAAATGGTTGTCGCCAGACCATATCTTCAGGCAGGCCTAGAGCTAACCCCACTTGTCGAACTTCATCCTTAAACAAATACCTCAGGGGCTCGATAAGAGTGAAATTCATTTTGGCCGGTAACCCACCAACATTGTGATGGCTTTTTATCTTAGCCGCAGCTTTGGTTTCCGCAGAGGTACTTTCAATGACATCGGGATACAGAGTACCTTGGGCAAGAAAATCAATCTTACCTAATTTGGCCGCTTCTTCCTCAAAAATCTGGATAAACTCGTTTCCTATTAATTGTCGCTTCTTTTCCGGATCGCTAACCCCTTTAAGTCTTTCTAAGAATCTATCGGTAGCGTCTATGTAAACTACATCCATTTTGAGGTTACGCTTGAAGGTACTAAGCACCCTTTCAGGTTCATCACGACGCAATAAACCATTGTTGATAAAGATGCAGGTTAACTTATTGCCAATAGCACGGTCAATAAGGGTAGCAGTTACCGCCGAATCAACGCCTCCAGAAAGAGCACAGACCACTCTTCCGCCACCCACTTGCTTTTTAATCTTATCCACGCTCTCAGCTATGAAATTAGCTGGTGTCCAGTTACCCTGGCAGCCGCATATTCGAAGTACAAAATTCTGAAATATGGTTTTCCCTTGAGCTGTGTGAACCACTTCAGGGTGAAACTGCAGTCCGTAAATGCCGTTATCGTTACCTACAACAGCGAACGGCGAATTTTCAGTGTAAGCCAAAGCCTTGAAGCCAGGAGGCAGCTCTACTACTTGGTCACCATGGCTCATCCACACCGGGAGAGAAGAAGGAAGACCGGCAAAAAGAGGGCAATCTTCAGCACTTATGTGTAGGATTGTGTGCCCGTATTCGCGCTTCGTTCCCCGAGCTACCTGGCCACCTAAGTGATAAGCAATAGCAAACATTCCATAGCAAATGCCCATCACAGGTAGATGGCTTTCGTAAATGTAGGGTAAAGGCAAAGGAGCCCCAGAATCATAAACGCTAGCTGGACCTCCCGAGAGGATAAATCCTCGTGGGTTAAGGGAAGCTATTTTCTCCCAAGGCGTGTCATGAGGCACAAGTTCACAATAGACTTGGCATTCCCGCACCCGCCGGGCAATGAGCATGCTATATTGAGAGCCAAAGTCGAGCACTACTATAGTTTCACGCTCGCTTGGTGGTAGCTTAGGCTCAACTACAGGTTGCTCGCCGCGTAACTCCTTGGCCAGCCCCAGATAAGTGGAGACTTCGATATCATCGCTGGCAGCAATTCTGTGGCTTTCTGACTTCTTTTTCATTGCAGATTTACGGTGGTGAATACATTTAGCTTATCACTGTCCTGAACTATTATCAACCCGAGATGGGCTAAGCCTTTTCCCACCTAGCAAGGCTTCTCACTCGCGGTTAAAGCCTTCCCACGCTCTTGAATGTGGAAAGGATAAATTTCTACCCCAGACGCCACCATGCTATACTAACGTCAGAAAAAATGGGTGTTTTACAACGAGAAATTGAGAAGGGAGTTAAAATCCTCCAAATGGGTGGGGTAATTGCCTTCCCTACCGATACGGTCTATGGCCTGGGGGCTGACGCCTTCAATTCCACGGCCATGGAAAGGATTTATGAGATAAAAAACCGACCCAAGCATCGACAACTTCCCTTGCTTATCGCTGATGTAGAGCGATTGACTACTCTGGCCGATCCAATACCAGAAATTGCCTGGTTTTTGGCAAGGCGGTTTTGGCCCGGCGGGTTAACCCTGGTTTTACCAAAAACAGATTCGCTGCCTGTCTATCTAGCCTCAGGACCTACCATAGCAGTACGCGTTCCTGACCACCCCGTTTGCCTGGCCCTCATTCAACACCTGGGGAATCCCATAATCGGAACCAGTGCCAACATTAGTGGCCAACCGGCTGCCTTAACTGCCGATGAGGTTGGACAACAGTTGGGAGGGAAAATCGACTTTATTATCGATGGAGGCAAATGTCCTGGCGGCAAGGAATCCACAGTAGTGGATGTTACCCGTGAATCGCCGGTAATTTTGCGTCAGGGCGTCATCCCTTCGTATGAGATTGACAAAGCTTATAAGGAATACTTGGAGCTAAATCAACCCCAAAAAGGTCGCAAGATTTTCATGGTGAACTAAAGATAATGAAGCGCATTGCCATAGGCTGTGACCACCGTGGCCTTGCTTTAAAGCAGGTACTTATGCCCTGTCTGCAAAACGCGGGCTATAGCTATCAAGATTTTGGTTGCTACAACACTGATTCTGTGGATTATCCTGACATCGCCCAGAAAGTCGGGGAGGCAGTGGCTTCGGGCAATTTTGACCAGGGCATTCTAATATGCAACACTGGCATAGGAATAAGCATAGCTGCCAACAAAATAAAGGGTGTAAGGGCAGCTTTATGCTGTGATGTATTTGCAGCACAACGAGCCCGCCAGCACAACGATGCCAACGTTCTGTGCCTCGGGGGGGAGAATATAGACACCGAGTCAGCTTTGGAAATCGTCAAAACTTTCTTAGCCACGGAGTTTGAAGGCGGCAGACACTTACAAAGGGTGAATAAAATTAAAGCTTTAGAAGGAGATTCGCAGGAACAATAGCCTTTGTTCTTAAGGGATACGACCTGAGGGGACAGTTATTTCGCCACGTCACACTGCATATCGACTTCTTAAGTCACGGGATAACTTAGCTGTTAATTCCAAGGCCAGGGACGCCGCTTCAGGCGATAAGCTTTCCAGGCCACAAGAAGGAGTTATCAGCCCTTGAGCTATGAGCTGCCTGAATTTAACGCCATCCCTGGTGAATGGAGCCATGGCTTCTTCCAGGCGGTCACGGAGACCGGACAAGGATTCTTTAGCCAAGGCCTCTTCTTCATTCGGAACTATCCCCCAGGCGATGCTGCCACCACCCTCGAGAAAAGATTTCACCTTGTCGGAGTGGGTGCTTAGGGAAGAGGCATAATTGTAAGCATCAAAACTGAGAATGTCGATTTTGGTGTCCAAGAGGACTGACCAATTAGTGTTTCCGCAGCAATGCAACCCTTTTAACCCCTTTATGCCTTTGATGACCTCCTCTAGTAGAGCAGGCACTTTTTCTTCAGGAATAGGAGTAAACACAGAGCCCAAAGAAACCAAATAGGGCTCGTCAACAAAGATAATGGTATTAGGCGATATTCCTCTCAAGATATCCTCCTGCCACGAAGCTTTTAGCCGCAGGAACTTAGCCGCGGTTTCGGCTAAAGTCTCGTCATAGAGGATGCCCAGACCATCCTGAGTGGTAACCCTCAATCCCCAGGTGATAGGACCTGTTACCTGTCCCTTGACTATTTTACTGCCTGTTGCTTTGGAAAGGAAGGCATGGAGCCCGGCAGCATATTCGGTCGAAATGCCATACTCACGGGCGTTATCCTGCTCACAATCAATATGGATTTGCTCCAGCTCGCTCTCAAAATCCGCTGAGGGCTCGATGTGAATTTTGTCCCCATCTATAACCACCCCCGGAAAACCCTCACTGAATTGGATAATCATGTTTTCTTTAGGAGAGCGCTGCGGTAATTGGGGCCAGGCGGGAATGTCAGGAAGACATTTCATAATAATGGAACAAGCCTCGCCAGAATTCGTGTGAGGCATGCTGCCGATAGCAGTGGGCAAACATCCAAACTCAAAGTTAGCTGACATTTTCCCTTTTCAAGGCAATTGCAAAACGCCAATTTTGTATTTGAAAGAGGCTGTCACATTACACAGCGTCACTCTTCTAAAAGCTGTCCTTGCTCTGGTGGTGCAAAAGGGGAACCGGACACTAGCTGCATTTCTATGAGGATATGTTCCCTTCGTTGACCTGAGGTGTCGGTAGCATAATAGCGCTTGGATTTCAAACGCTTAGCTAAATTTCTTTTCTCAGCTAGGTAACTCGTTCTTTCAGCAATATCTATGGCCCAATCCCGCGCTGCAATATAAATTTTCTCTAATCCGATGCTTCTTCCCCACTGGATAGCACGCAAGTATGGCACATAACCTTCCCTCTCTATCTTTGGAGAAGTACCAATAAATACGAATCCCATGGAGATGTAGTTACCTTGGAATTCAGTCTGGATCGCTTCACGTGGGATCCGTGTTGCGAGAGTATCCATATATTCTACAAATTGTCTTGCTTCCTGTTTGTGTGCTTCCGTTGGATATCGACTCCCAACCTTCACTGCAAAATCTCTAAGTTCTCGTAAAATCACCTTTGTGAATAGCCCTTGTTCATCGAGGCGATCCAAAATGGTGCAAATCTTGTCTAATTCGGGTTTTCCCACAGCCTCAGGTTCTATAACTTCTTTATACAAGTAATTAAGGGCGCCTTGATATTGAATTGCATTCAAAAACTTTCGTGTGACTGTGAAGTCTATTGCATCGCTTAGCAAGTCGTCCAAGTATGGTCTTGATGCTGGTAACACGCCCACGGGGCAGAAGGTAAGCATCGCGTGCACAAAATTTTTATCATCGTGCCTCCTATCACGGATTCGCACTAGCACTAGATTCTTCTCTCGTAGCAGTTCTGCCCTATCCATCCCACTCACAAACTGCAATTTCATGTTGTAGGGCATTATGTTTGAGACTTCCTTGTCCATAGATTGGCTGAAAGAATTTATATTGCTTTGGATATCTGCCTTTACAGCTCTCCTTCGCCAACTTGCTCCAGCCCAAGAAAGAAGGTCGTAAAGTTTTGAAATCGGTCTCTGAAGCTTATCATAAAAAACAAAGATGAGGATTACTACGATGGCAAGTAATCCCCACCCGCCATATTGAGAGAGCCAGATTAAAACATCAGCCACTCAGTTTTGTCGCTCCACGAGTTGTAATTATTCGAACACATCTAGGGTTATCGCAAGACACTCCGATCGCATCACCATTCGGGAAGATTGTTGCTAGATTGTCTAGATCCACTTGGCGCTCGCAGACTGCGCACCTCAATTCTCCCGCTATAAGCTCGTCCAGCATACCAAGGTTTGTGAGCAGTTGCTCCAAATCTGAGTCATAAATAGCTTTCACGGTTGCTACTTTACGCATGTAACCCGACCTCCTTAGCTACATTTATATTATATTCATTTCTCCCTAATCTGTAAAACCTATATTGACGCACATACTATTTTAACCAAGTCATTTTTAGGTGTTGTCTGTCAGATTATCAACTACGCCCAGTTTCACAAATGGCTTCTTAACTTAAATATCCTCTCAGGAGCAACTCTAGCTCCTCTTTTACCTTATCTGGGATGTACTTTTTCCCAGTGACTATGGCATATTTAAGGGCGCTAGCACAGGCACAGTCTCGTTTCTGCGGTATGGCAGGTAGTAGTAACTTCAGGATTTTCTTGACAGTATCAATGCCCTTCAGCAGGTTGGTTAAGATCATCTCCGTAGTCACCGATTCATAAGTCGGATGCCAGCAATCATAATCGGTGACAAGGGCAAGTGCGACATAGCATATTTCCGCCTCTCTAGCTAATTTAGCTTCAGGCAAAGCTGTCATCCCAATAACATCAGCACCCCAAGAGCGGTAAAGCTGCGACTCAGCCTTAGTGGAGAGTTGTGGACCTTCCATAACTAGATAAGTGCCACCCCTATGTACCTTAGCCCCAACCTTGGTGCTTGCCTCAAACGAGATTTGACTCAAAACAGGACAGAAGGGTTCCGCGAAAGAGACATGCCCCACTATCCCATCTGCAAAGAAGGTGCTGGCTCTTCCTCTGGTACAGTCTATTAGCTGGTCAGGAATGACTACGTCCAGAGGTTCTATCTCCTCCTTAAGACTGCCCACAGCGTTTACAGAGATAATCCTCTCCACCCCCAGAGATTTCAAAGCATAGATATTGGCTTTCGCCGGTAGTTCACTGGGGCTTATTCGATGTCCATCGCCATGCCTGGGGAGAAAGGCAACTCTTACTCCCTCTAGATCGCCCAAGGTAATAGCGTCGCTGGGCTCGCCAAAGGGTGTGCTTACCTTCACTTTCTCCACCTCTGTCATCCCCTCCATCTTATAAAGCCCACTTCCGCCAATGATGCCAATCCTTGCTTCAGGCATTTGATACCTCCGTGAAAAACACTATCCCTTGCTCCTGCATCTCTCTTCCCACCTCCCCTCCCCCTCAAGGTATTTCAGGTGAGCCACAGCCTTTCCATTAGTCCTATGTGAATTCAAACCTAGCATATTTCCCTAGAATTGTCCACCAATTAGCCACTTTTTTTCCGCAGAGATATTGCATTTTACTACATTTAGTGGTAAAATGCTTCCATACCACAATTCTTAGGAGAAATTTGTGAACTGTCCTTACTGCAGCAGTCAGGAATCAAGGGTAATAGATTCTCGGAGTCTAGACGAGGTGGTGAGACGCCGAAGGAAATGCCTCGCCTGCAATGCTCGCTTCACCACTTACGAGCGTATACAGCCACATGATATCTTCGTTATTAAGAAGGATGGACGACGTGAGGAATTCAGCCGGGATAAGCTCCTTTCGGGTATTCGCAAAGCTTGTGAGAAACGTCCCCTTCCTACAGGCGCCATTGATAAGTTCGTGGACACCATCGAGGCTGAGCTTTACAAGGTGGGCAAAAGCGAGGTCTCCAGTTCTTATATTGGTGATTTGGTCATGGAAGGATTAAGAAAACTAGACCACATTGCTTACATTCGCTTTGCCAGCGTTTATCGGGAATTTGCTGACATCGGCGCTTTAAAACAAGAAGTGGATAGCTTGGCGGTACGAAGAGAGCTAACGCCAGCAAACCAGCTACCGCTGCCTTCTTCTGAGGCGGTGAATTCCCTAGTTGGTCGCAAGAGGAGATAAAATGCCCAAAACCCGTCGGAAAGAGAACCAAAAAACTATTGGTCGAGATAGAGTAGCTCAAGCTGTTTTCGCTGCTGCCGAGTCCATGGGTATAAGTGATAGGAAATTGTTGGAAAAGTTTACAGAACAAGTGAGCCAGCGCTTAGATGTAGCTCATCCCTTCCCAGGCATGGAGGAATTTGTTCCTCAGCAAACTAAACAGCCTGTGTCCCCCTCCCAAATTCGGGCAATGGTTAAGGAGATTCTAACTGCAGACGAATTTTCTCCTCAAGCCAGAAGCCAAGTCATTTCTGGAATCAAACTTAGCGATAATGCCTTAAGGGTCCTGGAAAGGAGATATTTGTCAAAGGACGGGGAGGGGAAGGTTATTGAAACCCCACAACAGCTATTTCGCCGCGTCGCCAGGCACATTGCCTCAGCCGAGCTCCTTTACGATTCCAAAGCAGACGCTTCCCTTTGGGAGGAGGCATTCTATCAGTTAATGGCAAACCTGGATTTCTTACCTAACTCCCCTACTCTAATGAATGCCGGCCGCGAACTAGGGCAATTATCAGCTTGCTTTGTTTTACCTATTGAGGATTCTATGGAGTCTATTTTTGATGCGGTTAAATATACTGCTTTGATTCATAAAAGTGGGGGAGGTACCGGCTTTTCCTTTTCCCGACTTAGACCGGCAAGGGATAGAGTGGGTTCTACAGGTGGCATTGCTAGTGGCCCCGTCTCTTTCATGCGAGCCTTTGATGTCACCACCGATGTCATAAAGCAAGGTGGCATGCGCCGCGGAGCCAATATGGCAATACTCAATGTTGAGCATCCCGACATCTTGAAATTCATCGCGGCTAAGGAAGATCCGGAAGCCCTAACCAATTTTAACCTTTCTGTAGCTGTGACCGATGAGTTTATGAAAGCGGTGGAAAAAGGCACCGATTACAATTTGGTGAACCCGCGAACTGGAGAGGTGGCAGGTAAGCTTAATGCCAGAGATGTATTTGACAAAATAGTTGACATGGCTTGGCGCACCGGCGACCCGGGTGTTGTATTTATTGACGAGATAAACAGGCATAACCCCACACCTAAATTGGGCAAAATAGAAAGCACTAACCCCTGTGGGGAACAACCCTTGCTCCCCTTTGAATCCTGTAATTTAGGCTCCATAAACTTGTCCAAGATGGTGGCGGATAAAGATGGCCAGCCATACATTGACTATGACAAGCTATCTCAAACAGTCAAGCTGGCAGTCCGCTTCCTTGATAACGTTATCGAAGTCAACCAATTTCCCTTGCCAGAGATTACGGAGATGACAAAAAATACCAGGAAAATAGGTCTGGGGGTGATGGGTTTTGCCGATATGCTGATTGAGCTTGGTATCCCTTATGATAGTGAACAAGGGCTTGTTGTGGCCGAGGAAATTGCCCATTTCATATCTGAAGAGGCAGATAAAGCTTCGATAGAGCTAGCCCAAGAAAGGGGAGTTTTTCCTGCTTTCCAGGAAAGCATTTATGACATGCCCGAGGGTCCTCATTTTCGAAATGCCTCTCGGACTACCATTGCTCCTACTGGCAGCTTGAGCATAATCGCTAATTGCTCCAGTGGCATTGAACCATTATTCGCTTTAAGCTACGTACGTCATATCTTGGAAGGCGAAGAATTTATAGAGGTGAACCCTTATTTTGAGGAGATGGCCAAGAGCGGAGGGTTCTATTCCCCGGATCTAATGAAGCAGCTAGCTGAGGGAAAGAGATTAAAAGACGTGGAAAAAGTTCCTGAAGAGATAAAGAAACTCTTTATCACCGCCCATGACATATCTCCTGAGTGGCACGTTAAGATGCAGGCAGCATTCCAAAAATTTACTGATAGCGCTGTATCCAAGACGGTCAATTTTCCTCACGAGGCGACGCCCGAGGATGTAGCTAAAGTGTATATGCTGGCTTACGAGGAAGGTTTGAAAGGGATAACCATTTACCGTGATAGGAGTCGTGAAAGTCAGGTTCTCACTGTGGGTGAGGGGGTAAAAAAGGCTGAAGGTAAGCTAGCTCCCAGGAAAAGGCCTAAAGTTACCAGGGGTGTAACCGAAAGGGTAAACACTGGGTGTGGCTACATCTATGTGACAGTAAATTTTGATAGTCGGGGAATATCCGAAGTTTTCTCCACCCTAGGAAAGGCCGGAGGTTGTGCCGCAGCACAGCTTGAGGCTATTAGCCGCCTAACATCCCTGGCTCTAAGGTCTGGAATAGATGTAGATTCTATTGTAAAGCACCTGCGCGGCATTAGATGCCCTTCTATTGCTTGGGAGCAGGGACATGCTATTTTGTCCTGTGCCGATGCTATCGCTAGCGTGCTGGAGAAGTACATTAGAGAAAAGACCGCTACTAGAGAAAAAAGCACTAATCCAAATACACCTTCCAAAAATCCTGAGATGGTTAACAGTTGGGCCGGGCAATGCCCCGACTGTGGTGGTTCTTTGATTTACCAGGAAGGCTGCGAAATTTGCCTCGCCTGTGGCTTTACTAAATGCGGATAGAGTACGAGCAAAGTGGGAAGATCTAGAGGTAGTTATTATTCAGCTCTTAAGCGGATAACTAAAGTTGCCAATTCGGCTTTTAGCTTAAGAAAGATTTGTAATTCTATAGCTAAAAGTACTGCCAAGGCAATGCAGGCAAATGGCTGCCGCATTTTATCCCTCAATCCACAAAAGGAATATTTGATCACTGTAGGCACGTATGGTTTGAGCGACCTTTATCTGAAAAAGGGCCACCTTGATGCCCGTAAAAGCCTCCCGGATATCCTTGAGGGGAAAGTGGTATTTATTGCCGATGCTGCTAAAGATGAAAGAGTTCAATATCCCCAAATAGCACTAGCGCAAGGAATATCTTCTATACTTGGGGTTCCTGTACTCGGGAAAGGAGAAGCTATCGGGGAGATTCGAATTTACACTCGTGAGCCTTGCCAATTCTCCGAAGCTGATAAAAGCTTCCTCCTCAGTGTTGCTGATATGTGCGCCGTTATCTTCGAGAGAGCAGAGCTTCATCAATTGCTGGAGCAAGACTATAAGGCAACTGAGAGACGAAGAAAATCGTCTCAAGTATCTCCGTTACCTACTACGCTGAAGTCAACTAGTTTCGCTCATCCCAGCGAGGAGGATTTTGCCAAACTTTTAGACTTTTACTGTATTGAATGGCTTTATGAGCCCCGTTCCTTTCCTCTTAGGTGGGAGGGCGACAAGATAGCAGAGATGTTCACTCCCGATTTTTATTTGCCCGAGTTAGACCTTTATGTTGAACTCACTACATTAAAACAAAATCTGCTAACCGAGAAGAATCGCAAGCTGCGCCAGCTCAGAGAACTTTACCCTGAAGTCAATGTCAGGCTTCTGAACAAAAATGATTTTCTCAAGCTGCTAGCCAAATATGGTTATGGCCCTCTAGGCGAAGCTAAAGTAGAGGGAATCGATCGAGTTTTGTACAGCCACGCCAAAATTCAACGAAGGATAAGAACCCTAGCCAGACGCATTTCGCGTGATTACGCTGGTCAGCGATTAGTGCTAATAGGCATCTTGAAGGGCGTTGTCTGCTTCATGGCTGACCTGATGCAGCACCTTTCTCTTCCGGTTACCCTAGACTTTATGGCTATCTCATACTATGGTGGTGATGGTCAGGTAGTCAAGATAACCAGAGACCTCGATAGCAGCATAACAGGGCAGCATGTACTGATGGTTGAAGACATTGTGGATACTGGCATGACACTTAATTACATCCTCGCCCATCTCTCTGCCCACAATCCTGCTAGTCTTCGCGTTTGTACCTTGCTTGATAAGAGAGCACGTCGATTGATAAATGTTCCTCTTGATTACGTAGGCTTTGAAGTTCCCGATGAATTCGTAGTGGGTTATGGATTAGATTACAAGGGAGAATACCGCAATTTGCCCTTTATTGGCATCCTCCACCCCGAGCTAATCAAAAGCGAAGGGCCGCGGTAACCAACGCCAACTTAGCTCCCTTCTTCCGTGGCGATACTTATAGCTTATATAACAAAAAAACAAAAAATGGGGATAAAAAATTGCCCCAAGTAACCTCCCTTTCCTTGGCTTTCCACCCACCTTCCTTTCTGCTTCCGCCTACCTTGCACTGGGCCTTTTACCTCCCAGCACCTTTCAGCTTCCACCTACTCGGCGGTCGGCTCCACACTCACCAAGTCCTTGTTCAATTACTCAGGGCATTATTATACTAACACACCCCTAAAACTTTGTCAAGGGGTTGTGCTGGCTGACCACATAGGTAACACTGGACTAGGGATTTTAGCAAGTTCTTTTTCAATATACTCTACCGGAGTAAGATAGGCAAGAGATTGGTGCGGACGGTTGAAATTGTATTCTATAAGCCAT
>Ga0315541_1003733_pt1 | contig 11547 bp, 15 predicted proteins | sample SalMarSW160190MG_FD_203095 | JGI IMG/M metagenome (GOLD analysis project Ga0315541, IMG submission 203095) | Salt marsh sediment microbial communities from the Plum Island Ecosystem LTER, Massachusetts, United States - Salt Marsh Sediment SW1601-190 ...
CGGCTGGGTGTCGCCACCCAGATGGTCAATGCCCTGGTTGAGACCTGCCAGGAGAAAAGGCTCAATGCCGTGCGGATAATGATTGACGAAAGAGACGACCAGCTACAGAGCCTGTTCCAGCAGCTGAATTTCCGCCGGGGAAAGCTGGTCGACTACACCAAGAAATTAAAAAAGGCAGAGTAAACCGGCCATAGAATATAGTTCAAGGAGCTTTGCTGCCGCCTGATTTGTCTAGCTCTTTCTGCCTCTTATTTAGCTCCAGCCATTCCTTTAATCCCTGCTTACTCCTGGCCAGCGGCTCTTTTAAGCGGTCTACCTGAATGCCGACTAAGTAACTCGACGACTTGTGCTTTTTGGCAGCCTCTATTTCACTATTAAATTCTTCGGCGATCTCATAGGCACCGGCCAGGGTGTTGCGCAAACCCTGGTCAATATAATCTATCTTATCCTTGTTTGCCTTCCAGATGCCGGCCTTAAACTTCTTCGCCTGCCACTTGAAGAGGAAGGTTTCCATGAGCTTATGGTTATAATCTATTTCCGATATCAGGCTGCGAACTAACTGCTGCTGCCGCTTCTGCTCCTGCCGCTTCTTGAAAACAACATTAAATATAATAAAAGCGACTACCGGTACCAGGTAGGATAAAACCTGACCTATTTCTTTCCAGTCAAAATCCAAGGTTGACCCCTTATGGCTAAATCCGAAATTTAATTAAACCATAAACCGATAGCCATGTCCAACGGGTGATAGGTCTAAAACATTGAACTAAAGTGCATAAATTGCTATAATGCAAGTCTATCCCATTATGAGTAAGGGGAGGGTGATTATCATGGCGAGTAGCAACGAAGGCGAAGTAACCATCAGACCCATGGAGAAGGGGGATATTAACGACATTTTAGCCATCTACAGCAAAATCAGGGAGGAGAAAATACCCGGCGTTAAACGGAGCCGCTTAAGCTACCGGGGCGACATGACCTACGACGAGGTAGCCTCAACCAACCCGGGAGGTCCGCTCGACTTAAGCCTTGTAGCCGAAGCTAATGGTAAAGCAGTTGGCTTTATCTGGAGCGGGCTGGCCTACGTGGGCATACCGATGGACGAAGTGGGCCTCATCTACGTGTTACTCGTTGACCTCGACTACCAGAAAAAGGGTATCGCCAAAAAACTGGTCGAGGCGTTATCTAAGCGCTGCCGCGACCGAGGGGTTAATACGGTGCGTGCCATCATCGACGAACGCCACTGGGAGCTTCAGAACTATTTCCAGAAGCTGGGCTTTCGCCGCAGCGAGCTTTCTCTCTACGCCAAGACCACTAACGGTTAAGCCGGCTTTCCCCCGCCTACGCCGCTAGGTAAGGTGAACATTGGGAAATAAGGCGTTGGCTATCAGCCCGGCGATGGGAGGGAAGAAAAAGGTACAGACCAGACGAATCAGGGTGAACTGCCATCCCAGTATGGCTATATCCAGCGGCAACCGGCTGACCGCCCATAATGACCATGCGGTTACAAAGGCCACCATGGTGCCGACACTCGCCCCCACCCGCAGCAGACCGGCAGCAATGGGGAGACAGACATAGGGGCCGCCGGGCATAAAACCACCAACCACGGTACCGATTAAGATACCGCGGATACCGGACCCCTCTCCTATCCACGTGGAGATTATCTCGGTTGGCACCAGAACCGGAATCATGCCAGCGATGATGAAGGCGAAAATCAGCAGTGGGAGTATCTGTATGAGCAGGACTCCTCCTGATTTCAAGCCCAGTATATGTTCTCCCCCGCCCTTCTGGTAGCCAATAACGAGCAGGGCAATAGCAATCACACCCATTACTATAGTGGGAATAAGCATTCCTGAAAACCTCCTGTTATTACTCATCCGATTCTCTCCGTTTACCTTCCGATACTACCGCATTATACGCCTTGAGGGTTAACAAAATCTAGAAGCCAATCGCTTGACAGCCAGTGCTATAATACTGGCACAGAATAAAACTACAAGGAGGGAGAAAATGCCATCTTATTTCAAGGCTCTAGCCACCATAACTGCCTGGGTCCTGTTTATCGCGGGGTGGGGACACATTTTGTCATCTTCTATGCAGTGGGCTGCAGTTGGGTTTACGACAGCAGACTGGGAGCCCCAAGCTGCTTTTATTGCAATTGGTACAGCTTCCTTCGCTTTGTCAGTGGTCGTCATGATACTCAGGAAGAAGATGGAGTAGAGAGAAAAATAGTTGACAGCCAGTGCTATAATACTGGCACAGAATAAAACTACAAGGAGGGAGAAAATGCCGGATATATTCAAAGCTCTAGCCACCATAACTGCCTGGATTCTGTGGATTGTTGCACTGGTAATGGGGTTCAGCGCCTTTGCGATGGGCATTATCCACGGAGACCTGTTCGGTGCTGAGGCAACACCAATGTCATACGCCGCAATTTTTGCCGTTGCCGGTTTCTATGCCCTTGCAGCAGTAGTGATTATGATACTAAGGAAGAAGATGGAATAAGGCGGCGCTAACCGCTTTTCTTTAGCAGCAGACATATATTCCTGGAAAACAGCTTTACCGGGAAGCGGTAGGCGCTTTCCGGAGAAGATTTTATGACCTCAAAGCCTGCCCCCTCTGCCAGCCTTTCCAGTTCACCGTAGGAGAAGAGGTAGTAGCGGCGGTAGAGGGTCTGGCCCTTCTTACGCCAGGGGATTTTTACCTCTCTGTGTTTGAGCCAGAAGCGGGGCTGGCCGCGGTTCCACACCGTGATAAAGGCCTCAGCGCCGGGTTTTAAGACCCGCTTAAGTTCAGCCAAAGCCGCCTGATGTTCCCCGCCCATTAGATGGTGGTAGGTGGCCACCGATATTGCCCAGTCAAAGGTTTCATCGGGGTAGGGGAGGCGGCAGACATCGGCCAGCGTCAGTTCAACATTAAAGCCGAATTTTTGGGCATACTTTTCGGCGAATTTGAGCATCTCAGCGGAGAAGTCCACCCCGTATAGCTCGAAGCCGTCTTTAAAGGGCAGGAAATCGGGGCCGTGGGCACAGCCCAGGTTGAGCAGTCTGCCCTTCCGCCAGCGCTCTGCCAGCGCCTCCAGTTCGGTGCGGAATATAGACCAGTGCCGGAAGTTATACCAGCCGGGGGCTATCTGATTAAATATATTTCTGTTTTCGGTCACCCTATCCCCACGTTTTTTTAATATGGTTATTTTTCCCACCCTCCCACCCTTAAGAGGTTTCACCTCTTTACCGACACCATTTTAAGGGGGTGTTTAAGAGGGGGCAGAGCCCCCTCTTTTCCTTAAAGGGCGGTGGGCGGGTAAAGATAAAAATAGGGGGAGGCCCCGTTTCTGTTCATAAGTTAAATCTGCTACACTGTTTATTGCACACTATGAGAAAATTTTCAAGGACTATATCCGGGGTGACGCCGGTGGCGGTGATGACCCAGCCCCTTAAATGCCCGGGGCAGTGCGTTTTCTGCCCCACCTACAAGTCCATACCCCAAAGCTATACCCCGGAGTCGCCGGCGGTGCTGAGGGCGATAAGGTGCGACTACGACGCCGGCAAGCAGGTCCGCTCAAGGCTGAAAGCGCTCAGTGAAATGGGACACCCCACCGATAAAATCGAGCTGATAGTGATGGGGGGCACCTTCCTGGCTTACCCCCAGGACTATCAATACCAGTTTATCAAGGGCTGCCTGGACGGGCTGAACGGGCAAGAGTCAGCCGACCTGGCAGAGGCCAAGAAAATCAACGAGACGGCCAAACACCGCTGCACCGGAATGTGCATCGAAACCAGGCCGGACTGGTGCCGGGAGCAGGAAATAGAGCGGATGCTGGAGTTTGGCGCCACCAGGGTGGAGCTTGGCGTCCAAATTCTGGATGACGAAATCTACCGCCTGACCCGGCGGGGACACAAGGTGGAGGATGTGGTGCGTGCTACCGCCCTGCTGCGGGAAAACGGCTTTAAGGTGCACTACCACTTGATGCCGGGGCTGCCCGGCTCCACGCCGGAGCATGATTTGGAGCTATCGAGAAAGCTTTTCGAGGACGAGCGCTTCCGTCCCGACGGATTAAAACTGTACCCTACCATGGTGGTCGAGGGCACCGAGTTGGAGAAGTGGTACTTCGAAAACCGCTACCAGCCCTACGAAATCAGCACCATGATTAACCTGATGGTGGATATAAAGTCCATCGTGCCCAAGTATGTGCGGATATCGCGGGTGCTGCGTGACATACCGGCCAAATACATCACCGCCGGCTGCAAGGACTCTCTGCGGGGAGTGGTAAAGCAGCGAATGAAGCGGAAGGGCCTTGAGTGCCATTGCATCCGCTGCCGGGAGTACGGCCACCGGGCAAGAGAGGGCCGGGAAACAGGCAAGCCCAAGCTGGTGAGAATGGACTATGAAGCCTCCGGTGGCAAGGAAATCTTCCTCTCTTTTGAGGATGAAAACGAGACCCTGTTCGGCCTGCTGCGGATGAGGATTCAACCTAAGGCGGAAACAGGGGGAACCTCAGCGGTGATACGGGAACTGCATATCTACGGCCCTGAAGTTCCCCTTAACCAACAGAAAGAAGGAGCCGCCCAGCACAGGGGGCTGGGTAAAGCCCTGATGGCGGAGACGGAGAGAATAGCGGCTGAGGAATTTAAAGCGCCGCAGATGAAAATCCTGAGCGGCATCGGCGCCAGAGAGTATTACCGCAGTGAGTTCGGCTATAGCCTGCGGGGAGCCTACATGGTCAAGAAACTGTACTCCCAGTTTTCAGAGTCAGCCAGGCAGAGTCTCGGTTAGCTGTCTATATGTCCATGCCCAGCATTCTGCCAATCTTCTCGTAGTTTGATTTGTCCCCGGCAGGTTTCTTCCCGTATTCCTTAGGCAGTCTGGAGCCGGATTCGCTGACATGCCTGAGTCCCTTTATCAGCTCTTCCAGCTTTGCCTTTGGTACCGTAAAGATAAATTCGTCGGGACCAGCCATGGCGTAGAAGTAGCGGTCGCCGCGGCAGGGGATAGCAACATGGCATTGTCCGCTCTGTATAGTGGGTACAACGCCATAGACACAGGCGGCGTGACTGGACAGGTTGCAGGGAAGGTTGCGCCCATCCTGGCATTCTCTCGCCAGAAGAAGCAGGCTCAATTGCTCCGAGTTGCAATAAATCATGACCACATCAGGTTCAAATGGGGTGGTCGCTAATGGGGCGGATAGTACGCCGATATTACTGCACTCCAGGCGGGGGAACTCACGCGCATAATTTGCTCCCGCTTCCAGGCTCATCACATCCAGCGGGTAGCGGTTATGTCCCTGGATGAAGAGTTCCGGCGGCTCTTCAATTCCGTAACCTACCACCGGCTCAAAGCACAACATATCTTCTTTAAGGGTTGCCAGCGGCGTTCCTTCCCGGCGTGAAGTGGCGAAGGCGTGGCAAAGTGCCATCTGTTCGCCAAGGTCTTTCTTGGGTCTCTGCACCCCCTTGGGAATAGCTTCCCCCTTTTTTAGTACTTTAATTGCCAGAGGAAAGGTGTGTAGTCGTATTCGCTGCTCAAGTTCCTCTCCATATTCGTGTAAATCGCTCAATTTCATCAGGCTAACTACCTCCCTTAACGATATGCAAATTAAAATTCCGTATACCATTATGCGGCATAGTCAGATTTTGTGTCGAATAGGTATTTTGTAACCGTGGGCTATCTTCTACTCTGGTTTAATACCGATGGCCTCCTTCGTTATGCCTTTTGCCCCCGGCAGGTTTATAGAGTACTGACCCGGCTGCTCCCCTTCAGGAATTTTATAGGCCACTGGATAGCATCCTCGTCTTCAAGCTCATACTCTTCCCGCTCTCCACACAGACCAGCTGCCCCGGAGTACCAGCAGATAGGCACTAATGCAAGCGGCAAGGAGCAGGACAGCTACTATTATGCCAAAGGGTAAAATAGGGTCGGACGAGAAAACAAAGCGGAAAAAGTGAATGACGACATCAGCGATGGCGCCTGTAGCTACCAGCGTAACCAGTATTGCCACCGGCAGGCTCTTAAGCTTTTTCAGGCCGGGCCTGATAGTGATGTAGAGGAAAAGGGCATAGGTCCCCAGAATGGCCAGTATGAGCAGGACTATTACCACCATACTGCCCGCCGAGGTGGTGATAGTAGCCCTCCACACCAGACTTATAATTCCAGCAATAAGAGCCAGCGTAAGAGTCGCGACGAACCATATCTTGAAAGGTAATCGGTTCACTATTTACCCCTCAGGTAGTCTATAGCCCACTGGACGGCATCAATGTTTTCCAGGTCAAGCTCATAGTCAGGGGCCAGCCCCTCGCCTTCTATCAGGCGGCCGTTGGGGGTAAACCAGCGGGCGTAGGTGATATACAACGCCGAGCCGTCTTTGAGCTCATGCATATTATTGGCGCTACCCTTACCATAGGTCTTTTTACCGGCAATAATAGCCCGCCCGTAGTCCTGCAAGGCCCCGGCCAGCACCTCGCTGCCGCTGGCGCTGTACTGGTCCACCAGAACCACCAGGGGCAGGTCGGTGGCTACCCTGCCGGGCTCAACCTCGTAAACATCATGGTTCCCATCATTATCGACAACATCGACTACCACGCCATCCTCAAGGAAAAAGCTGGCGACGCCAACCACTGTATTCAGCAGGCCACCGGGATTGCTGCGCAGGTCAAGGATAATTCCCGAGGCTTGCCGGGTTACCTCCTCCAGCACCGGGGACAGCTCTACCGCAGTCCGCTCGGAAAAATTGGTGATATTGATGTAAGCGATGTCCTCCATCATCTCAAAGCGGACGCTGGGCACCTCAATCTCAGCCCTTATTATATCGATTACCTCCGGTTCGGTTTCACCCTCATGAAGGACAGAAAGGGCAACCGCCGTCCCCTTGGGCCCCTGGACGATGAGCACCACCTCAAACAGGCTCATCCCGGTAACAGACTGGCCGTCGACTTCCAGAATTACGTCGCCGGCCTTAATTCCCGCCTTATCCGCCGGTGAGCCGGCAATCGGGGCGATAACCACTACTTTACCGTCTTGGGCGGAAACATGAGCGCCAATGCCCTCAATTTTTCCCCCCAGGCTTCTCAGGCTCAGCTCGTAGGCGATAACATCAAGGTAGGCGGTGTAGGGGTCATCCAGCGCTTCCACCATACCCCTGACCGCGCCCTGCGCCAGCAAATCGGCATCAAGCTTATCCTTGCCTACATAATCCTGAAAGATAACATCCCACGCCTCCCCTACAATTCCCAGGCCCTGGCGGGGGGAGCTCCAGGTGCCCAGAAACCAGCCGGTACCGAATGAGACGGCGACAATCGCCGCCACTAACAGGATTATGATTACAGTTTTGCTTCTTTCTGACATCGGATTCAATCTCCTTGAGGGCGTTCCAGCTAAACAGACAAGATTATCTTAACAGAGAGGGGGAAATTTTTTAAGCCGCTACTAAAAGGCCAAGTAAACCTGTAAGCCGAGTTCTGTACTCCGACGAATCGGAGCGGTGACCATCTATCTAGCCCTGATGTTGCCATCAGGGTCAAGCGACCAACCCGGGGACAGGCCGGGCGTCCTTATGTCCCTCTATTTGGTCTTGCTCCGGATGGGGTTTACCCAGCCGGCCGGTCACCCGGCCGCTGGTGAGCTCTTGCCTCACCATTTCAACCTTACCTTTCCCAGAGGGAAAGGCGGTATGTTTCTGTGGCACTATCCGTAGGGTTACCCCTCCTGGGCGTTACCCAGCATCCTGCCCGGTAGAGCTCGGACTTTCCTCCCCGAAATAAATTTCAGGGCGGTCACCCGGTTTACTTGACCTGATTACACTCTAGTATAGAAGATACTATAAGTCAACTTAAAGCCCGGTGGGCCAGTCTATCGGCCTCTCTGTTTTGTTCGCGGGGGATGTGGGTTATGCTGAAGACTTCCAGCGGGCCGATAAGCTGAACCACTTTTTGATATAGCGGCCGCAAAGTGGCCTTTTTTACGCGGTAGCGGCCTTTGAGCTGTTTGACCGCCAGCTCTGAATCTGATTTTATGTCAACTTTCCCGGCGCCGAGGCGGGTCGCCTCCTCCAAGGCGGCAATGATAGCCAGGTACTCCGCCTGGTTATTGGTGGCTCGCCCGATGCGCCGCGAGATACGGCTGATGACTCTACCCCGCCCGTCCTTTATAACAGCGCCGATAGAGGCCCGTCCCGGGTTGCCCGATGAGGCGCCATCGGTATAGATTATTAATCTCTCTGGCGTCATTTACTCCTTCAGGCTAGGAACAGGATGCGCCCGCAGCTGCTGCACTGCACCAGGTTATTGCCCCTGGCCCGCTGCAGGTCGGTGGTGGGCAGCGATATCCGGCAGCCGCGGCATATCCCCTGCTCTACCCTGGCTACCGCCGTCCCCTTGCGCTCTCTCAGTTGCTGATAGAACTCGACCGTTTCGGGTTTAATCTCCTGCGACAGCCGCTGCCATTTTTGCTTAAGGTCGGCGAGGACAGCTTTGAGTCTTGCCATCTCTTCGGCCAGCTGCTTCTGCTGGCGCTGCCAGTCGGCGGTCATGGTTTTAAGCTCAGCGGTTATCCCGGCTACGGCGGCTTCGGATTGCTCGACCTGGTCTATTATCTCCAACGCCTTTTCCTCCAGCCGGTTACACTGGGTTTTGAGCATATCGACGTCCTGCTGGAGACTGGCCAGCTCCTTGGGGTTCTTTACCTGGCCGCTGAACAGCTTCTCTTCGGCGGCGGCAATCTTGCCAGTGATATCGTCTATCTCCCACTCCGCGGTGTGCTGCTGGTGCTTCAGCTCTTCCAGGCGCTGCTGCTCCGACTCCAGCTGGGCTTTAGCTTTAACTACTGCCTGGCTTTCGCCTATTTGGCCGGTGACTTGCTCCAGCGCCCGCTCATCAGACTCAATTTCTAAGTCCAATTCCTGAAGCTGATAAAGCTGCCTGGCAAGATTCATTTTACCCGCCTATTCTATAACTACCGGGCGGTAATAGCAATTGTGACAAATGCTTATAGCCATAATAGAACATTTGTGCTAATATTTAATAAAGAAAGGGGAGGGGCTATGAGGCTACTGCGACTGGCCGTGGAGGTAAAGCGGTGGGACCTGGCCGCCCACACCATCGTGCTGGCGAGCGCCAAAGTGCTTAAAAATGGAGACAGACCGGATGGCGGAAAAGGCAAAGCGAAAAAGAGGCGTCCCAAAGGGTAACCAGAACGAACACAAGCACAGCTTCTACGCCAAGGTCATGGACGAGGCCGACCAGCTCGACTTTGAGCTGGCCAGCGGCGTCGAGGGCTTTGACGACGAGATTGCCCTGCTGAGGGTTAAGATAAAGTCCCTGCTGGAAAGCGACCCGGAGAATATAAAGCTAATTCTAGAGGCAGCCAACACCCTGGTCCGCCTGGTCAAGGCCAAGTACAACATCACCGGGGAGCAGAAGCAGGGACTGAAGGAGGCAATAGGTAATGTCCTCAAGGATATCGCCATCCCGCTGGGTATCAAGGTTATCGGAACTTTAGCTAAGTAGATAATCTATGGGCCCCTGTCTCCCCCTACCCTTTTTTAGCGTTGGTTTTATTTCCCACCCTGACCCACCCTACAGAAGTGATACTTCTATCAATTTCTTCTTGTGGGGTAGGGAAAGAGAGTCTAAAGAGGGTAAAACTTCTCTCCTCTGCGGGGTGGGGCAAAAAGGGCTTTAGCTCTACCTTAAGGGTGGAGGGCTTAATTCCCATCCCCTGTAAGGGGTGGGGCGTAACCCTTCCATTAAGGGTGGCCGGGCGGGTAAAGATATAAAACAGGGATGGGGTAACAGTATTATGTCAACAAAAGCTTTAAATAAACTGCGCCCCTACCAGCGGGAGGTAGCCTCGGCGGTACTGGACAGCGTCCTCAAGCGCAAGGGGCTCACCTTTTCCGTGGAGATGGCCCGCCAGGGGGGCAAGAACGAGCTTTCCGCCCAGCTTGAGCTGCTGCTGCTCACCCTCTACATGACCAGGCCTGAAAACCTGATAAAGTGCGCCCCCACCTTCAAGCCCCAGACCGTCATATCCATGATGCGGCTCAGGGACCGGCTCAACGACGCCGGATTCAGCGGCATCTGGGCGGCCGAGATGGGCTACATCATCAAGCTGGGCAGCGCCAGAGTCATATTTCTTTCCGCCGATGAATCGGCCAACGTCGTCGGCAACACCGCCCATATACTGCTGGAGATAGACGAGGCCCAGGACGTGGACAAAGAGAAGTACACCAAGGAGTTCAAGCCCATGGGCGCCACCACCAACGTCACCACCGTCCACTACGGCACCACCTGGGACGACACCACACTGCTGGAAGAGGTCAAGCAGAGCAACCTGGAGCTGGAGAGGCAGGACGGCGTTAAACGGCACTTCCGCTACGACTGGCAGGAAATAGCCCAACACAACCCCGACTACCTCGCCTACGTCGAGGAGGAAAGGGAGAGATTAGGGGAAAACCATCCCCTGTTCCTCACCCAGTACAGACTACTGCCCATCCGGGGGGGCGGCGGATATTTAAGCCAGCAGCAGCTCGCCCAGCTAAAGGGCAGGCACAGCCGAAAGCACCGGGGCGAGCGGGGAAAAATATATATCGCCGGAATAGATATCGCCGGCGAGGCCGGGGGCGACTATTCAGCCGCCCCTAAAATACAGCAGGATTCTACCGTGGTCACCATCGGCGAGCTGGACTTTTCCGCCTGCGACGACATCCGGAAACAGCCCCGGATACGGGTGGTGGAACACTACCGCTGGACCGGCGTAAAGCACACCGAGCTGTATTCCCGGCTGGTTGACCTGCTTAAAGATGTCTGGAAATGCCGCAGGGTGGCGGTCGACGCCACCGGCATCGGCCAGCCGGTAAGCTCTTTCTTGAGGAAGGCGCTCGGCTCGAAGGTATCCGCCTTCACCTTTACCGCTAAAGCCAAGTCCGAGTTGGGCTTTAACCTCCTCGCCGCCATAAACTCCGGCAGGCTAAAGGTCTATAAAAGCGACGGCTCAGAGGATGCGCAGGAATTCTGGCTGGAAATGGAGAAGGCCAAGAGCCAGTTCCGGGCATCGCAGACGATGAACTTCTACGTCCCCACCGCCGAGGGGCACGACGACTTTTTAATGAGCCTGGCGCTGGCCGTGGAGGCGGCCAACCTTTACGAGAGGAGAGGGGCAAAAGGGAGTGTGAGGGAGTGGGTATAGGAGAACGGCAATAGGAACTTGACATATACTCCCGCATGTGCTAATGTTTTAGCATCAGGATGGAAGGGGGGATTGTAGGTATTAAATCCTACGATTGCCCCTTCTGCTTTTTCTCAAACTTATCCCTTAGAGTATCTAAGAACATGATATTGCCACCTGCAGCCTTCCTTAGCAAATACGAACAGCTATCTCGCCTGCACGCTATAACGAGCTTAAACTTGTCAATGTTACGCAAATGATCTATCAAACAGCTTATTGAGGTGGTCCCCGAAATTCGGACAGGTTGTTAAGAGCGGGTTCTGCTCCTAGAATAAAATACAGAATAGGAGGAGCAGGACATGAAACAGAACCGAAGGAAACACAGCCCGTCATTCA
>Ga0315541_1003734_pt1 | contig 11546 bp, 11 predicted proteins | sample SalMarSW160190MG_FD_203095 | JGI IMG/M metagenome (GOLD analysis project Ga0315541, IMG submission 203095) | Salt marsh sediment microbial communities from the Plum Island Ecosystem LTER, Massachusetts, United States - Salt Marsh Sediment SW1601-190 ...
TGCACGATTTTACTTGCCAAGCACATCCACGATTTTCCCTATCCTTAATAACCTATTGGTTATAAAACGAATTTTTTAATTGGCATCAAATATGCTTAATAAATTGTCACAAGTTATATAATCGCTTCGCGATTCTATATAACCCCTGCCCGCAACGCTCTCGCTTGCGAGGCGGGCGGGCGGCTTCGCCGCTCTAAAAAAATGAAATTCCTATACTATCAAGTTAGTTTGCTCCGCCCCGCCTGCCATTGCAAGCTCGCCCGGCATTCGCCTGAGGTGCGGCCGATGGCGGACGGGCAAGGCGAGGAGGCCTGGGGCACGAGCGGGCAGGTCACAATTAGAATAATGGAGTTTTGGGATTTGAATCTCGTTTATAACAATAAAAAAAGACCAACAATCCATGCAATCATATAGCAAGAATTATAAGATCTTACTCTTTCCTTCTAGTATGTGCTTCGATGATTGGCCTTATGGAAATCTGACCCTGGTTAATAGTCCGGCAACTTGCCTTCACAAGGCAACGGAAAACAATTATGATCTCATTGCCATTTTCCACGAATATAGGTCTTTGAAAGAGCGTCATGCCCTGGTTGAGCTATGCTCCATGTTAAAAAGAAACCGCTATACCTTGCATGTTCCACTTCTTTCTCTTCTTCCATCTAGGCACAGAGAAATGCTCGAACAGCTTCATAACGTCGGTGTGGAATATGCCAGGTTTTATGATCCGCGTGATCCTGTTTCGCAAAATCATATAGAAAGCATAGAAAGCCTTCTGGCGAAACCATCTGAAGAATGCAAGATAGGCAGGATACTATCTGGTATATGCCCGCATATAAACTACTTCCCAATCAGTCGACATAAAGAAATATTGTACTGTGGCGCTTATCGAAACCGGTTGGTCCTAGGTTCACCTCGTTTGAGCCATTTTTGTGAAACGTTTAACCATAAAAATTGTCCATATTTTAACTGCCCGAAATTTCATTAAAAAGGTTTTAACAAAAGCGATTTAATGAAGAGAATTGTCTTAGAATATAAGAGAAATTCGGAATGATAATTGAAAAAACATTAAAAGCTGAATCGGCGCTATCTTCGCCCACCAATGAACTGTTCCTTGGGTCTTCACCCAGGAAAAGGCTGAATCAATGGCTTGCGACCGGAATCTGCGGGAATGATATTTCCTCTTCCTGTCTATACGTATCGGCCATAGCCGCAGTTTTTGCCGGTGTTTTGGCGCCGGTGGTGCTGCTCTTAGTTGTTTTTCTTCTTTACCTGTATAAAAAGGTTTATACCGAGGTTGTGGAAGCCCTCCCCTTGAATGGAGGAACCTATAACTGCCTGCTAAACAGTACTTCCAAATTTGCCGCCGCCCTGGCAGCCTGCATGACCATCCTTTCCTATATTGCCACAGCGGTCATCTCATCCAAAACCGCTGTTGAGTATCTGCATACCATATATCCAACGCTTAGTGTGTTTGAAGGGACCATTTTTGTTCTTGGTCTCTTTGCGATGCTGGCCATTATCGGGATTACCGAATCCGCGGTTGTTGCCTTAACGATCTTTATTTTCCACATGTCCACATTGACAGCCTTTTGTGTCCTTGGCTTTGTCAGCATGCCTACGGATTTTCATATTTTTAAAGGTAACCTCGGCACATTGCCGATGGGTGAAGACCTCCTTGTTGCGGTCTGTTTGGGTTTTTCCGCGGCCTTGCTCGGTATCAGCGGATTTGAAAGTTCGGCCAATTTTGTGGAAGAGCAGGATGTGGGTGTTTTCCGAAAGACCCTGCGCAACATGTTGATTGCCGTGGCCATATTCAACCCTCTGATTTCCGTTCTATCACTAAACCTCTTGCCCCTGGAGCAAATTGTCTTCCACAAGGATTATCTTCTTTCGGAAATGGCCCATCTCATGGGAGGTAACACATTCAAGATGATCATTGTTATAGATGCCGCCGCCGTGCTTTCGGGTGCAGTTTTGACGAGTTTTGTAGGTGTCACTGGCCTGGTCCAGAGAATGGCTCTGGATCAGTGTTTGCCCCAGTTCCTATTAAAGAAGAATCGCAGGGGAACCTCCCATCGTATTATTATTAGCTTTTTTCTCCTCTGCTCTTCAATTATGCTGGTTACCCGAGGAAGCCTGCTCTCTCTGGCAGGGGTCTATACCATCTCCTTTCTCGGGGTCATGACCCTGTTTGGTATCGGAAATATACTTCTAAAAATAAGGCGCAAGGAGCTTAAAAGAACCTTCCGCGCGGGCTGGATAACTATTATCGTTGCCATAACCGCCACTAGCTTGGGGATGCTGGGAAATGTTGTTATTGATTATAAAAACCTCTTATATTTCATGCAGTATTTTATTCCCACAGTATTACTAGTTGTGCTCATGTATCTGCGTATCCCTATCCTGAAAACCGTTTTACAACTGTTAAACAATCTCATGACTCGATTTTTGCTCTGGCGAACCACTGTTATCGACCGGATAACCACAATAACAGAACAGAAAGTGATTCTCTTTACCAGGGGTGGGAAATTGGGGCTTCTGCATTCCGCCTTTAATTACATCATAAAGAACGAATCGAGTCGATCCGTAGTTGTTATACATCTCTATAACCATCCGGAACAAAATGAAGAGGGTCTCATTAAGGATAGTCTTAAACCACTTGGTGAGATATTCCCCATGCTGAAGGTGCAGCTGGTTGTGCGAAAGGCTAAATTCGGCCCGGAGATAATTGATGGTGTCTCAAAAGAATTCAATGTGCCGGTGAACAATATCTTTATCGGCGCTCCCGAAGAAAAACACACATTTTCCATACAGGATCTGGGCGGGGTTCGCGTGATCTTCTAGCTCGGACAATCTTTCATCTTCCTCATCACCTTTGGTATTGCTTTCTTCTTAATATAATTTTAGACTCAGTTGCCAAAATGGAAGGTTTATAGATTCCGGACAGCCCGGTTATTTTATGATGACTAAAAAATTTTCAATAAAAACAAAATTTTTCATTATCATTCTTATCCCGGCCTTGATTCTGCTTTTTGTTATATATCTGGATTATGTTCATTTAGGTTCCCTGGGCTCCAGTGCAGAGCACATTCTGTCAAAAAACTACAAAAGCATCCAGACAGCACAGCAGATAAGACAGCTTATGGATGAGAATCGTAACCAAATTCTGATGGCTCTTTTTCAAGATAGCCTAACCGTTCAACATGATTTTATGTTAAACCGGAATATTCCATCTCTGCTCACGATCTGTAGAGATAACATTACCGAGCCGGGTGAAAAAGAGATCATTGACAACTTAACTGAAAATTACAGAAAATATGATCCATTATTTTCCGGGTTTATGGATAACCATAAAAACTCTATCGGAGTTAATGAACAATTCTATGAATTTCTTTCTCTCACCGCTTCCTTTATTTCCGATCTTAATCATCTGGTTTTAATCAATGAAAAAGCAATGGAGGCGGCCGAACAGCAAACCAAATTAATCGCCGGAAGAGCTTTGCAGTATTCCATGGGCCTGCTTTTGGCAGCCATGCTTTTTACTATTATTTTCAGTTATATCCTTTCATCAAAAGTTTCCCGACCGCTGACAAAATTAGCCCGGAGCCTTGCGGAGATCAAGGAAGGCGAAGGAGAGTATCCTCAAATTCCGGTCGCGTCACATGATGAGATCGGATTTTTAACATCGGAATTCAACAGACTGTTTGAGAGACTTGAGCTCTACGATCAACTCAGCGCGGATAAGCTTACGGCTGAAAAGTTAAAGGTTCGCCAGGCTGAAGAAGCCAAAGCCCAGTTTGTAGCCGACCTTTCCCACCAGCTTAAAACGCCCATGACATCTCTTTCGATGAGTGTAGGGGTCCTCAATGAAAAAGCAAACAGTTTGTCAGAAGAAAAAAAGCTAAAGTTACTGAAAACGGCAAGAGAAGATTGCTTCAGGTTATCGGCATTAATCAATGAACTTGTTGACATTGCAAAACTTGAAGGCCAGCTTAGACCTCGTACCAAAGAACTGTTGGACATAGGGAAAGTCATTCATGAATGTCTTAGACCGCTTAAAAATCAGGCTGAAGAAAGAAAAATCTATCTGAAAATAGACATTGAACCGGAACTTCCTTTCATTGCCATTGACTCTCTTCGATTTCCATGGGTCATCACGAACATTGTAGGAAATGCAATCCGATATACGGATCAGGGCGGAAGAGTTACTCTGAAGGTGGACAAACATGGAAGGAGACTTTATTTCCGGTGTATTGACACGGGGACCGGCATTGAAAAAAAATACTTGCCAAAAATATTTGACCGTTTTACCCAGTTTTCTGAACGGGAAAAAAGCGGTGCCATCGGATTGGGACTGGCTATCGTTAAGGAGATCATAGAACAGCATAGCGGGGACATTACCGTAGAAAGCGAGATGAACAAGGGAACGACCTTTACATTCTGGGTGCCTGTAGGCAGTGAGGAATTCAATGAAAAAAGTACTCCTGATTGATGACGACCACAACATTTTAACCACCTTACAGATCCATCTGGAAGATGCTGGAATAACGGTTCTGTTGGCAGAGAACGGCAAGAAAGGGCTTGAACTGTTCGAACGGGAGAAACCTGAAATTGTGTTTCTGGATCTAAAGCTTCCAGACATAGACGGACTGCAAGTACTCAATAAAATCGCCGGTTCCGGGCTTAAGACGTATGTTATCATTGTTACCGCATACGCTACCATCGATACTGCTGTGAAGGCGATTAAGATGGGGGCTTTCGATTACCTGCCCAAACCGTTTACACCCGAGCAGATTACGCATCACCTGGAAATGATTGCCAAAGTAAACGGTTTGGAGTCGGAAGTTGAAACACTAAAAGACCAGCTCAAGGGAATCGTCAGAGAAGGAGATTTTATTACCCGTAGCCGGAATGTTCACAAAATACTAAAGATGGCCCGGCAGGTGGCGGATGCCGACGCCGGCATCCTGATCAGCGGGGAAAGCGGGACCGGTAAAGGAGTGCTGGCAAGCCTGATTCATGCCTGGAGTTCACGACACTCAGGGCCCTTTATCACCGTGAATTGTACAGCGCTGCAAGAAAACTTATTAGAAAGCGACCTCTTCGGCCATGTTAAAGGTGCTTTTACCGGTGCCGTGCGTAATAAAAAGGGTAAGCTGGAATTGACGGACACCGGAACAGTGTTTTTGGATGAGGTATCGGAAATGTCTGCGGCAGTTCAGGCAAAATTGTTGCATTTTTTACAGTACAAGGAATTTGAAAGGCTGGGAGATACTCAAATGATTCGGGTGGATGTTCGCGTTATCGCAGCTACAAACAGGGATTTGGAGGAACTGGTCCAGGAGAATATGTTTCGAAAGGATCTTTTCTTCAGACTTAACGTGATTGAATTGTTCTTACCTCCCCTTCGAGAACGCCCCGAGGATATTCTTCTTATCGCTGAGCATTATCTTGAAAAATTCACCATGGCTAACAATAAGGTCATTAAAGGAATAACAGAACAGGCCATAGAAGCTTTACAGTCTTATCCCTGGCCCGGAAATATCCGTGAACTGGTCAACGTCATTGAACGGGGTACAATTCTCTCACATAAGGACCATTTGGACTTACAAGATTTTCCGGTCCATATTGTAAACTATAAATCTGAAACCCCTGGTATTTTAAAAATGCAGTCTCTGGCAGAAGCTGAAAAATTTCATATCAAGAAAGTGTTGCTGCACACATCATCAATCGAAGAGGCCGCTCGTGTTCTGGGTATCGATCCGGCAACTTTGTGGCGCAAACGGAAAAAATATCAAATCGACTGATACCTAAATTCTGCAAGCCTCGTATCGGCTGGATATACAAGGCATCAATCGTGCAGCCGTATTGTAATACTGCAATCGATTGATAACGCAGTAGATCCGGTCGAGACGAGGCTCCCGAAGGGTTAACTTTTTTCGAAATCCAATCAAGATTTTATCCTTTTATTTTGCATGTTATCGATGTGCCGATATTGATATAAACATCTCAATACCACATTGTAATTATAGCAAATTTGTCTCTTTCGAAAAAAGTTAATGCAGATTTTAGGTGATACATAAACCGGGTTACTATTTTACGGGCGGTTGCCCAAACAAAAATCTCTTTGAGCGCTCATTAAAACGTTTTTTATTCATATTGATAGATGTCATCTCGAATAATATAATTGACAATTAAATTAATTATGGGTTGACAATAAATTGATAAAAACATGCGGCGGAATCTTTAACGGATTTACCCACGGGGGATATCATTGTGGAAAGTGAACAAAATTTTATCCGTGTTTAAATTAACGAGGAAACAATGAAATATAATCACCTTTTCGGTCCGGTACCTTCACGGCGATTGGGGATTTCCCTTGGCGTGGACTTGGTTCCATTGAAAACCTGCACATTAAACTGCATATACTGTGAATGCGGGCGAACAACTAATTTGACAGTAGAGCGCAAGGAGTATGTGCCGTTGACCTCTGTTAAAGAAGAACTTACCGACTATTTTACCAATAATCCAAGACCGGACTATATTACCTTTTCCGGTTCAGGCGAACCGACTTTAAATTCAAGCATCGGTGATGGGTTACATTTTATCAGAAATCATATCCATGATATTCCCGTGGCCATACTGACAAACGGCACCTTATTTTCTATAAAACAGGTTCGGGAAGAGATTAAGGACGCCGCGCTCGTAATGCCGTCACTGGACGCTGCAACGGAAAAAATATTCAGAAAAATAAACCGCCCCTATCCTCGGTTAAAAATTGATAAAATTATTGAAGGGTTAGTCCGATTACGCAAAGAATATAGCGGGCAAATTTGGCTGGAAATCTTTATAGTCCCCGGCATGAATGATACCGTGTATGAATTAACCGCTTTAAAACAGGCCATTGAAGAAATTGAACCGGACCGGGTTCAGCTTAACACCCTGGACCGGCCCGGGCCGGTCTCAACGGTTCGTGCAGCCACCCGGCAGGAACTTGAACATATTATACATTTCTGGAAACTTGAAAATGTTTCCATAATCGCTGATGTGTCTGATCGCAAGGAGCTTCTTGCCTATCGCAAAGACACCGAATCTGCCATTTTGGGAACCATTGCCAGGCGTCCGTGTACGTTAAAAGATCTATCTGAGATTTTAGGATTGCAGATTAATGAAGTAAACAAATATCTGGATTTCCTGGAAGCAGACGGAAAAATAAAAATGGTGAAACAAAAAAGGGGATTTTTTTATCAGTTAAAGAAGACGGTTCTGTAATAAGGCCGTTTTTTTGAGATATTGAAAAACCAAAGATCCTTCGGAAGAAGCCTGTTCCTTTCCTGCTGCAACGTTTTGAATAAATTCGATTTTCTCCCTGTCAAAACTTCCTGTCTGCTGTTCGATCAATTTCAAAGAGTTATGAATGATGCTGTAAAGGACCATGGGACCGAATAGAACCTCCCCGCTTTCTTTTTGGCTTAACGCCCCGACAATTTTATGGTGACCGATCCTGAAGGCTTTGGGCGGCGCGCGGTAACCCAGAATTTCGGCAAAAAGGTCAATAGACTCCATAACACCGTCTGCATATTCTCTTTCCAGGGATGCTGTGCCGTCCCTTGCTATTTCATCGAGGTCGGATTCATCGTAGGAGAGATCCAAACCATCGATACATTCTCTTTGAATGGTTCTTACAGATTCCTCTTTTTTACTGATGACAACATCGGTATCCTTTAATATCTTGATAACATTAAACGGGTTCATCATTTCCTTAACCGTAGGGGTCTTACGCATCGCCACGTCATAAACAGAAGTATGGTAAATAGCCAGATCATTGTCCAGAACCAGAATCCTGGTTTTTTCGGCATCAACATCCTCGATAAAAAGATCGAGATCACGCTTTCTTCTATAAGTATAGGAAGTCTTTTCAAGAAGACGGCGCATGATTTTCTTGTCAACCTTGCGGTCGCTGTCCGGGGGGCCGATGGAGGCAATAACCTGTTTTGCCATTTTATCGATGTTTATCTTCTGTAAAAGATTTTCTTTAAAAGACATGATGTCTCCTTATTATTTTAGGGAGAAAAGTTTCATTACCCCGAGACAAGACATAACTAGTGTCCATCCAGAAATGGTAGATTTTGGTTTTCGGCAAGGCCCGAGCGAGTTTTCAACCGCAGGCATAGCGCGCTATTTCGAGGATTGAAAACGAGCGAGAACGCCGCCGAGGGCCAAAAGATGCCGTTTATGGATGGACACTAACTAAATGAGCGAAAGCCTAGAATGCATAATAAATCAAACACATAAAATATTTTTCCCGTTTTGTTTACGATCAATTAGGGTTATAATCAGCTTGACTTTGTTCAACAACATCTTATTATTCAAACAATCAATAAAGGCCCGTTCTTAATTGGCGGGCCGGTTTCGTTCTGAAGGAAAGATCCATTTGTCAAAGCGGCAACCTGAAGTTTGGAACTATGAGAATTTTTTGAAAGGAGGGTGTCACTATGACTAATGGAATTGTAAAATGGTTTAATAGCGGCAAAGGCTATGGCTTCATTGAGCAGGAAGATGGTCCGGATGTATTTGTTCATCATTCAGGAATCAATGCAACCGGTTTCAAGTCTCTTGATGAAGGCGACAGTGTTACCTTTGACATTGAGCAGGGTCAAAAAGGTCCTGCTGCAGTAAATGTCACTGTAGTTTAGCTTGCAGTTTTAATCAGAAAAAGGGCATTCCCTAAAATATGGGGGACTGCCCTTATTTTTTAGCAAGGAAATTTTTAGAAGTATAGGATTTGGCAATTAATCCTAAGGTGGTTTCTGGCTTGAGGCAGACCTTGAAAAAAAGATTTGCCCTATTGAAAAATGATATATCAAATTTTTTAGGCCCCTGATATTTACATTTCCGTTGCAGATAGTGCGCCACGAGGCTGGACAGGAGATGAGGGTATGTTGCTCCCTCGGAGTCGGCTTGCAGAAACAGGCTTCAAAACACCTCAAGCTGCATTAGTAAAGAGCCACTTTTGCAATGTATTTAGAAGTAACTATGCATCATCTCGTTTTTGCATCAAACAAACCCAGCACCTTGGTGGATTTGGGCGATTAGAACCGAAATGACTTGAGCTGAGCGAAAGAATTTCAAAATAAGGCTCCACAGCGGCAACTATATCACTTGCTGTACGTTGAGGCGGGCCAGGGCCTTGACGCCGCTCATCGGCATTACCTATGAGACTCAACCACAAGCCATTTTTTTCTAAATAGGCAGCAACATTTTCTGCAAACCTTTTCCGTTCTTTATCAGAATAGAAAGAATGAAAACAGCCTCTATCGAACACAAAACCAAAAGGTGCGCCTTCAATTTGGTTTCTAAGGAAGTCAACCACAAGAAATGTACATTTGACATCGCTTTTTGAAGCTTTTTCTCTTGCCTTTTCGATTGCAATCTCAGAGATATCAGTTCCTGTTACTTGGAAGTGTTTCTGAGCGAGCCATACGGAATTATCACCGGTTCCACAACCAATATCCAGCGCTTTACAGCTCTTTATTGGTTTTTTCGCCACAGTTTCAGCAAGATTGAAATCTGGTTTGCCAATGTCCCAGGGTATATCCTCTGTCTTGTATCTTTCTTTGAAACGCTTTTCGACTGACATTTCATTTCCTAATAAAAAAGCCACATAACATTTATTCTAAGTTTTAAGTTATTACACATATCATTTGTCTGTGAAAAGATGTGTTAAAGATCACTTAAAAGCTTATTGAATTTCACACCGATTCCACCCGAATCGACTCTTACAATTTTTCCTAAAACCTTGATAGGATCACCGGAGTCCGGGTGAGAAAAATTCATTGTCATTTCTTGACCGAGCTCTGATACCAAGTTTGTTTCAATATATAGACCACCAGCACTTATATTTCGAACGAAATCTTCAAAAATACGCCTTTGATCTGATGAATAGGTTATGTTGATGAGAGTCGATCTCCGAGGATTTTTTCTTTTTTCATGCTTGGAATGTTGCAATTCCTCCAAATCTATCAAAAGTTGACGCATTTCGTCTTCGGACATACTGTCAATTATTCCAAAAATAAAAGCACGGACTTCCTTTATGTCGAGTTTTTTATCGTTATTTTCCATAGAGAAATTCCTTTGAATTTAGTTTAAATAACGTTTTAGATTTGCATATTCTCCAGATCAACTTCCTCATCAGTTACCACAAGATCGTCAATCAACCACCTATTATTTTCAAGGATCAAAGAATATATTTCCTTCTGATCCGCTTCCCCGGCCACAGTTTTTATTTTCGCCTGAACCACGACCCATGCATTTTTATCCGTTATCTTTGAATCCAAAACCTTGAATTCAAGTTTTTTATATTCCATCTGCTTCAAGGTTTTCCAGGTTTCTGCAACCCAGACAGACATTGGTTTATCGTCGCGGAATTTAGATGTTGTATAAGGCCCTATTTCATCCATCCGGGAAGTGCCATAGGTTTCAAAAAACAGGTTAACAACTTCAATGGGGTTTTTGGAGGGAGTATCAGAATTATTTGTACCGTGGATGATAATGCTGCAGCCAATAATACAAAGGACTGGTAATAATATGAAGGGCAATGGAATTTTAAATGTTTTCATCATTACTTTAAATTGAAACGATATGAAATGAAATCTATTAAGTTATTTTAAATGATCAATATGAGTTCTTAATTATCATATATCCTGGCAATATAATATAACGATCTCATCAGGTCAAAAATAGATAACCGGTGCCGGGTTATCAATGGATGGTATAAAATGGATTTTTATATTTATACAAAGGAAAAGCTTCTATCAGAAATTGAGAGGAACAGGCCTGATGTTGTTGCGCTTAATCTTGATCTGTATGCCGGGATTGATGGGATCGAAACTTCAAGAAAGATTCGAAATCAATTTGATTTCCCGGTTCTCTATGTTTAATTTTTTATTCTGACAGTTAGATAACACAAGTTCTGAATAGACTTCAAAACTCAATATAGCAAAGGTTGGGATAATCTGCATCACAGGCGCGCGATTGGGGGTCGCCCATTTGCAGAGGCTTAATTGCCAAATATTATTTCACAATTCAGGCTTTGACACCGATTTACTTCAAGGTTTAATAGGTGACCCCAATATCTATAACTGATTGTCTCTACCCTATCGTTGCAAAATCTCAGGATGCCGTAAGTCCAAGGCGCCCAAGGGTGACGCTGTAGTAAACTACCGCGAACCCCCGGCAACGAAGGAATTACGGTATCATGGGCTTGTCCGCCTCAGGAGGGCTTTCCCGAAGGGTTAAAAATATGCCTTACGAAACGTTTTTTCCTAAAATTCACGCTGGGTTTATTCCATAAGCTTCTGTGAGATATGCGTAACATATAGAAATATTATAATATAATATTTTTTTGGCATATTTTTTATGGTCGCGGTAGGAATGCGAGTTACCTCGCACCCCCCGCAGTTTGGATAGAAATGCGGCGCGCGCAACCTTAGGGTTCGGTGGCAGATCCACAGATTTCTCAATGGGCCTCAGTCCGACTCCCATAG
>Ga0315541_1003736_pt1 | contig 11544 bp, 9 predicted proteins | sample SalMarSW160190MG_FD_203095 | JGI IMG/M metagenome (GOLD analysis project Ga0315541, IMG submission 203095) | Salt marsh sediment microbial communities from the Plum Island Ecosystem LTER, Massachusetts, United States - Salt Marsh Sediment SW1601-190 ...
CAGGATCCTCGGCTGGATCCAGGGGGTAAGCCCCTCGAGGGAACACGGCCGCCTCACCGATCTTGCCCAGTGCAGCCTGGTTGGCGTCGAGGTACGCCTTGACCAGGCTGCGCAACTGCTCGGAGTGTGTAGCGCCGCCCGTCCATGTCCCCGCGTAGGCATCAAACAGCTCCCCCTTGGTGTCGCTTTCGGCCGGCGCCATCTGCTTGAAGGCTTCGAGGAGGATCAGCGCGGAGTTCTCCTTGGCGGGGATGGACTGGCGGGCGGCTACGACCTCCTCCCAGGTCACCGGCTGGCCGGCGGCACGGTACTCGGCCAGCTTGGCCTCGACCTTCTTCTCCCAGTGGCGGTCGTACAGGTGCGCGGCGAGCCCGCAGCCGCCGATCAGCGCCAGGCCGATCGCCGCCGCCAGCGCGCAGCCCCGCCCCACGCGGCCCCGCCTGGTGCCGTCAGATGGTGTCGTGGCAGCCATTTGCGTGCTCGCCCTCTCGCCACGTTATGTCGCCCGCCCCGCAGGCACGGGGCGGGCTGGAGCTGTAAATCGGTCGCCCGATACCCCGGGCTCACGCCCGGGGCCAATCCTATGCCGCCCTTGGCAGGGCTCCACGGCAGCCCATCCGACCGATCCAAAGGCTCTGCGGAATAGAAGGTCAGTCCCGTAGGGACGGCATATCCATAGCCAGGGGCGCAAGCCCCTGGAACCAGAATCGCCCGGGCCAGTACAGGCCGCCGTACGGCAGGCAGCACAGCGCCCCACGCGGCCCCGCCGTAGTGCGCTATGGTACATCTCTGGATCCCTTCGCGCGCCTGGTCATCCTGCCTACTATACGGCGCCGACGGCCCCCATATTCGCCGAAGAGCCGACCAGACCGCAAAAGAAAAAGGGCCGCGGCTTACCCACCGCGGCCGGCGGCTGTCATCCCGAGGAGGCCGCAGCCAAGCGGACGACGAGGGATCTCCATGTTCGGGCGGAGCCGCCCCACCGGCGAGATTCCTCGCCCCGCAAAGCGGGGACTCGGAATGACAGTAGCCTTCAGGGGCCGCGGCTTGCGCACCGCGGCCGGCGGCTGTCATCCCGAGGAGGCCGTCCCGCATCTGCGGGAGCGGCCGACGAGGGATCTCCATGTTCGCGTGGAGCCGTCGCAACGGCGAGATTCCCGCCGAAAGGCGGGTAAACCTCGCCCCGCAAAGACGGGACTCGGAATGACATTCGTGGTCAGACGGCGCGACTTGCCCAGGTTCGAGAGCGCGCCTACTCGACCCCGTACTTCAGGTCGCCCCCGAGGGTGTACGCCGCGTCGTCATACAAGTCGATGCAGAGAATGGACAGCGCCAGGTCCACGATCTGGGAGGGGTCGAACCCGGCGCGCATGTAGAACCCCGAGTGCAGGATGAAGGGCTCCGGGATGGCGAGTTCGGCCTGGACGAATTCCCAATCCTGCCAGCCGCGTGACAGGTAGGGCAGCCTGCCCCGGGGCTCGCCCGGCCCGTAGGGCGGCTCGGAGTCCCTGTCCACGGACTCGAAGACCAGGATCTTGGCCGGGGTGCCGAAGATGGGATCGGCCAGATCTTCCATGTGATCCCGCCAGCCCTCCATCTCGTTGTCCGCCACCTTGTAGGCATTGGCCACCGCGGGCGACTGCCGGATCGAGACGTAATGCAGCGGGCCGAAGCCGATCTTGGCACGCCGGTCGATCGTCGCGCCGACGCCGCGCCGATCCCATTCCAGGTCCCCTGTGCACTTATAGAGCCCGCCGAGGTGCATGAACTCGGTCACCTCCACGTAGGCGCCGAAGCTGGGCGGCAGGAACCCGACCGCTTCCGGCCCCTCCTCCAGCGGCGCCACCGGCGGGACCACGCCGACGGCCAGCGTGCCGACGTCCATCAAGTCGTCCCGCACGTTCTTCAGATACCCGCATCCGGTGGAGAGAAGCGTAACGCCGGCCAACGCCGCCACGATCAACACTGCCCGCACGGATCCAATGCGCCTTGCCATGTTCGTCCCCCCTGACCCGCTACCAGAATCTTGTCAGAGCCTGACAGTTTGCACGCGAACTCACCGGAATATTACAGTCCCGCCGGAGCCGCGTCAAGCTCTTTTCGGTCGTCCGGCGGGGCCGGCGCACGGGGGCCCCCGGCTGTCATCCCGAGGAGGCCAGAGACTGCCGAACCGCCGGCTGTCATCCCGAGGAGGCCAGAGACTGCCGGACCGCCGGCTGTCATCCCGAGGAGGCCGCAGCCTGGCGGACGACGAGGGATCTCCATCTTCCGACGCAGGCCGTTCCACAGGCGAGATTGCTCGTTCGCCAGCCGGCGAACTCGGAATGACATCCTTGGGCAGATGGCGCGGCTTGCGCACGGGGGCCAACACCGCGTTGGCAGGGCGCCCCCTCCGACGTTATAATCGCCTTGCCCTCAACTGCAGTCTGGATCGGAGAATCCTCAGCCCGACGGGGGACGCGTTTGGCGGATCAGGACATGGCAGGCGCTCAGCCGAAGGTCAGCGGGTCGGACCTGACGGCGTTCGCCCTCCAGTTGGAGGAGCTGAGGCCGGCGGCGGAGCGGTTCGCCCGGCGCCTGCTCAGGCACGTGCACGATGCCGAGGAAGCGGTTCAGGACGCCTTCTTGCGGCTGCTCCGCGCGCGGGACCAGTTCGAGGGGCGCAGCTCGCTGCGCACCTACGTCTTTGCGGCCGTTCGGAACTCCTGCATCGACCGCCGCCGGTTTCTGCACGACATCCTGTTCCGCACGCGTCTGCAACACGTCACCTACAAGTGATGACGCTCTCTCACGGAGGGGATATCGAAATGGACAGGTTTGGGCTGGGCGTCTGGTCGCACAACATCAAGGACTTCGGCAGCAAGGCGGAGCTGAAGGAGCGGGTCAAGCAGCTTGCCGACACAGGCTTCGACCTCGTCGTCCCCTGCGTGAAGAACCCGCCGGGAGCCGTGGACTTCTTCACGGACGTGGCAAACGTCAACCCGGACTACCCCAACTGGGATCCCCTGAGGGTCCTGATCGAGACGGCCTCGGAACGGGGCATGAAGGTGCACCCCTGGTTCTGCGTCTTCCCGGAGGGGGACGGCTCGAAGCTCCTGCACGAGCATCCGGAGTGCCGAGCGAAGATCGAGGGACGCATGCGGTGGGCGTGTGCTTGCCGGCCGGAAGTGCAGGACTACGTCTTCGAGCTTTACAAGAGCCTGGCGCACAACTACCGTCCGGCCGGGCTGCACCTGGACTACATCCGCACCGGCGGACGGTGCGTGTGCGATTTCTGCAAGGCCCAGATGCGCGAGCGCGGTATCGACATCGAGGCCGTCGACCAGGGCACGCCCGAGTTCGAGCAGTGGACCCGGTGGCGCGCGGGGCGCATCACGGACTGCGTGCGCCGTGTCCACGAGTTGACGCAGGCCGAGGGGATCGAGCTCTCGGCCGCCGCGTTCTCGGGCTACCCCGATTGCATCGAGTCTCAGGGGCAGGATTGGGTCCAGTGGGCCGAGGAGGGAGTCGTCGACTTCCTGTTCCCCATGACGTACACGCAGTCGCTGCGCGTGGCCACAATGCGGACGGTGGCCCATCTGGCCCAGGTGGCCGGCAAGGTACCCGTCTGGGAGGGGCTCTGCAAACGCGCCAGCCGCTTCGCCCGCTGCTCGCCCGAGGAGCTGGTCGAGCAGATCGGGGCGGTGCTGGAGAAAGGCGCCCAGGGCGTGATGATATTCAGCTACTCGTCCCTGGAGCCCGGGGATTTCGAGGCGATAGGGCAGTTGAGATCGGGGTGAGCGGTCAGGGCGAACGCTCGGCCTGTCCAATCACGCAAGCAACATCGGCAGAAGGAGGGCCCATGGCCGCGCCAGAGACGATGAGGGCCGTCTACCTGGAGGAGGCCGGCAGATTCGCGCTGAAGGAAGTGCCCGTCCCCGAACCGGGGCCGCGCGAGGTGCTGGTGGCCGTCAAGGCGTGCGGCATCTGCGGGTCGGACATCCATTTCTACGAGCACGGGCGCATCGGCGACTTCATCGTGCGCGAGCCGCTCGTGCTGGGAGACGAGGCCGCCGGCGAGGTGGTGGCGGCGGGACGCGAGGTCAGGGACCTGAAGGTGGGCGACCGGGTGGCGCCCGAGCCCGGCATACCGTGCGGGCATTGCCGGCACTGCCTCGGTGGGCGCTACAACCTGTGCCAGGGCGTCGTCTTCATGTCTGCTCCCCCGCACGACGGGTTCTTCCGGGAGTATGCGGCCCTGCCGGAGGACTTCGCGCACAAGCTCCCCGACCACGTGAGCGACGAGGCGGGGGCCACGGTCGAGCCCCTGGCGGTGGGTCTGCAGGCCATCGCGCTGGTCGGGTTGGAGCCGGGGCAGAGCGTCGCGGTGCTGGGGGCGGGGCCGATCGGCCTGCTGGCGATCGCCGCGGCGCGTGCGCTGGGCGCCGGAAAGATCACGGCCGTGGACCTTGTGCCCGCCCGGCTCGACTTCGCCCGCCGGATGGGCGCCTCGCAGGTCTGCAACGCCGCCGAGACGGATGTCGCCGAGGCGCTCGCAGACTCGGCCGACGTCGTGCTCGACTGCGTCGCGGTCGACGAGACCCTGGTGCAGGCCTTCCACATCATCCGGCCGGGCGGCCGCGTGGCGTGGGTGGGAATGGCCGCTGAGGTGGCGAGTGTGCCCTTCCAGATGTTCCAGGCCAAGGAGGCGCTCGTGACGGGCGTGTTCCGCTACGCCAACCGGTTCAAGGCGGCCATCGGCCTGCTGGCGTCAGGGAAGGTCGACACCGGACCGCTGGTCACTCACCGCTTTCCATTTCCCGACGTGGCGGAGGCGATCGAGTTCGCCGCGCACAGCCGCGAGGTGGCGCTCAAGACGATGGTGACCTTCCAGTGACCGGACGCCGTGCGCCTTTGGAGTGCGGCGGCACGCCGGAGGCGCCCAAGCTACGGGACTGGCGTTCTGCTCGGCAGAGGCTTTGCATCCGTCGGATGGCCTGCCGTAAAGCCCCGTCAGGGGCGGCATAGGATTAGCCCCGGGCGTGAGCCCGGGGGCTCGGAGCCCTGCCCATTATTCCAGGATCGCCACCGACGCCGGGCCGACGTTCGGGCGCGCGTCGAATTGCGCGCATGGCTCGCCTTCGACCTCGATGACCTCGCGCTCCTCGGTCCTATCCCCCTGCGTCAGGCGGAAGCGCGTCCACGACTTCGGCACGCGCACCCGCACCGTAAGCGGCTCGTCGTAGAGCTCCGTCAGAGGTCGGCCGTAGGTCTTCACCTTCGACTCGTCGCACTCGAGGGCCACCTTGAATCCCGTCTCCGTGGCATCGGTGAGCGGGACGCCGCTCAGGGCCCCGTATTCCTCCCGATACCTGTAGATGTCGCCGGTCGTCGCGGTCCAGAGCCTGTCCCGGTTCGCCACCAGGTAGTCGAGCAGCTTAATGAACCCCTCCTCGCACACGCTGATCCACTGCCCGCCGACGCCGTGGAACCCGACCAGCACCCACTCGCGCTCCTCGACGGCCTGCCTTGCGAACACGGAGGGGTCCTGGCCTGTCCCGCGCTCGTCGGAGAGCCCGGTCCGGCGCGGGGCGCGGAACAGGTAGTACTTGTCCATCAGCTCCCGCATCTCTTCCCGGCTGGTGCCCCACGTGGTGCCGCCGCCGCGCAGGAAGGGCCGGAGCTTGCTCTCGTTCGGGTAGAGCTTCCAGATCAGGCGCGCGCATTCGCCGATCTCGTGGTCGGCCTCCGCGTAGTCCTCCGCGCCCTCATGGCGCATGGTGTGGTTGGCGAGCTCGTGGCCGAATTTGGGGCACACGACCTCCCACGTCTCCCGCGTCCGCTGGTAGCGTCCCGTGCCGGGATTGACAAAGAAGGTGCCGACCAGGCCCCGGCGGTTCATCTCGGGTATGGCGAACTCGGCCTGGGTCTCCATGCTGTCGTCGAACTGCATGCTGAAGGCGCCCAGCTTGCCGTCCTTGAATTCCATGACCTGGGGCTCGCCGTAGGGGGACGACGCGGGCATCGGGCTTTCTCCTTGTGCATTTGCGGGCGCGGGAGGGGCGGCCAGGGCACAGAGCGCGCCCCAAATCAGTGCGGTCAGGGCCATCGTGACTGACGTGATCTTGGGCATCATGAGAAACCAGTGTAGCCGCGCGGCCGCCGTTGTCAAAGGACAGGATTGACAGCCCGCCGGGCCGTGCATAGAATCGGGTGAGGAGTCCACGTGCCAAGGGGGGACAGCCCGTGAAGAACGCCGCCGTCGCGCAGATGTTCGACACCATGGCGGACGTCATGGCGATCCGGGGGGAGGAGGTCTTCCGCGTGAACTCCTACCGCAAGGTCGCCCGCGCGCTGCGCGACCTGACCGAGGACATCGAGCAGGTGCACGCCGACGGGCGCCTGACCGACCTGCCCGGGGTCGGCAAGAGCACCGCCGAGAAGATCGCCCAGTTCCTCGACACGGGGAAGATGCAGGCATACGAGAAGCTGATGGAGCGCTTTCCGACGGGCGCGCTCGACATGCTGCGCATCCCCGGCATGGGGCCCAAGACGGTCGGCCGCCTGATGGTGGATAAGGGCATCGAGAGCATCGAGGACCTGGAGGCGGCCATCGAGAAAGGGGCGCTGGCCGGCATGTCGGGCATGGGCGACAAGACCGTCCGGAAGATCCGCACCGGCATCGAGTTCCTGCGCCGCAGCGCCGGCCGCACGCTGCTGGGCAAGGCGCTGCCCGTGGCGCAGCGCATCATCGAGCAGCTTAGGGAACGGTGCAAGCTCGGGGGCGCCGAGGCGGCTGGTTCCCTGCGCCGGATGAAGGAGACCATCGGCGACATCGACATCCTGGTCACCACGACGGGCCGGAAGAAGCGGAAGCGCGGCGATGACGAGGTGCCGGGCGGCAGGGAGATCGTCGAGGCGTTCACTTCCCTGCCGGGCGTAGCGGAGGTGCTGGCGGCCGGGGGCACCAAGGGGTCCGTGCGCACCGAGGAAGGGCTCCAGGTCGACCTGCGCGTGGTGGCCCCGCAGAGCTTCGGCGCGGCGCTCACCTACTTCACCGGATCGAAAGAACACAACATCAAGATCCGCGGCATCGCCCTGGACAGGGGGCTGAAGGTCAACGAGTACGGCGTCTTCAAGGGCGAGAAGCGCGTCGCGGGTAAGACCGAGGAGGAGGTCTACAAGAGCGTGGGGCTGCCCTGGATTCCGCCCGAACTGCGCGAGGACCGGGGCGAGATCGAGGCGGCGGCCGAGGGCAAGCTGCCCGACCTCGTCTCCTTGGAGGACATCCGCGGCGACACGCACGTGCACAGCGAGTACTCGGACGGCAAGCAGTCCGTGCTCGAGATGGCCCGGGCCGCGCGGGATATGGGCTACTCCTACATGGCCGTGACGGACCACAGCCCGTCGCTCGGCGTGGCGGGCGGGCTCTCGGTCAAAGACCTCCAGAAGCAACACGCCGACATCGAGAAGGCGCGCAAGAAGCTGGACGGCTTCGTCATCCTCAAGGGAACCGAAGTGGACATCCTGCCCGACGGCCGGCTCGACTACCCGGACGAAGTGCTGGGCGGGCTCGACCTGGTCATCGCCTCCGTGCACAGCCAGTTCGGCATGGGCGAGACGGAGATGACCGACCGGATCATCCGGGCCGTCGAGAGCCCGCACGTGGACGCCATCGGCCACCTGACGGGGCGCCTGCTCGGCCAGCGCGACGCCTACGCCGTGGACGTGGGGGCGGTGGTCCGGGCCTGCGCGCAGCACCGGACGGCGCTGGAGATCAACGCCTTCATGGACCGGCTGGACGTGACGGACCTGGTCTGCCGCCAGGCCAGGGAGGCGGGCGTGAAGATCATGATCGGCACGGACGCGCACCGCGCCGAGCATTACTGGATGATGCGCCTCGGGGTCGGCACGGCCCGGCGAGGCTGGCTCGAGAAGGGCGACGTCCTCAACTGCATGGAAGCCGAGGATCTGCTGGCGTACCTGGCCGGGTGACGGGCCGTCAGCCGGCGTCGTTCTTCCGGCCGGGGGGACGGACCAGGTAGCGCTCGAAGGCCCCCTCCGGCAGCAACCCCACCGCTTTCACCAGCAGCGCCGTCACGACGAGCGCGAACAGCAGGCGGCCGAGCAATACACCCGAGACGTGCCCGCCCAGGGCCGTCATCAGCAGCGTGTCCTCGATCAGGCTGTGACAGAGGCTCATCAGCGCCAGCGAGAAGAACACGTCGCGCGCGCTGAGCCTGCCGGACTGCGCCTCCTGAATGATGAGCGCGCCGCCGTACGAGATGCCCATCGTCATGCCGACGATGGTGATGGGCGCGGCGTCGCGGCTCATGCCGAGCACCCGCAGGACGGGTCTCAGCATCCGCGTGAGCAAGTCCGTGACGCCGACCCGCTTGAGCACCCTCATCAGGAAGAGCAGTCCCAGGATGATGAGGAAGATGAGGCCCAGGTTCCGGAGCTGGTCCCGCGCCCAGGCCAACCACGACGGGTCCGACGAGACGGCCTTGAAGATCGGCTCGTTCGGCCCCTGAAGAAGCCCGGCCCGCGAGTAGACCTGATGCAACAGCCAGCCGAGCAGCAGCGCCCCGACCACGCGCAGCACGGACACAAAGCGCAGGCGCGGGCCGGCCTTCTGCGCGATGCGAAGCTCCAGCGGCAGCCCGTGCGCCACCAGCATCATGGTCGTCAGAACCGTCGACTGGGCGACGGTCAGCGAGTATTGCGGCGCCAGTGAGGCGAACACCACCATCCCCCCGTAGAGGTTGGTGATCATCGCCGTGGCCCACACCAGGCCCATGCCCCCGGGCAGACCGACGAGCTTCATCACCGGCCCGAGCAGAGCGCCGCAGCGCTCGATCAGGCCAGCCTCCTGGAGGAGCTTCGTCACGATCAGCACGGGGATCATGATCTTGAAGAAGAAGAGGCTGGTCCGGACGGCCTCGCGCAACAGGTCGCGGGCGCCTGCGACAAGGCCATTTGTGGATTCGCTGGAGTCGGTCATGGGGTCGGGTTGGGGCCGGGCTGCGGCGCCGGGGATTCAGCCCCGACGCCGCGGGCTGAGGTCGATCTTCAGGGCGAGGAACTGCAGCAGGTCCCGCAGGCTCACGATGCCCACGGGCCGGCCGTCCTGGACCACCACGGCCCGCTGCTCCTCTCCCTGGCGCAGCGCGGAAAGGGCGTCGACGGCGTCCGCGTCCGGATCGAGGACCAGGTTGGGTGACACCTCCCGCATCACGTCGCCGATGGTAAGGTAAGGCCACTGATCCCGGTCGACGTCCCTGAGCATTCGCCCGCTGACGAGGCCGGCCAGCCGTCCCTCTGCGTCCACCACCGGGTAATAAGTGAAGCGATGGCGGAAGACATACCCGTCCACGAACTCCTGAAGGCTCAGGCGCTTGGGGATCGTGACCACGTCGGTGGTCATGAAGCGCTGCACCTTGTCGCCTTGCAATTGCTCGCGCATGACTACCATCTGGAGGCTGGCCAGCGAGGCCTGTCGGAGGAAGAAGCCGATGATGGTCAGCCACACGCCGAAGATCACGCCGCCCTCCACAGTGAAGGCCGCCATCAGCCCGAAGATGATGAACCCGAAGGCGAAGAGCGACCCGATCTGCGCCGCCACCTGGGTGGCGAGCCGGAGGTCCTTCGTGATGGCCCACAGGATGCTGCGCAGCACGCGCCCGCCGTCGAGCGGAAACGCCGGCAGGCTGTTGAACGCCGCCAGCATGAAGTTGATGACGAACAAGTAACCCAGCACCGCCTGGACGGACTGCGACCACCCCAGCGCTTGCCCAAGAAGCATCGCCACCAGGAAGACCGTCCCGATGAGCACGCTCGAAAGCGGCCCGACCAGGGCCATGAAGAACTCGGCCGCCGCCGTCGGCGGTTCGTCCTCAAGCTGGCTCACCCCGCCGAAGATGAACAGCGTGATGCCGGACACCGGCATGCCCGTGCTGCGCGCCACGATTGAGTGGGCCAGCTCGTGCGCGATCAGGGAGGCGAACAGCCCGAAGGCGCCGATGACGGCCAGCACCCAGGGCAAGTACGCCGGGGCGTCCTCGCCGAGGCGCGGGGGGAAGTAGCCCTGCGCGAGCGTGAGGATAACCAGCGCCACCAGGAACAGCCACGACAGGTTCGCCTTGATGGGCAGTCCGAACAGCGTGAAAAGCGTCCTGTCTTTCCCGATAAACGGCATCCATCGATCTCCGTGCGTCGGTGTGCGCCTCTCCCACTTTCGCCTTGCGGGGAGCTTAGCGCGTTGTCCCCGCGATTACAAGCCGTGTCAGTCTGCGCCTGACTGTTTCCTCGGCCACCCGTCCGTGCGGAACGGGGAGGCGGGCAGGCCGGCTCCGTTGCAGAGATTGCAGATCGGGCAGTCGGCCCAGCCGTACCGCACGGCCACGGGCTTGGGCACCTCTGCGCTGCGGGCGAGCACCGTGTCGCCTTCGATCCCGGCTTGGGCGGGGACGAACCGACGGTCCTCGCCGGCGATGACGAAGCCCTTCAGGGGCTTGCCGTCTCGGGGGACCAGACCGCCGTCGACGTGCCGGAACCGCAGGCGGATGCCGCCGCCCTCAACGCTCATGGACTCGTAGATCGGCCCTGAGCCCACCACGTCCAGGCCGTAGGCCGTGCGCTTGGCCGCCAGCGCCAGCCGGGCCGCGACCGGTTGCTTGTTCTGCGGGTGGATGTCATACGGATCGCCGACGTCGATCACCACGGCCATGCCCGTGTTCGGCAAGTCCAGCGCCTTGAGTTGCGCCTCGCGCAGGTAAGCCCAGGCGTCAGCCGCGCCCCCGGGCGTCCCGAAGTTCGGAAGCTGGACGAACAGGAACGGGAATTCGCCCTGGCCCCAGGCGCTCCGCCAGTGGCGAATCATCGCCGGGAAAGCCCTGGCGTACTGGTCGGCGCGGTCGACGTTCGACTCGCCCTGGTACCAGATGGCGCCGCAGATGGGAATCCGGGTCAGCGGCGCGATCATGGCATTGTAGAGGCCGGCGGCGCGCCAGTGACTCAGGCGGGGATCCTCCAGCAATGGCGGGGCAGGCATGGGACGGCCTTCGGACTCGGCCTTCCGGGCCAGGGCGCGCCACTGATCCAGTTTCGCCAGGTAGTCGTCCAGCCTGGCCGCAGCGTCACCAACGGCCGCGTCCCACTGCGCCACCAACGCCTGGAGGTCGCGGTCCGGCTCGAAGGCCTTCCGGGGCATCCATGCCTCCACCGGCGTGCCGCCCCACGCGGAGTGGATCAGCCCGATGGGAACGCCCATCGTCTCGTGCAGGTCGCGCCCGAACAGGTAGCCCACGGCCGAGAAGCCCTCTCCCTCGTTGACGGCCGCTGGCGACGAGACGGCCCAGTGCCCGGCAACGTCTTCCTGCGGCCTGCCCGCCACGCTATTGGCTGCCCTGAACAGCCGGATCATGGGACGATCGGTCTGCAACACCTCTTCGGCGCCGTTGGCGGTGAGCGCCAGCTTCCACGCCATGTTCGACTGGCCGGAGCAGACCCATATGTCGCCGACCGCCACGTTCCGCACGGTGACGGTTTCCCGGGCGCTGCGGA
>Ga0315541_1003740_pt1 | contig 11522 bp, 9 predicted proteins | sample SalMarSW160190MG_FD_203095 | JGI IMG/M metagenome (GOLD analysis project Ga0315541, IMG submission 203095) | Salt marsh sediment microbial communities from the Plum Island Ecosystem LTER, Massachusetts, United States - Salt Marsh Sediment SW1601-190 ...
GATTGAAACTCATGACGCGTTCTCATTGTGGAGAGTTGTGCTTAAGTCCGTGCAAGGGAGTAACGCTTCCTTTTAATGTTGCAGTGAAAGACCTCATCCCCAAGCCTGCTGAAAAAGCCCTTGCAAGCGGCTGAGGGGGCCAATGCTCGTATGCAGCCCCATGATCTGCATGGAGGAATGGCAAAAGGATGACTTGGCATGCAAGAGTAAAGGTCTGACCACGTTCACTCAACTGGATAGAGCACCGGTCTTCGGAAGCGGAGGTTAGGGGTTCAAGTCCCTTCAGAGGTGCCATCCGGGTGGGTTACCGGGAACGCAGAGGAATGTCAAGAAACAAGCTCTGCCCCCGAGACTCTAAGTGAGCATGCCGTATAGCTTCATTCATCAGCAGGACTTACCCAAAGGAGAGGAGGGAGTTGACCGGATCGGTAGGGGGGTGCCGTACCCGACCGGAAAATGGAAAGCCGAACGCCTTGATCAGCTTTGGGAACTGGCGAAAGTACTCAGCCGCTCTGGCCCCTTCGATCCCACGGAGTTCGTTCAACTCGGTCTGGTACTTATACGCCCAGTTTCTTAAGAAACGCTATCACAATTCCTCTGTTCAGCTCATCGTGACAGAACTGATTCCGATAATTGCGCAGACAACCGTAGCAGCTTGTGTTGCGCTGTTCGCCACCGCACTTGCAGCACTCCAGTTTCTCCAGTGCGGCTTTCAGGACACTTATCAGCGTACCCTCATCGCGGGCAATGCGCTGGACGTGGCCGGCCCCTCCAGGAACCTCGTCGAACAACACCAGGGCAGGCATTGACGGATCGCCCGCGTAGGGATAGAGACAACCGTCGAGGTCACGGCGGTCAATGTCAAGCGCTCCGCTGGCGCCTTCGAGCAGGGCGTACAATAGCGAGAGCCAGAACCCGCGCTTGGCATTGGCGTATCCTTCAAATCGCAACTGGAGAACGTCAGTCTTAAACTCATGACCGAGATAGAAACGGGTGAGAGTTCCGTAGCAATCGGTTCCCCAGGGCGTCTTATGAGAGCTCGGCACTGGTTCATTACCCAGAACCGTGTAGCCACACTTGTGACACACTTTGAAACCCTGGTATCCGGCATGGTTTATGACGGCCAATTGCCCTTCAGAAGCAGGAATGGCGACGAGGGTTACTTGTCCCAACTGCAGCGCTATCTTGTCACTTTCTTTTGATTCCCCCGAGTAGTAGGTTCGTGTCGTGTATGTTTTCTCCGGCCGTACTTCGCCGGGTTTCGTCGGTGGTTTCACACTCGCGATGAAGCCGAACTGAGGGGTTATGAAAGTTCCCTGATTTCTACCCTCCAGTGGACGCTTGCACGCTTTGCAGAATTCGAGGGTCTGTCCTGTCTCTGCCGGTACGCTCTGATAGCATTGACAATGGTCACAGACCGCATACCTGTACTTGCGCCAGCCTCGATCCGGCAGTCTCTTCAGGTAACGGCTGGTCCATAGCTTGCCGCCTGCTACCACCTGACTACTTGGTGCGTACTCCGACAGCGCGATTCTTAAGTCTCGATCAAGTTCCAAGCGTTTCGCCTCATCTGAATGGTGGAGTATCTGGAGGTTCACGACATCCACGGGGAAACCGTATTTCGGGATAACATTTTGCCTCGAGAGGAAGTTGATGAGGTAGTCTTTCTTGATAGTGTTGATGACACGCAAGATGAAGTCCGAGGGCTTGTTCACTTGCACAAGTTCCTGCCGTGCTTTCTCCAACTCCTCTACGACTTCAGCGACGTCCTCTGAAGCCTTCAGCAAAACTCCATCTGTGTCATCGAACAACCCTCGCCCCCAACCCCATTCATCGAGCTGCATCCGCCGACGGAGTTCTTCTGGCACAACGCGTTGCAGGGAAGTGCGAAGAGCCTCTGGCCTACCAGCCAGATAATCCGCGAACAAATCCGGCCCGCTCCTATCATCTCTGAAGAAGAACGATGCCACTTTTCCAAACGTTTCGGGATGCTCTTTCCAGAATGCAGCCAGGGCTGTTGCGTAGACATGTCTACGCACAATCTTCTCGTTAGCGATCTTGAAATGCGGCGCGGTGATCTCACCGGACACCATCCTCTTCGGGTCGTTGAAATGCGTCAGGTCGTGTGATCGGCGCTGTGCAAACGTCAAGGCAAAGGCCGTTGAACTGGTACGCCTACCAGCCCGGCCTGCCCGTTGCACGTAGTTGGCCGTAGACGGTGGTACGTTCCGCATGAAAACGCATTCCAACTCCCCAACGTCAACGCCCAACTCAAAAGTCGTTGAACAACTGAGCACATTGACCTCCCCTTGCACGAACTCTGTTTGCAGTTCTGCGGCGGCGTCGCTTGTCAGTTGAGCCGTATGCTCCTTGGCCACCAGTTTGATAGGGTCAATCTCTGTGTAGAGCCTGCGATAGTGATTGTCCCTGAAAAGTTCCGCCGGATCACACTGCCGAAGTTGTCCATCGCATCGATAGGTAGGACACACTCCTTTGAGATTGAGCAGAGTGAGATTGTTGCACACATCGCAATAATACCACTTTGTCTCCGGATCAATAGTGCCTGGGCGCAGTTCCCAGAAGTTCGGTTTCATGCGGTAGACAACGTCTTCCCCCGGTAGCGGAATAGCCGAAAAGAGATCATGCCAGCAGCTTGTGGTATTATGAAGTTCCAGGCTGCTGTTCCATATCTGCCTTAACACCTCGTTACACGTCTCTATCGACATCTCCATTCCTAGCCCCTGCTGCATCAGGCGAAGTAGGAAATCCAACCGGGCGTTCATCACACCTTTCCTGGAGGGGCTCCAGCTAGAGATGTGCCTTTGACTGTTGGAGCCATTTCCCCGAAAATAGTACTCTCGATTCCTGGGGTAGAAGAACTCGTCTTCTGGCGAAACGTGGTCGGGGAAGAGTATGGCTCCTTTCGTTCTGAAGCTGTCCAGGAGAATCTGGAAGAGAATCCAGACTTCATCCTCGCTCAACCCCCAGTCCATTAATTTTCCTGGCGCACGCCAACCATCGGGTTTCACCAGAGAGAAGCCAAGGCAGCCCAACCCCTCCAAGCTATTTCGCCTGTCTATTGCCAATAGCTCGTAGAGGACCCATTTCCATGCTTCGCCCTTCCGTTCCTGAATGCTTTTTCCGGAAAAGAGACCCAGCCGATCGGCCGCTCGCTGGAGCGGGTTGATCAAATCCTGAAGGCGCCACCTGTCTTCTATGACGCTCTCGCGGTGCTCTTCAATGGTTCTGAGGATCAGCCGCCGGCGAAGGATCTGTGAATAGGTGCGGCTGAGATAGGGTGCGAAGAACGCCGCATCCTGCCTGCTATCTGAGAAGGCCAGTAACTGCCGGCCCCCTCCATTCGAGCCTGTCTCAAGCGCCGCCGCAAGCTGTGAAACTGCGGTTGAACTCCAGGCATCCTCAGCCGTCATTTGATCCTCGCCGATCTCACCGGGCTCTTTCCTTCGCGGTGGAATTTGCCTATAGAGCGCAGTGGCCAGCACACTGGCCGTAGCGTCTTTGCCGGTCAGGAAGCGCCACACAAGATTCGCTGGGCTTTGCCTGCCACAGGCAGGGCATTTGTGAACCTTACCTTCCTTGGACGGGACTCTGATGACGTTGAGATAATTGGAAGCGTCGCAGTCACACAGTGGTGAAAGCAGCGTATCCTTGTCAATGGCCCCGCAGGCCGCACAGAGTTTGTACCTGTCGCCCAACTCCACACTCTCACCGTAGCTGACCACTTCGTCCTCATCATCTGGTACCTTGTCCGTTTTCTCATCCAGGAGAAGGTAGAATCTCAGTTTGCCGGCGTGCTCAAAGTACTGTTTGCCCGGTTGCTTGAACACGACTTTACCATCAACTTCCTGCTCCTCCCCTACCAGGTAGGTAGCGCCACACTGACGACAGGCGGCTATCTCGAAGACAGCGTACCGCCGCCCAGCAACGTCAACCTGTTCACGCCGCTCCAGGTACAAGCGTTTCTCTGGGAGAAGGGCCAGGTAGGCACCTTCTATGGCCCGCACAAACAGGTGGTAGCGAGCAGGGATGAGCGGCTGGTCCTCTCCTGCCGGCCTTGCCCTAGCGGCCAGATCAACCAGGGCAGCCAGCCATTCCCTGGCATGTGCTGTGTCACCGAATAGCTCTGCTGCCACGTCACTCAGGTATCGCGGCTCCTCTTCAAGGGCTTGACGCAACGCTGCAATCCGTTCGTCACCTCTCAAGATCTCGTACAGGAACAGCGGGCAATTATCGCCAGAGGTTCTTTCTGCTGCTCGCAGCATCTCTTCCGAGATTCCCGCATCTCTTCCCTCGTTAATGAGGGCAGAGACGGATTCGCGCCCGGAGGATTCTCTGACAATCTCTTGCCATCTCGTATACAGGGTCGGATCCGGTTTCCATTGGTTCTGGCTCAAAGCAATCATGCGCTTGCGAGTGGCCTTGATGACGTCCTGTCGGGATGGATCGTCCTTTACCCACTCGACGCGTTCTCCGAAGAGCTGTCGCGCGAAGGTCTTTACTTCTGGAAAGTCCTCCTCACCCCTTCCGAGGGTTGCACTCGTGATCATGCACTGAAGCCGCCCTGCTTCCCCCTCCACAACCCGATCCTTGAGACGCCTCAGCAGCATTGCCATCTCGATACCCTTGGCTCCGGTATAGGTGTGAGCTTCGTCAATGACCAGGAATCTCCAATGCCTGGCATACTCACCATCGAAGAAGACGTGATCGTCGGGGCGCAGCAGAAGATATTCGAGCATGGCGTAGTTGGTCAGCAGAATGTGAGGCGGGGCCTTCCACATCTGCTCTCGGGAAACCAACTCGTTGGGATATGGATCCCGTTGAAACATCTTCCTGTACTTCTCGACCGCTTCTCGCTCTCTTCGCTCGGTCTCTCCAGTGTAGCGTCCAAAGGTAATACGAGGATAGTTCTTCAGGAGATCACGCATACGCGCCATCTGGTCATTTGCCAGGGCGTTCATCGGGTACAGAAGCAGCGCTCGCACACCAGGTTTCAACCCGCCACTGGCTTCCTCTTGGAATAGGTGATTAAAGATCGGCACCAAAAAGGCTTCTGTCTTGCCACTGCCCGTGCCGGTGGCTACAACGATATTTCGGTTGTGTAGAACCGCTTTGCGAATTGCCTCTTCCTGATGCTGATAGAGGTGGCACTTCTTGTCGTAGAGCGGGCCACCTTTCTTTTCAGAGCGCAGCGCTCGAAAACGAGGAGACAGTACCCCCTCTTGGATCAGCGCCTCGATCGTGCTCCCAGTTTCAAACGGCGGTGTAGCCTCCAGAATCGGCCCTTTGACGAACTTGTCTGGAGTTCTGAGGGCCTCGTCGAATTGCCTCTGGAGTTCCGCGTCTCTAAGACAGAATGTAGTCAAGAGGTAATTGAGATAGCTCTCTGTAATGACCTGGGTCGTTTGTATCGGGTCGAGGGGCATTGGCTTATCCTCCGTTCCGGGATTCATAAGTGCTCACACTATGATCCCCAGTTGATTTTGAACACTTCGACAGGGCCAATAAACGAGGATGATCTCTCCTTACCCATTTAGGAGGATCAAACTGGAACCTGAAGCCGGCTCTGATCAAAGGGAGCCTCCGAGAGTCATCCAACAGGCTCAGCGCTCCAGCCACGGCGTGTGCGATGGCTCGGGGTTGCTTCTTGCCTGCCTCCCGATTGCCTCCTTCGACATAGGCCTCCACGGTGAAACCTTTTGGATCAAGGCCCAGTTTCTCAAATGGCTCAAGAGCTATATGTTGTCGTTTGACTGTTCCGAATTTAGTGAAGTAAAGGGGCTGATCTTCTGAGAAGTATCTTTCTAGGGGTTCCCCACTGATAAGGAACCTCCCTCTCGTGGGAGTCAACTGGACACAAGCGATAGCCCTTCCCTTCTTCCCCCAGGCCTGGGGGTGGAAGCCTGATAAGAACTGGGGAACAATCTCGATCACTTGCGTATTTGGGGCATTCCGTGCAGGACAGGTGCCCTCTGTCGTTGACCACGGGTCTTCAACCGTTAGTTGCAATAGATATGTACCTGGAGGTAGATCCCTCACATTTGCCTGGAGTGCCACGCACGTACCTTCCAACACCTTTTGTTCTATGATGGGATCTGACGGTACACCAGACACGCTCCACAATCGAACTATCCTGTCCTTGTTCCCTGTTCTTCCCTTTTCAGCCCAGGTCACGTTCAAGATGATAGTTCGGCCTTCTGACTCCTGAACACATCCTACATTCTCCACTTCCCAACGGGTTCGGACCTTGAAAAGTGGCACATGCTCAATTCCAAACTGCGACTCAGGAAGTGTAAGCGTGAATGTTTGGACCGAGGGACTCGCTCGCAGTGCATCCCCGAATGCTAACAAATCGAATCGGGCCTTCCCTTCGCGGAGATCCCTTTCCTCCCTTCTTGCTGAATTACCATCGAGACTCAATGCGAGACGTCCATCCACAAACGAAGGCAGTGCCACAACGAGGAACAATTCTGACGCTGTTTCCCAATCACCGAGCCATACCTCCTCTATCGTGTCGCGCCATGTCACATATTGGTCATCCTCCAATCCTTGGAGTCGCCACTTTATTCTGGGTATGGTGATCGTGAGCGGTATTCGCTGGTCCCCTCTATCTGGGGAGTGAAGACGAAGTGTACCTCTCAGGACATCTTTCGTTCCATCGATTCTGACAGCATAAAGGTTGTCCCTCGTATCGAACAGCTCAGCATGTGACTGGGGGCCGAACTTCGCACGTTCGCCTACAAGTATCCTGGCCTCCACCACTGGTGCCTTTCCCGCTTCGTAAGGTAGGTAGATATCTTTGTCGAACTCAACCTGTAAGCTTGGAACGACGCAAAACGTAGAGCGCCAATCTGTATACGGAGGTTTCCGCATGTGGATCGTGAATCTTCCCGCGGGATGCTGGCCCAACAAGGTTTCGTCTGTCAGCAGAACGTCAACCCATCTTTTGCCAACATGAACATCTAGGGCTGCTTGCAACTCGCTCAGCCGATAGTGCTTGCGATCCTGCAGGCTACTCTCTTCGTCAGGAAAGATGGAGAGCCGCCACAGCCGCAATTCCGCCTCGTCCTCGATAGGAACACGAATGCGCGGCGGTGGACCGACGTAGATATTGTCTCCCTCTGAATGGACACCTTCCAGCCGCTGACCGCCTATGAGGTCAAGGGCGGGTGCCTTTTCTGAGGAAACTGGGATGAGGAAACGCTGACCTTGATCATCCACGATTTGAAGCTCGTCAACCTGATCGAGGTCCAGTTCCAGAAGAGTATAGTCCTTCCATTGACCGTATAAGGAACCTCCCTCAACAAGGATACAGTCAGCAGGCTCAAGTGAGAAATCCTGACGGACGAGGAACCATGTTTCCCTTTTTGGCAGTTCTTTGTCTTTGATTAGTTTTCCAGAGCGCCGGTCGAATGCCATGTATGGCGCTTCGCTGCGCATCGCGGCGACTTCCCACCGATGGATTACGTTGCTGTCACTCTTCAAACTGAACTCGTACCGGTCGGCTGGAAAAGGAAGTGGGAAGTCGCGCTCCTCAGTCTCCACCAGATCTTCCGTACTTCTGTAGACTCGCAAATTGACGGTCTGGCGTTGCGAATCTGATATAGATCCCACCACTTCCAGACAAGCGCTTGTTCCGGCAATCGAGGCCAGATAGCGTTGAGCATGGAAATACACTACGATCTCGGCCATACCTGGATTCAGGGAGATTGTAGGCGCTCGGAACCTTTGGCCTGTGGCTGTATCTTTCTCATCCGGTTGGTCTGCTCCTTTGGGCTCGTATTGGATGTACTCAGTCCACCAGCGCTCAAATATCTTCACCACCCGTTCGGGCAAGCTTACGTCGGCGGCGTCCGGGACCTTACCTTCGGTCGAGGCCCGATGAACCAACGATACGGAGCGGACAAGAAATTCTTCGGCGGGCTCGCCTCCGTAAAGCAAGTATCTGCGAATAGGCTCGTCAACTCCTGGGAATACGGTAGGATAGTATGAGAGTTCTTGTTTCAACCTACCGGCTTGTGCTCGGACCTTCTCAAGCTGTTCTGTAAGCTGCTTGGTCTTGGCGTCCAGGACGCTTCGGTCCGCTTTACCGTCTCTCTGGGCATATCGTATGTCCTGTTCTACGGCTTCAAGGTCAGGATACTCCTCCCTCAACTTTTCCCTTAGCTTTGCAGTTCTCTCTTGCTGCTGGCGTTGTACCTCCACCTGCCTCAGACCTGCTTGGATATCCCCTCCACCTAGTTCGATCAATAACCTATCAACACGGATCAAGTCCTCATGTATTTCTTCCTGCCTTCTGTGCAGCGCCGCGAGTCTTGGCCGTACGTGGTCTTCGAGTTCGCTCTCGGCGCGTACGGCTGCTGCCTCCCGCTCCCGTGCTTCCTTTAATCTTTACTCCATTGTACTGATCGGATTGCCGGTGGAATTGATGGTTACGCTGGCTGCTACCCTCTCTATTCCCTGCGCTTGTTGCGAGATCTGCTGCCAAAGCTGTCCGCGGCGTTGGCGGAGCTCGCACAACTCTCGATACGTATCAGTGAGCGCAACGAGCGCCTGATGCAGTTCCAGGGAAGGCGACCGCAACTGTTGGTCAGTTAGAGGCAGATTGCCCACGAGCTTGGCGCTACTATCACACAGCTCTTCGCGTGTGCTTATTGTTTCCCTTAGGCTTTGCTCCAGCGCTTCCAGCTGTCCCTTTTTCTCTCTACCTCTCCCGTACCGGATCCAGGCCGCGACTGCCGCTGTGACAGCAAATCCCGTTCCGGCAACCGTCAGCTCCCACAACTCCAGGACCAAGGTGCTAAATACGATGAGCATTAAACCGAGTATCAGAAAGATAGAGATAATACAAATCACCCCAATAGGTAATGATACCATATCTAAAGAAGTCCTTAGATGCTCTAAAGATCCTTGAATCTCTTCTTGTTGAGAGATAATAGCTTGAACTCGTTTGATCTCCGCTCGCAACCTGTCGAATGGCAGTTGAATAAGCAATTCACCGTATTTGTCATTCCAGGGAGCTGCAAGGATGCCCTCGGGTTGACTGGTAAGTTGGTTGACCAGCTCTTTCTCTCTCGTGCCCAGTGTGTCGAGCATTCGGCGTGCATTCTCCAGTTCAGCATACTCTGAAATGCTGGTCTCGATCGCTCCTGCTCGAGCCAACACTTGTCTATCTTGACTAGTGAATCTGGCTGCTACCTGCTCGCAGTGTAGTTGTCTCCTCTCGAAATCATCTATCTCTTCCTCGGCGCGACGGAGTTCTTCACGGTTCCGCCTCTTGAACGCTTCGTAGTCGGGTGGCAGCTGTGTCGGCACATCGAAGGTCTTGACATCCTCTTCAAGTCTCCACAACGCGGTGAGTTTGGTATATACCTCCGCCACACAGCGTGAGTTTTCAGCCTTCTCTTCAAGCGAACGCACCTCTTTTCTCAAATCGCTATACCGGTGCTCTGCCCGTATCCTCTCTCGGTTGTCCTCTCGGAGACCAGCCAGTTCCTGAGTGATCTCTTCGAGATCGCTAGGATCAAGCAAATCCCGAACGATTCGCAGCAGAACGTCTTCGAAGTATTCGTTCAAACAGCTATTTGGTATCCCACCGTGGGCTAAGATGGGGGTGACATACGTATGCCCACCTTCAATCTCAAACCGCGGCAGATCATTGGCCTCTAGAAAGTCAAGGAATGCCTGCCCACATTTTCGTTCCCAATTTGGATCCTCGACTAGACCTGCGGCCTCTCGAACAGCTGACCAGTAGTCTCCGTCGTGATAGCCAACAATTCCCACCCCGACTAGGAAACATGCCAGGCAGGCAGGCGCGTTTTGCTCTAACCAGCCTAGACCTTCAGAAGGATCGGCCGAAATCACTTGGCGAAGTAAGTTAGTAAGTCGATCGCGCTCCTCCGCAGATAGCTTCACTTCCCCCAGAAGGCGAACATCACTGGTTCTCCTTGAAAGCCTGCGCTCGCATTCCAGAATCTCGTGGCTCTTCCCTAGCATAATGCACTTCCCTTAGAGCATAGACAAGGCGTTACACATCGCGTAGTTGTTGCCCAGACAACAGTTCCCGGCTGCCTGTGCATCGAATACCAGAAACTTGCAAAAAATGCTTTGTGCTACAAAGCGGCTTCTACTCCAACGAGGCATTAACGAGACATTGTCCTCCCCGGCAAAAAATGTCGATTCGTGAATTCCAATTCCGAATTCCGGGCAAGAGCGTCTTTACTCCCAGACCGCGCCCTCCCAGGTACAGGCGGGCGTCCCTCTCCGGCAAGCTGCGATAGTCGATTCCGCGGGTCGAAAGATCGACCCATCCGATCCGCCCTGCATAGCCGCCTGGTTTCATCGCTATCTCCTCCCTTCTTCACCTCCATTCTAGAACGCTTTGTCCGGCGTGGCAAACACTCTTGCATAAGATGATCACCGCCGAGACCCGGCAGCACCGCGGGATCCGCAGCGTCATCGACAGGGTCACCCCCAAAAGGCGTGGAGACCGAGGCCGACATCAAGAAGGGCGTCGGTGTCAGAGGTTTTTGACTTCTCGGGAGCAGGATTTCTCATACCAATACTAGCTTTGACTATGTCGGGGATAGTGTCCTACGATTGCTGTTTGCTGTCAGGTTTGCTACCTATACTTCTCGACGATTCTCACCATCTGGTCAAATTTCTCTTCCATGTCACCTACCAGCTTAAACTGGACGCGGCACCGCTCCAGGTTATGTTTCTCTCTTAGCGCTTTGTAACAAACATCACAGTTCAGGTGGTCGGTTAGAAAGCGCCTGCCTGATCGCCTTGCGGATTCCTTCCTTGGGGGCCTCATATCTCCACCAGATTTCTTTTCCGTTAATGAAGATCGCCCGTGGGGTTTGGAAGTGAAGGAGTGTCTCGCGGTCATCAGCACGGTACTCGCGTAGCGCGATATTATCGCCGAACTCAGCAGCTACCTCCCGCACGTGTTGTGCCTCGATGACGCTCGTTTGGCAGAAGGTGTTAAAGAAGAGATCGACCGCCACCTTTCCGGGGATCGGTTCATAACGGTATTTTCGCTCAAGGAACTGCGGGGCCTTGGCCGTCTCGTCGAAGACCTTCCACAGCAGAACCTCTTGTCCCCTCCTCTTTACTGCCAAGAAGCCACATGCCTCGAAGAACCCGGCCGGCATGAACCAGAAATCGTGGGTATAGGCGAGCGTGACGAGACCCTTACGTCCCTGGCGTTTGGTCTCTTCTTCCGCCTCTTCCAACAAGGCTCTACCGATCCCTTTGTGCTTTACCGACTCTGTAACAACGAGACACGGGATGACCATCAGCTCCTCTCCCAGAGGACCCCACGGAGAGACCTCTATCGGCACAAGGTAGAGGAACCCGACCTGTTTATCCCCAAGGAGCGCAACCTGGACGGGCTTCGTGTACGTCGCGTTCATCATCGACGTGTTCTCGCGGATGATCGTAGGCTGGCGTGTGTCGCGATCACTGCGCAGCGATCTTGCTCTCGATGCACTGGAGCAGGC
>Ga0315541_1003741_pt1 | contig 11522 bp, 4 predicted proteins | sample SalMarSW160190MG_FD_203095 | JGI IMG/M metagenome (GOLD analysis project Ga0315541, IMG submission 203095) | Salt marsh sediment microbial communities from the Plum Island Ecosystem LTER, Massachusetts, United States - Salt Marsh Sediment SW1601-190 ...
GCAGGATAACATGAATTTAATCTTCGATGGATCCGGTGACTGGCAGTATACCGGTGATGGAGACGGCGGCTGGAATGCAGTGCATCCTGCGGATGACCGGATTGTTTATCTGTCCTTCGTGAGAAATTACATTTTAAAATCGGTCAATCACGGAGAGACATTTTATGCTGCTGTTGATGGACTGGAAGGATCGGCAGCCTTCGTAGCACCTTTTATGATCTGTCCGTCCAATCCCAATATACTGTATGCGGGAAGGAAAAAAGTGTTTAAGACCATGAATAATGCTGAATGGTGGTATGCAGTGAATGATGAAGATCTGGATGGCAATTTCGCTCTTTCCATGGCTGTTTCCCATACCAGCCCCGATGTAGTGTATGTGGGGACTGCTCCCACAGTAACCAGGGCCCACCTGTATAGAACGCTGGACGGGGGTGAGTCATGGGACGATGTGACGAATACTCTGCCGGACAGGTATCCCATGGACCTTGCCGTCAGTCCGGATAATGACCGTATGGTTTATGTTGTTTTTGGCGGATTTGGTTCGGGCCATGTTTATAAATCGACTGATGCAGGTGATAACTGGAGTGATATTACCGGTTCCCTTCCTGATATACCCACCCTGTCGATTGCTGTGGATCCCCTGGAGCCTGATTATGTTTATATCGGGAATGATATCGGCGTCTATGTTTCCCAGGACGCTGGTACAACCTGGAATACTTTCATGGAAGGACTCCCGGAAGCGGTGATTGCAATGGATCTTTCCATATCTCCTTCTAATCGTAATCTCAGGGTTGCAACCCATGGGAATGGGGTATACCAGAGGCCGCTGTTGTATGAACCCGAAACCTGGCTCAATTTTAAATTAACAGCAGTTCACGGTGTAAATTTACAGGGTTCGGAAATGATTTTTGGCGGGACAGCAACCAATATTGGAACAGAAACATATTCGGATATTTATACTGTTAAAATTCGTGTTACAGGGGCGGACTCGGGAATGGAATATTTTAACAGTACGACAGAAATTAGCAACCTGAATCCCGGAGTTGAACAGACATTTTCATTCGGGGACACATTTACTGCCCAGGATACAGGAAATTACTTTGTTGATTTCATCAAACTGGGTACCAGTCAGCAGCCGTTACATGATACCCTCAGACAAACCATGAAAGTGATTACTCTGCCAACCATTGCACAGGCATCGGTTGAAAAAAAATCTGCTGTCTATTCTGAGATTCAGGGTCAGGAATTAAATATCTGGGGCGATGAAGGAACAGAAGCTGTTACACTGCCTTTTGTTTTTAAATATGACGGATATGACTATGACATGATTCAGATAGACATCAACGGCTGGGCTGAATTGGGATATGGTGATATGAATTCTGAAAGAGGATTAACAGGTGGCGGAATTCTTTTCTATTCCAGTAAAGATAATTATAACCTGGGGGATGAAGCACGTCCTTTAAAAACTCTGGCTCCCTGGTGGGATGATCTTGATACAGGTGGGGAGGGTTCGATCAGCTATGAAACCATAGGTTCTGAACCCAATCGTGTCTTTATCGTCCAATGGAAGAATATAAGAGCCGACAGTACGTATGAATCCTCGGCTCTCGTCAATTTTCAGTTACGCCTGTATGAGGCCATGAATACCATCGAGTATCATTATGGCCCTGTTGTCAGCGGTACGTTTTCCAATGAAAAAGCAGGCGCTTCCATCGGATTCAAGGATCACATGGGAGGTGATTATCATTTCTATGATGTGATAAGAGGAGGAACCGGCAGGACGTCCGATTTGATTACAGACTTAAGTCCCATAACGGATTGGCCGGGACCGGACAGCTGTTTTGTTATTCATACAATACCTCTTAAAGGAGCAGAATGGGAGGCTCAAAGTTCGGGAACCACAAATAACCTGTATGGCGTCAACGCTGTCTCTGAAACAAATGCCTGGATTGTGGGTGTATATGGCACGGTTTTGCATACAACAGATGGGGGTGAAACCTGGGATGATGTCTGGACACAGTCGGATACGGTGCATTTCTACGATGTTGAATGTATTGATGACAACACTGTTCTTGTTCTCGGATACAGCATAGATACGCAGTCTATACTGACCTCGCATATTTACAAGACCACGGATTGCGGCTCTTCCTGGATCCTGGTTTATGAAGAGAATAGTATCTGGCTGAACGATATAGAAATGTTCGGTTTATCAGAGGGATTTGCGGTTGGTGATCCTGTGGATCATGTCTGGGTTATGTTAACAACAACGGATGCGGGAGACACATGGTCCCGGGTGAATACGGCGCCTTTGGCGGCAGATGGCGAAGTTAGTACGCCCTATGCGGTTTGCTGGGTGACCAGTTCCATCGGCTGGTTCGGATCAAATATGTCCAAAGCCTACCGAACCACAGACAGTGGAACAAATTGGTCACCGGTTGATATCCCAAACTACAATAATTTTATGAGGATTGCTTTTTTTGAAACAGGTATCGGTCTTGCGGCATCCGGTGATGCTTTTCAGAGGACGACAGACAATGGAAATGCATGGCAGAGTATGACTCCTCCTGATAATGATATTATTCAGAATATTGTTGTCTTTAATGATGTTTTCTGGCTCCTGTCAGAAAAAGCCATCTATGCAAGTATGGATCAGGGATTGAGCTGGGAGTTGTTAACCTCAACAACAGAAAAAATGCAGGATCTTTCCCTGGTTCTGAACGGGAATGAACTGTCAGGTTGGGCTGTGGGCAAAAACGGCAGTATTCTATATTACAAGAAAGGGAAGGTGACAACTATTATCCCTGATGACAATCTGCCCCGGGAAATCGTATTATGGCAAAACTATCCAAATCCCTTTAATCCCACAACCACTATCCGGTATGATTTGCATAGCACAGGGAAAGTCGTACTCACTATTTACAACATGGTAGGACAGAAAGTCAAAACACTTGTGAATGAAACTCAAACGCCCGGGAATAAAATTATTACCTGGGATGGAAGGGATGATTCCGGCAATCTCGTAAGTTCTGGTATCTATATTTACAGACTTCATGCAGGGTTTGAAACCCAAACAAAGAAAATGCTATTTCTTAAATAAGCGATAACCTTTTATAATACAAGTTAAATGTCGGCTGACAATGTGCTTGTGCTGATTCGCCACAGTGCGAAGATTTCCCGAACGCTCTGTGATATTATATAGTTGTGGTGCTTTTATTATGGTTAGGTGGATTTTAGTCAGCGGGTAGCAGAGCACTGTTTTTATACAAAATTTCTTTTTATAGCTCCTGGAAAAAGTTAGTTAAACAAAATGATCCATGTCAGGTTTCCAGGAGTTTTTTTCCGGTCGGCTCGCAACTGAAATTGTCTCGCTCCCCTATTTACGGGTAAATAAATGAACCATTGTTTACCTAATTCAAGGATTAACTCTTGATGCCAGGGGATAAGTATTTATTCGCAAATAAATGGACATTTATTTAGATATAAATAGATGGATTCTCAAAATTGAAAATTTATGACTCAACCGTATTAAAGAGAACTGATTCAATTTAGATGGGATGTTCTTATAAATTTATATTCTTAAATTTGAGCTATGGCTTCCACTATCCTCCATATAAAAAACATGGTCTGTAACAGATGCATAAAAGCTGTAAACGATGAATTGACGGACCTTGGATATACTATAAATAAAATAGAACTTGGCGAAGTAGTAATTAAAGAAGAACTCGATAATAAGGATACTGAACAAATAAGCAAAGCTTTAGCTGAAAATGGATTTGAACTTATTAATGATAAAAAGAGTTGGATCATTAATAGAATAAAAACCCTGATTATTGAATACATACATCATGATAAAGAAAAGCCTGATTATGTAAATTTTTCAGACTTTTTATCATCGGAGCTTGGGCACGATTATTCATATTTAAGCCATTTGTTCTCCTCTATTGAAGGGAAAACCATAGAAAAATATATGATCCTTCAGAAAATTGAGAAAGTGAAAGAACTTCTTGTATATGATGAACTTACAATAAATGAAATTTCTTATCAGCTGGGTTACAGCAGTGCACAACACCTTTCCAGACAATTTAAAGATGTAACTGGCCTTACCCCCTCACACTACAAGAAGGTGCGAGAAGAGAAACGAAAACCTTTGAATCGATTGTAAAACAAAAAATATATAAATCTTTTCCAAAATTGTGCAAAACATATTTTAATTATTAGACGTTACTTTGCAAAGTAGTTTAAAAAGATGGTCAAACTTTTAATTCATATTACATTGTCAGCACTTTTGCTTCTCACAGCAACAGGAATGACAATTAATATGCACTTTTGCCAGGGTTATTTATATGATCTGGCATTGATCGCTCCTGCGCATGATTGTTGTGAAACTGATGGAATTGAAGATACTTGCCATCATGATCAAGATCAGGATAAATCACATCATTGTGTTGATGATACCATAAAGGTGGAATCAACAAATGACTTTTTTGTTTCAAGCTATTCATTCGATTTTGAAAATTCACATTCATTTGATCTTTTCTTTACAACACAGTTATTAATTGAAAATCCAATGACTGATGAATCAACAGTTGTTGGAGTGCTCAATTATAAAAAACCACCACCACAGGAAGTGGTATTGTCCCAAATTCAGTCCTTCCTTATTTAGCCTTTAATTCAGGGGATTTACAGTGTGTCACCTTTTGATGTGATGCTCTTTTTTTGGCATTCCCATATATGAATGGGTTAGCCTATGATCCTACCCCGATTCCCCGTCACTATCTCTTTCATATTCAAATTTCAATATTGATTAGTAATTAATCTAATAGGACATGTTAAATAAATTCATAAGGTTTTTCCTTGAAAATAAGCTGGTTACTTTTCTGATACTCATACTATTTGTTGCATGGGGAATTAATACAGCTCCATTTAACTGGGATACAGGAATATTTCCACGAGATCCGGTTCCCGTTGATGCTATTCCTGACATTGGGGAAAACCAACAAATTGTTTATACCGAATGGCCCGGGCGCTCACCCCAGGATATAGAAGATCAGATATCATACCCCCTGACCACTGCACTACTTGGTATCCCGGGAGTAAAGGATATCAGAAGCAATTCCATTTTTGGTCTTTCAAGCATCTATATCATTTTTGAAGAGGATATAGAGTTTTACTGGAGCCGGACAAGGATACTTGAAAAGCTCAACTCCCTTCCTGCCGGAATCCTTCCGGAAGATGTAACACCTGCTCTTGGTCCGGATGCCACTGCATTGGGTCAGATATACTGGTATACCCTTGAGGGTCGTGATAAGGATGGTGATCCTGTAGGTGGATGGGATCCGCATGAATTAAGGACAATTCAGGATTTCTATGTCGGATACTCATTAACCTCAGCTAAAGGTGTTGCAGAAGTTGCCTCAATTGGAGGATTTGTAAAAGAATATCAAGTGGATATAGATCCAGTTGCAATGCGTGCTCATGGTGTGACCGTGGCCCAGATAATGCAAGCTGTGAAAAATAGTAACCTTGACATTGGAGCCAGGACCATTGAATTCAACCGTGCAGAATACCTTATACGTGCTTTAGGGTACATTAAATCCATTGAGGATATAGAGGAAAGCGTTGTTACTGTCAGGAACAATGTTCCCATCAGGATCAAGGATGTGGCAAGGGTTAATTTTGGACCGGCTACCCGCAGAGGAGGCCTGGACAAAGGGGGTGTTGAAGCCGTAGGAGGTGTAATAGTTGCCAGGTATGGGGCAAATCCACTTGAAGCGATCAATAACGTAAAAGAGAAAATTGCTGAGATATCCCCCGGACTACCAAGTAAAACATTGGAAGACGGAACAGTTTCAAAAGTGACCATTGTTCCCTTTTATGATCGTACCGGACTCATTAAAGAAACACTTGGAACCCTTGAATCTGCACTTACCGAGGAAATCATTATCAGTATAATCGTTGTGATCATTTTAATGTTGAGTTTGCAGGCTTCATTTCTTATTTCGAGTCTGCTGCCTATTGGAGTTCTAATGACATTCATCGTGATGCGGAAATTTGGGATCGATGCGAATGTGGTTGCATTATCCGGTATTGCCATAGCGATAGGTGTGATGGTGGACGTAGGGATCGTATTCACTGAGAACATCGTCAGACACCTTGACATGCCGGAAAACAAAGGTGCAAAAGGAAAGAAATTACTATCTGTTATTTATGATGGAGCCACTGAAGTTGCCTCGGCGGTCATTACTGCCTTGTTTACCACAGTTGTAAGTTTTCTACCGGTTTTCGCAATGCAGGCTGCTGAAGGAAAGCTTTTCAGGCCCCTTGCCTTTACCAAGACCTTTGCCATGATCTCGGCTCTTGCCATTGGACTGATCTTTATTCCAACGCTGGCTAATGTTGTTTTTTCCATACGGCTGGATAAGAAACGAATTAAGAGGTTCTTCAATATCCTCTTAGTAGTTATTGGGATCATCTTCATCATAGTATTTCATACCTGGCTTGCAGCTGTTTTAATTGCACTGGGGGTAAATGGACTACTGGAATATAAGTGGCCGGAAAACAGGAAGCATTTTATTAACTATATAAATATTGCTCTGACCTTACTGGTTGTCCTCTATTTCCTAACTGTTGAGTGGATGCCCTTAGGAGCCCAGAGAAGCCTTTTTCTGAATATTCTTTTTGTGGTCGCCATTGTTGTAGTTGTGCTTGGAATATTAATGAGCATTGTTAGATTTTATAAACCCATATTAAAATGGTGCCTTGACAACAAATGGAAATTCCTGAGTGTTCCCATTGGAATTGTATTGCTGGGTATTATTATCTGGCAAGGGATTGATAAGGTATTTTGGTTCCTGCCAGAGGGCATCAGGCAAACTAAAGCCTGGAATGCTGCAGAAAACACTTTCCCCGGAATAGGTAAGGAGTTTATGCCTACGCTTGATGAGGGATCATTCCTTTTAATGCCCACAACCATGCCACATTCAGGGATTGAAGAAAACCTTGAAGTCATCGCGATGCTGGATAAAAAAGTGAATGCAATTCCTGAAGTTGAAAATGTTGTAGGTAAATGGGGCCGCGTGAATTCTGCGCTTGATCCAGCACCAACATCCATGTTTGAAAATGTGATCAATTACAGGTCTGAGTTTATTCTTGATGAAAATGGACACAGGATGTGGTTCAAGGTTGATAAGGAAGGTGCATACCTGCTTGAGAATGGCAGTACATATAATCCTGTCCAGGATAGCTTCAGACTATATTCAAAGGAGGAGCTGATTCCGGATAAGAAAGGCAAATATTTCCGTCAATGGAGGGATCATATTCACTCAACCGATGATATCTGGAAAGAAATTGTTGCTGCCTCGAAAATACCGGGGCTAACATCTGCTCCAAAATTACAACCCATTCAAACCAGGTTGGTAATGCTCCAGACGGGTATGAGAGCACCTATGGGAATCAAGGTATTTGGCCCTGACCTGAAGTCCATAGAAGAAACCGGTTTTGAATTGGAAAAATACCTGAAAGAGGTATCAGGCGTTGAACCTGCATCCGTATTTGCTGATAGAGTGGTAGGCAAACCATACCTGGAAATTAACATTGACAGAAAGGCCATATCGAGATATGGGTTAACCATTCAGGATATGCAGATGCAGATCAATACTGCCATTGGTGGGATGAAGCTAACTACCACGGTTGAAGGCAGGGAGCGATTCCCGGTTAGAGCAAGATATGCCCGCGAATACAGGGACAACCCGGAAGATCTTAAAAGGGTTTTAATTCCTACCCCATCGGGTGTTCAGGTTCCACTGGCGGAGCTGGCAAAAATAACATATGTACGTGGACCACAGTTGATTAGAAGTGAAAACACCTTCCTTGTTGGATATGTGATTTTTGACAAGAAATCGGATTTCGCTGAAGTTGATGTGGTTGAAAATGCGCAAAAATACTTAAATGAAAAACTTGAATCAGGAGAATTCCAGCTACCTGCAGGAGTGAATTATAAATTCACAGGTAATTATGAGAATCAGATCAGGGCAACTAAAAGGCTTATGGTTGTTGTTCCTATCTCCCTGATCATCATATTTCTGATTTTATATTTCCAATTCAAATCTGTCATTACTTCTTCCATGATTTTCACCGGAATTTTCGTCGCCTTTTCAGGAGGATTCCTAATGCTTTGGCTCTATGGACAGCATTGGTTTATGAATTTCGATGTAGGGAGTATGAATATGCGAGATCTTTTCCAGATGGGAAAGATTAATATAAGTGTGGCTGTCTGGGTTGGGTTTATTGCGCTGTTCGGAATTGCCACAGATGACGGAGTAATAATGGGTACATATTTGATGCAGATTTTCCAAAAGAACAAGCCAGGTAATGTCCCTGAAGTAAGAGCTTCTGTAGTTGATGCCGGAAGTAAAAGAGTCAGGCCAGCGATGATGACAGCCGCCACCACAATTATTGCGCTCATTCCCGTCCTCACATCCACAGGTAAAGGGTCTGATATCATGGTTCCAATGGCGATCCCATTATTCGGAGGCATGATCATTCAGGTGATGACCATGTTTGTAGTACCGGTTCTTTATAGCATGTGGAGAGAAAAACAGGTGAGGAGAAAACCTATTAATAATGAATAAAATGAAAAAACAAATCTTATATATAATTATCCTGGGAGCAGGTATCATATTTGGGAGTTTCTCAGCAAATGCACAGGAAATTCTTGATGATTATCTTATTTCGGCGGCCGAAAACAATCCCGGATTAAAAACCAGGTTCAACGAATACCTGGCAGCATTGGAAGTTGCTCCGCAAGTAAAGGCACTTCCTGATCCGGAGTTGGCATTCGGTTATTTTATACAACCGGTTCAGACCAGGGTTGGCCCCCAGGAATTCAGGATATCTGCATCTCAAATGTTTCCTTGGTTTGGAACATTAAAGGCCAGAGAGAATGTGGCCATTCAGACAGCAAAAGCAAAATACGAAGCATTTGAAGAGACTAAATCAAAGCTTTTTGATGAAGTAAGAAGGACCTATTACAATCTTTATTATAATCAAAAAGCAGTAGCAATTGTCAGTGAAAACATTGTGATCCTGCAGACCTTCCAGAAGCTTGCTTATATAAAAATTGAAGCCAGCAAAGTTTCTCCTGTTGATGAATACAGGATTGAGATGGAAATTGGTGATCTGGAAAACAAGCTTGCCCTTCTGAAAGATCAACAACAATCACTTAATGTTGCCTTTAGTAACCTGCTGAATTCAAACCTTGAAAAAGTGTTGTTGCCTGACACCTTGTGGACCACTTCTCCTGAATTAACCAGGCAGGCTTTACTGGATAGCATATTGATCCGCAACCACCAGTTACTCGGACTTGAATTACAGAGAGAAGCGCTCATTTTCAGGCAGGAAGTGGCAAGAAAGTCCGGAAATCCGGATTTTTCAATTGGAATGGATTATATCGTCGTTGGGAAAGGGGAGAATAATCTAAGCGGACAGGATGCTTTTTTGTTTCCTAAAATCGGGATCACCATTCCCCTATACCGGAATAAATACAGGTCTATGGTTAACGAAGTTGCCTACCTGGAAACGGCAAAAACCAATGAAAAGCTTGAGAAGGAAAATATGCTTGAAACACTATTCGAGAATAACTGGAAAGAACTGCTGGATGCTGACAGGAGACTTCTCCTATATGAGAAGCAGCTCGATCTCGCAGAAAAATCCATTCAACTTCTTGAAGTGGAATATACTACTTCAAATTCAAATTTCGAAGAAATATTACGAATGGAAAGGAAACGGCTCTTCTATGCACTTGAACTTGAGAAAGCACGCACGGATAAACAGGCGGCGGTTTCCTTCATAGATTATCTGATGGGCAACTAAAAAATATTATTAAAAACAAATAAGATAACAATCATGAAAAGCATCATTAAAAATACCTGGAATAAATACAAGTGGCATATCATAGTGCTTGGTGCCGGAATCTTTCTCGGATGGCTGTTCTTTCATTCATCCGAAAAAAATCAACCGAATCGAATTGAAGTCAAAGCTGGGCATGAAGGACATGAGCACGAAGATGAAGCGGAAACAATTTGGACCTGTTCAATGCATCCTCAGATCAGGCAGGATAAGCCAGGTAAATGCCCGATTTGTGGTATGGATCTGGTACCGGTTTCCACTATCCAATCAGACGATGAGCAAGTTCACCCTGATGAGATACAACTGACAGAATCTGCTGCAAAACTTGCAGATATTCAGACTCTTATTGTCGAAAGGGGTTCGCCAAATAAAGAGTTATTCCTGCAGGGGAAAGTTCAGGCAGATGAGAGAAGAATAGCAGAACTGACAGCTCGATTCGGTGGCAGGATTGAAAAACTATTTATCAGTTTCACCGGGGAAAATGTTGTAAAAGGTCAAAAACTGGCAACCATTTATTCTCCGGAGCTTGTGACCGCTCAAAAAGAGTTACTTGAAGCTATCACATATAAAGAAGTTCGGCCTTCACTCTATAAAGCAGCGAAGGGGAAGTTAAGACTTTGGGATCTAACAGAGGAGCAGATCGATGCAATTGAGGAACGTGGAGAACCTCAATTGTACTTTGAAATTTTATCTCCCATCTCTGGGACTGTTACTCAACGATACGTTTCATTGGGCGATTATTTGAAAGAGGGCATGGCATTATTCGAGGTCATAGATCTCTCTCATGTATGGATTATGTTTGATGCCTATGAGAGCGATCTACCATGGATTAATAAAGGTGATGAAGTCACCTATTCTGTCCAGTCCCTGCCGGGAAAGAAGTTCAATGGAAAAGTCATCTATATTGATCCTTTCATTGACCCATCGACCCGAGTGGCTAAAGTTAGGGTTGAGCAGAACAATACTGGTCTTTCACTGAAGCCTGAAATGTTTGCCAACGGGACCGTTGAATCTAACTATGCAGGTGGAGCCAGTGAAATCCTAATCCCGAAGTCATCCATTTTATGGACAGGAAAAAGGGCCGTTGTATATGTAAAAGTTCCCAACAGGAATCAACCTTCTTTTCAATATCGTGAGATTGACCTTGGACCTGAATCAGGGAATTATTACATAGTTGGAAAGGGTCTTCATGAAGGTGAAGAGATTGCCGTAAACGGTGTGTTTAAAATTGACGCTGCAGCTCAGCTTGAAGGGAAACCCAGTATGATGAATCCTGAAGGAGGAAAGATATCTACAGAACATAATCATGGAGGAATCTCAATGAGTAATGAAGAAATGGCAACTTTGGATGTGAAGCCAGTTGAAAGTGAAAAATCCATTGAAGACGTGCCACTGGAATTTAAAAATCAGCTTGGTGAAGTCGTGAACACCTATTTAGTACTTAAAGATGCATTTGTTGACTCCAATGAAAAAGATGTTGAAACTGCCGCTAAAAAAGCTCTTAATGCTTTAAATAAGGTTGACATGACACTGCTTACAGGAGATGCATATATTGAATGGATGAAATTACAAAAGCCTGTCATGGATGATCTAAATGGCATTATTCAGATGGACGG
>Ga0315541_1003742_pt1 | contig 11521 bp, 11 predicted proteins | sample SalMarSW160190MG_FD_203095 | JGI IMG/M metagenome (GOLD analysis project Ga0315541, IMG submission 203095) | Salt marsh sediment microbial communities from the Plum Island Ecosystem LTER, Massachusetts, United States - Salt Marsh Sediment SW1601-190 ...
TCCTATCCATTTCTCACCCTCATGTCAAGCCCAGCCCCAAAAGTTATAATTAAATCAAGAAAAGAAGAAAAAGGATTTATAAGCCATAAATATTCTATTATTCTTCAACTTCAATCTCTTTTAACAAAACTTTGGCTCTGTGCTTAATTTCTGGTACTCCTGAACCCTTCAAAGTGGAAAGCCAGCTCAGCTTTTTCAAAGCCTCAGGAGTGCCAATTTGGACAAGTGCATCCAACGCTTTATCTTTACCAAACCAAGCAGCTCTGCCTAGAGCCTTAACACATTGATGTTGAACAAGAAATTCGTATGCTCTATCATCTTCACTAAAAGCCAACCCCTTTTTTGCAGAATAACGAACCCAATGATCCTTATCATTTAATGCAATATTTATTAAAGTGTCAATAGCTTCATCCCCTCCAATTTTACCCAATGCATCACAAACGCGTGCTCTTCTATATTTTCCACCCTTCAATAAGTTAAACAAAACAGAAAGAGCTTTTTTATCACGCATATAACCTAACGCCATAATAGGCTTAAGAGAATCCTCCTTAGCAGATTGTATTAACATATCAAGGGCGGGCCTATACTTCATCATTCCTAATTTTATCTCTGCCTCTCCCTTTAACTCCTTCTCTTCTTTAGATATCTGCATTAAATATTCGCCTATTGGTTTTTCTTTATAAGTTGTTGTGCCTTTTGCAGAAAGAGAAAATAAACATTTATTTTTTAACATGATATTCTCACTCTTATCCAATATAATATCCATCATTATATTTGTGACCTTTTCATTAGAAATATGAAAACCACAAATTATCTCGGCAATTATCCATCTAAATTTCCAATCATTTCTTTTATTTGAAAGGGCCTTAATCACCTGTCCCGAATCTACATATTTCTTACCCAAAACCTCAAGTAAAATGAAGGCTTGGGGGAATGTGGCAAAGCCCGCAGATTCAAAATCATCTATTGCAGAACATATCACTTCCATTTGTATAAGGGTAACCTTTGTCAATGCCTTTGTAAAAGGCGTAGAAAGAACTTTCGTTACTTTGCTCGTAAATTGAGATATTCTACTTCTTCTTTCCTCTAGGTCATTCTCTGTTTCCTTGAATATCTTTTCCGCTTCTTTTACATATTCCTCTGCTACTTTTTCAAGAGTATCCTCTTCTTCTGCAGCAACGATTAAATTAGATGGTACAGATACAGAGGCATTTGTGGTTAATATACCAAAGAGAAAAATTAATAATAATCCTTTTTTAAACATCATACAATTTTATTTTATTAAATTACTATATTTTAACTATATGTAGATTTTTCTTTTTTGTCAAACATTCATAGTTTATATTAAAATAAATGAACTGAAGAATACTCTGAATATTAGACTAATATCATGAAATAAAAAAAAGACCGGTGGTTAAATTGGCATATAATCTATAACGTCTTATGGATTAGACATATTACTGTCACACTGTCAAGCAGCGTCCCCGTAAATATTACTGTAGCCAGGTATTATCTCCTTGGTTATGCAAATTAGGATTACTTACTCGATCTCCATTAATAAACATGCTCACTCCCCCAGGTACAAGTGTCCCTGAAACCTTGATTTCGAGGCAGATATCAAGGGTTTGGACATCATCTACAACCTCCCCAGCTGCAGGTGTTGGATTGGAGAATTGGGGAAAGATGGAAAGGGGAATATAATTATAGGAATTATATAGGAAAGAGCCAAATGTAACTATAGGAGGTGATGATTCGTAAATATGCCAATTTCCAACTAACTCCCCACTTGCATAAAGCACTACATGATCACCTGGATTATCAAGAATATCACCCGGTTTCAACTCTGAATAATCTATCACCAATGCAATTCCACTACTCCATAAACTCATTGTATTATAGGGATGAAATGAGGTTTCTATCCCCAAACATCTTGTGACATATCCCGAGCAATCAATACCCGCAAGATTGGTAGGGGCAGTAGGTGAACCATATGGTCCTGTGTTATACCCTCCGGGACAGAAAGGAAATAAAATCCTCTCTGGAAATGTTAAACCCTTATTTATCCAAGAGCCATTCCCAAATTGCTCATTTCCACCAAACCGGTCAAAACCTCCCCATACATAAGCTTCTCCTGTATAAGTATTACCGATTCCAAAAGGAGGAAATGAATTGAAAGGAGGATATAGCTCTTCACATCTGTCTTTATTAGGTAACCAAACAACATTCAGATAATTTTGCGCCATATTAATAACTTGTTCTCTATTTATAATTTCAGGGAATAATGGTAAACTTAAAAGGAATAAGAAGAAATATAAATTTCTTCTCAAAATTATCTCCAAAGTTTAATTAGAATCTTTTCATCTGGACTTATTTTATATGGATGATCCTTCCTTTTAGGAATTCGATGTATGGCAAAAATATCTCCATTAATCGTAATAAATGGATTCCCAATAGAAAATGGGATTTTCAATTCCTTAATTTTTTCACCTTCTTTTGAATATTTCAATACAAGACTATATTCCTGGGGGTATTCATAGAGATCATACCAATGATTTGTAGCATATATATTATCTTCACGATCAGTATAAAGCACTTCCATCCTCTGGGGTAATGTGATAATTTTCTTACTTCCTTTTTTCTTATCAACTATTTCAAGTGTCTCTTCGGAAGATAACTTTATTTTTCTATCCACTATTTCTCTTATCTTTTTATTAAAAAAATCTGCTTTATATTCTTCTCCACCAACTTCTTCAATTTTCCAATTCATATCTATATAAACTTTTACTACTTTTATTAATTCACCAACAGGAGAAAACCCTTTTCTTACAGGTATATATATTATGCCATTCCTTATAAACATCTCCTTACCATAAAGTCTTGGGAAAGCCAGTCCACCCATCTCTTTTTCCATTTCCTCAAGACTCGCTTCTTCATAAACATGAACATCCACATCCTTTATATGGGTTCCATCCTCCTTGTATACCCTTATTCTATTGTTCAAATGATCTAGAATATAAATCCTATCTTTAGAATCTGTAACAATACTTACAGGATAATCAGGTTCTCCTTCCCACATTCTGTATCCAAGATCATCCGATCCGTATCCAAGTTTGCCGACCGTAAATTCACTTATCAAGCCTCTCTTTTCCTTGGAGGTCGTTTCCTCTTCTTTTTGTTTTATAAAATTTTCCAGCTCTGAAATTATTGAAACATTCTTCCTCTCTGTGTTATTTATTACTACGTATGTTGATTCTAGATCATACCAATCCATCTCTCCGAAAAACTCTATTAGATCCTCACTTCCGAAGACATACCCATGTCTCGCAAATATTTCATTCCTGAGCAATCTGAGATAACGGCAAATATCTTCCTTGTTCACTTCAACTTCAGTAAAATATGGAGGATATAGGTCCACTTCTGTATATATCTCTTTATCACCCTTATATTCCTTTTCCTTAAAATATTCAATCTCTGTTTTGTTTGGATTTTCTCCTCTTACAGCAAATCCATTAACTGTCAAAGAAATTAGGAAAATAAACATAAAATATATAATTTTACGCATTATACCTCCTTACTTTTAAGTAATTTTATAGTATTTTTTGATTTACAATTTTCCCCAGGGATTGATTTTATTGTTCTTTCATTATGATAAATTTCATAACTACTCATTTTTAACTCACACCTCCACATATTTCACTGAAATCATCCTGAACTTAAATAAAGTATACCAAAATAAAAATCAACTGTCAATATAAAAAAAACAACTATTAGGAAAAGTTCTTGTAAATAGTGGTACAGTTAGGAAATTAATTTAATACCAAAGGAGAATAATAAAAATTATAAACTAGTAATTTCAGATGGAATAAATTGGTATATAAAATGTCAAAAGTCAATCACCGACCCCATACTTCACTTTTGAAATTTCCCCCATTGCAACCATAGTTTCAATATCATTCATTGATTTCTCAGCATCATTGTAAGCTTTTGTATTTTTTCTGGATTCAGGACAATCTACTCCGATTAAACGAACCGTTAAAGTATCGGGTTCGATAACCCCTTTGAATGTATCTCCATCAATAATTCTTATAATTTTTATAGGTATAAGTGCTAAAAATATTAATAACATAATCTCTTAAATACCTGCTATAAATATAACCAATTTCTTCTGTTTGTCAAGTATTTGCAAAGGTTTTCGTTAAAATTTTAGGCAAAATTCAGGAAGTTCCATTATTTGAAAGTTGAAGGTCTGACTCCATAGATATTTCTTGACAATTTATAATTTCTATGGTATATTTTAATTAGTATGAGGTGTATCTTTTGGGAATTAGAATATGGTATCAGAAAAGTTCAGGAGCTATTACGCTATAAAAATGTGAATACTACTATGGTTTAAAGGGATGTGGTTAAAATGAGCAAAGTTGAAATTTAAGTATATGAATTTATACATCTCTTGATGATCTATTTGATATTTCTTTCAGGACGTATAACCTATGTTAGGTATGAACAATAAAGTTAGGAGGAGATTATGGCTAAAACCAAAGTATTCGTGAGTTTCGACTTCGACAACGACAAAGCGCTTAAGGACTTTATCATCGGACAAGCAAAAAATCCCGATTCGCCTTTTGAAGTGAGCGACTACTCCTTGAAGGAGACCGCACCCGAGGAGGAATGGTTCGAACGTGCAAAACGAGCGATCGGCCGGTCTGACGTATTTATTATCATGCTCGGCCCGAAGACAAAAAAAGCTAGCGGTGTTCTCAAGGAACTAAATATCGCAGTTGAAAAGGAAAAGCGGAAGTTCCAAATCATCGGCTACAGAGACGGTACCGAGGATTGGTCCGTTCCGGGAGGAGGGCGTGTATACCTATGGAATTGGGATAACTTAAAGAAATTACTTTCATGAGGAATCATGAATGAAATCAACGTGGACTCCCCGGCTGTCCAAAGCCACCTGAGTATAATGCAAAGTGTTATCAACAGGATGGCAGCAAATAGTTCTGGTTGCAAGACATGGTGCATCGCACTGGTCTCCGCAATTGTTGTCATTCTTGCTGAGCAGGAAAAACCCGAGTATGTATGGGTATCCATTATCCCAATATTCCTTTTCCTGTTTCTTGATTCTTATTACCTCGGGTTGGAAAAGCGTTTTCGTGATCGCTACAACGAGTTCATTCAGAAAGTACATGATGGCAGCATTAAAGTTGAAGACCTGTTTATCGTAACACCTTGTCGGGGGTTAGGGGTTTTTATTATGGCCATTTGCCAAGCCGTTTTTTCTCTTTCAGTGTGGCCATTCTATGGACTTCTTGCTGCAATGCTGTTCATCGTGCGGTACTGGTTGTTGTCCTCCTGTTAAAGGCACCTCTAACCAGTTGCTCCAGCGGACGCGTTAACTCGTGCCGCTCAGCTCACAGCCATTAGCCTGGCTATAGTGGTTGATTGCATTTGGAGGTCAGGCTGGGAAATAGAAATTGTATTTGACAAGTTTGGATAATGTGATATAAGATTTAATAATGGCGAGAAACCGAAAATATATATATGCGTTTTATCATGTTTCAACATGGTTTACTTGATGATGGATTTGGTAACTCTTTAGGATGTATAAACTGCGGTAGGCACTTCAAAGGCTCAGTAATTCCATTGAAACAGTAATAACAACAAAGAATTTAGGGGAGCAAACTTATTAAATACGGATTAAAAAAGAATCCTTCAAAGATGCTGCAGACAAATTGGATTTACTTAAAAGCAATAACGATTGAATCTGTGCTCCTTTTATTGTGATGAAAGAATTGTGATTCAATAGACAAGATAATTTTTTATAATCGCCCTTAAAAATGAAAATGAGAAACGAAAAAAGTAAGACAACTATTTTTGAGACAGAGGTTACTCCTCATAAGGAACAGAGTTTAGGTGAAGAAATCGCTAACAGTATTACTCACGGTATCGGTGCAGCATTAAGTTTGGCAGCGCTTGTTCTCCTTGTTGTTTTTGCTAGTATCTATGGCGATACCTGGCGAGTTGTAAGTTTCAGTATCTATGGCACGACGCTTTTTTTCCTCTATTTAGCATCGACTCTGTATCATAGCTTTACAAACAAACGTGTAAAACGTTTTTTTAGAATTTTGGACCATTCATCCATTTATTTACTCATCGCGGGAACATACACACCTGTTACTTTGGTCCCCATGCGTGGTCCATGGGGATGGACTATTTTTGGACTTATTTGGGCTATGGCTATAGGAGGAATTATTGTAAAAATTTTCATGATGGGGAAATATAGATTTTTATCAGTATTAGTTTATGTGGCAATGGGATGGCTTATTCTCATTGCCATTAAACCCATACTACAAATGGTCCCAAGAGGTTTGATTATTTGGCTTTTTATTGGGGGATTATGCTATACTTTTGGATTGATATTTTATACACGGGATAAGATACCGTATTATCATGCTATTTGGCATCTTTTTGTATTGGGAGGTAGTATATCACATTTTTTCGGGATGCTGCTATATTTAACCAAAAAATGAATTGAGATTGTTCGGAAAATAAAAAGTCTGACACAAGGCATAAATTTTTGAGTAGTTGAGTTGACAATTGGAATCCTATTAAAAAAGCAATACCTTATATTTAATCTCCTTTAACACTTAAATGCATAAGAACTTTCCTTAAACAAGTTGATAATCCTTAAAATTGGATCAAGCTGATTCGAGTTAAGGCCGTTTGTCGTCGGGTCCCAGGACCATTAACTAAATGCCAGGCAGTGTACTGTTCAGCATAGGGATCACAGGATGACATGCCATCCACTGGCACAATGATTTGCAATCCCCTTAAGACTGCGCCTGTAGCCGTGTGTAAGACAGCACCATGAGCGGAAGTTCCCACCAATATCACAGTCTTGATGCCCTTTTCCCTTAAAATCTTTTCTAAGTCGGTTCCGAAGAACTTATCCACTCCCGACTTGACTATAGGTTCTTCTGCAAGGGGAAGTAATTCCTCCCTTATATCGGTTACGTTTGCTCCTCTGGTAGTGCTGTAAACTACAACAATCCCTTTGCCTCTTGCATTATTGAGCAGGCTTTGGATTTTGGCAATTGAAGCTACGCAACGAGGCCTCTTCTCTTTGTTACAGTTTTGATTTTGAATGTCTAAAATTAAAAGTGCAGTTACCTCAGGATCAATTGTTACCGATTTTAGCTCAGGTGGGGGTGGGACTTCCACGGTGGCCCATTCATCCACAATGGTATTCTTTTCCATGTTCGATGCCAGGGAAGCAACAGGTATGCTGAATAGCATCATAGCTATTATAGTTGAACCTCCTGGAATTACCAGCTCAGCCAAGAGCCTTTTTTTAACTGTTTCTTTCATTATCTCTCTATTCATTTTTCCCTCCTTAGATAAGTTGCAATTTTCATTTAGGGGCAGTTTCTTATAATAGATATTTCTTTAATTCTATCAAATATTTTCATAAGTTTGAGTATTTTTATATATATGAAATTCCTCACCTGGATATTTATTAAATTTTATCTGAAATTAACTCAAAAGTCAATACAAAGAGTTGGTCTGTTGGTCGGTGGGTCAGTTAGGGAGTTAATATAAATTTTAATTAAGGTTTATTTATGAAATTTAATATATAATTTAATATGAAAAAGAAGACTGGTGGATAAATTAGCACCGAGCAAATAGCTCATTATGGGCCCCCATTTATCCAGAAAACTAAAAAAATTACCTTACAACAATAACGAATTCGAATTTCAAAAAATTCAACCCTATTATGAGAGCAAGAGAAATCCTCAGATTTTAATTAGATTTGTATTACAACCAAAGCCCAATATATAGATTATCTTTTCCCTCCAGGTGGAATGGGAGGTTCTGCATGAGCTAAATATATCATCAACGCATCAATGTCGTCGATTTCATCCGGGTCTTCGGGGCTGCTACCATATATTTTATCCAATAATAATGTAAAAAGATGTGTATCCATTCCCGAAAAAGCTACATTAAATTCTTCTCTGAGTCTCTCCCAGTCATTCTTTGTTAGTTTAGGCATTAAATTCACCTCCTTTTATCATTTTTTTAAAATGCTTCACAACTAAATCAAAATGATTTAGTTTCATACTAACCCCAATTGCTTCTTGGCTTCTATTAACTGTGGTAAATATTCATCTGCGTCTTTCCAAATATTTATAAATTTTTGGAAATGCTCCTTTGCCTTCTCTTGCTCTCCCCTTTTCTGGTAAATCAAACCAAGCAGATAGTGAGATTGTGCATGATTGGGATTAATTCTAATGACAGATTCAAGTTTTTTTGCAGCTTTATCCAATTCCCCTACTTTAAAGTATGCTTCTCCTGAAGCGTTTATAAAAAATTGCCTATCTAAAGATTCGATATTAGCTGCCTTATTGAAATAGTCTATTGCTTGCTTATGATGACCTTTACTGAGTGATAACTCACCTTTAAGATGATAATAATATTTCTTTAACTCTTCTACATTCGTTTTCTCTATTAATCCTTTAATAGTTAATACCTCAGACTCAGCATTATCGAATATTTTTTTTCTGATAAGAGTTAGTCCAAATATCCAATGAGCCTCTATCAAATCTGGATTAAGTTCAAATGCATACTGACACTCTGAAATAGAATTTTCATAATCACCCTTAAGATAATGTAATTTGCCCAAATAATAATAAGCTTCTGCCTTTTGGGCACTACTTTCTGTCAGAGCAAGATATTTTTCGTACGAGATTAGAGCCTTACTATACATTCCCTTTGCCAGATAAGTTTCTCCGATAAGTTTAGATGTAAGGGAATACTCTGGATTTAATTCTAAAGACTGTTGTAGATTTATTATCGCCTTGTCATAATTACCAACAAGTAAATAAAAATCTCCCAAACAATCCAACGGATAAGACTGATTGGGCAATAGGGCTACATACTTTTTAAAAGCCACGTGTGCTTTCTCAAATTCCCCTTTTCGAAGATAGGCCCATCCCAGGACATTATATGTCCAACTTCTAAAATGTGTTATTCCAAGTGGATCAAGTTTTAAAACCTTTTTAAATTCAGATATGCCCTCATCGTACATCACTTTCTTCTGATAATATATCATACCAAGGCTGAGATGTGCACCAATATTTTCTGGGTCAATTTTTATTAGTCTTTTATAATAGTTAATAGCAAGATCCCAATCATGCTTAATATAAGCTTCTAATGCGATAATTGTCACCAATCTTTCCTCTGTTAATTTACTGGACAATAATTTCACTTTTTCGATGATTTTGAGAGCTTTTTCATTCTCATTAATAGTATAATATTGTCGTGCTAATTCATCATAAGCCTCTACAAAGAATGAATCTAAATCTACTGCTTTCTCAAAATTTTCTATTGCCTCCTGATTATACATTCTGAAGGCAGCCTCTCGACCGTTGAAATAATATTTATATGCCTCTAACGAGGTTGTAGTCAGTTCTGATATATCCTTACTCTCTTTCTCTATTTCTCTCATGGAAATTTCCAGCCCAGTTTTTATATTATCAGTAAGGTCGTCCACTAAATTTCCTAAAATGCTCCCTTCACCCTCACCTGTAGCCCTGTATGGATGTGCAATTAACTCTTTCGTTTCTACATCCAGTACTTGTGCATTTAATACAAATACATCTCCACTCTTCATAAGGCTTGGTAGAACCATTGCTTTAGCACCTGCAAATTTACATATTTCAAATCCCATAGAGGCATCAATAATTTCCACATCTTCATAACCAAGTGATTTTAATAGGTCAAACATTCGTGGAAAAGTCATGACTTGCAAATATCTCGAATTACCGAGATCGGTAATTAACACATCCGCTAAAACCTTGCGTAGGTAATTATATTTGTCTTCACCAGTTTGATTGTCACAAAACATCACACCGATAGGGGTTCTTGCAATTATGGGTCCTTTCTTAAAAAACCAAAACTTTGTAACAACAGTTAACAAAATGGCCAGCAAAGCCAATGTGAAGATTGGAATAAGAATCTTCCTTATGTTTTTCCTCTTGCTCTTTCTCTTATGACTCTTCTTCTCTGCTTTTGTGGGTAAAGCTCCTTCAGCTGTACTTGTTACAAAAGGAAATCTTTTTGAAAACTTCACCTCGTCCTTTATAAAGGGAATAATAACCTGCAAGAAGCCAAAGATTATCGCTATAATTAAACCAGCGCCTGCTATTATAAGAAAAACATATTCCATATTAAATTACATTTCCAAATATCTATTAAACTATATCTGAAATTCAATCAAAAGTCAAGACGGGGGGTGATCTCTTGGGATGACCAATAGTTAAATGGTCGAATACAAACTGTTAAGTATAATTTCCATTTTTCAAGCCTGACTCTTTTTTCGCTGAACAAATAATATAGAAAATCTATTGATTGTCAAATGTCGAGATTTGACCCCATTTATAACCATGACCCCATTTATAACCATTTATACCACCTCATCACTCTTCCCACTCCAATTTCTCTCCTCTTTTGAATTTCTCAAGGTTCTCTTTTGCCTCTGCGTCTGAACCATAAAGTCTACCCTCCGGCATCTTCTCCTCAATCAATGGAATAGCCTCACGTGCTTCAAGTTTTATCAGAGATTTGACCAACCTTGGATCAAAGCCCCTCCTTTCTAAAAGTTCCATAAGTGGTTGAATTGCTCTTTTATCACCTATCTCCCCAAGAGCAATTACAGCAGATGAAGAGGTTCCTGTATTCATCACTTCAATAAGTGGTTTGACTGCTCTTCTATCACCTATATTACCTAAAGCAAGAGCTGCCTGGGAGCGTGTTGAATAGTCTCTTAAAGCTTCTATTAACAAAGACACGGCTTCCTTCACTTCCATTATTCCCAACAGTTCAGCTGCCTGTGATTTAGAACAATATTTACCAGTCTCTAATGATTCCATTAATAATGGAATTGCCCCTTGCACTTTTAGGACCTTAATGCCAAAAAGAATCTCATCTTTAAGTATCCTATGTTCTTCTACTTTAAGTTTCTCTACTAAAATTGACCCTACCTTCTCTTTCTCATAACCGAAACCAACCACTGTAATAAGTGTACCCAGAGATGCAGCTCGTATCCTTCCACTAGGATCATTTGTACATTTAAATAAAGGTCCTGCGATCACATCTCCATAATGTTTGGCAAATCTTGTTAATTTCCCTATTACTTCTAATCGAATTACAGTTTCCCTACTCTCATCCACCGCAATCTCTGCTAACTCTTCAGCAAATCTCTGCCTAAGGCTGTCTCCTATTAATGATCTAGTACCGGCTAACCTGCTAATTGCATCTATTGCGTTCTTCCGTAATGCCATTATCTCATCTTCGTTTCTCATTATTTTTAAATAAGCATCTAGTATCATTTCACCATTTTCTCTATCCATTCCCTCTATAAACAAAAGTCTATCCACACACAGATATCTAAAATTCCAGGCATTTGTAGTGTCAAGCACCTCTTCTATCAGAATCGGAACAATAACTGGTCCACTTCCAGTTATTT
>Ga0315541_1003743_pt1 | contig 11518 bp, 10 predicted proteins | sample SalMarSW160190MG_FD_203095 | JGI IMG/M metagenome (GOLD analysis project Ga0315541, IMG submission 203095) | Salt marsh sediment microbial communities from the Plum Island Ecosystem LTER, Massachusetts, United States - Salt Marsh Sediment SW1601-190 ...
TTGACCCCCTGCGTGCAAAGCAGTAAATTTGGTGCTTTATTTTTCATCCAAATTCATTGAACTGCTTGTATTCATTGTATATAAGCAAAATACAAATTGCATTTTAATGCAAATAAAAGTATCTTTGTGAAATAAATGTTGCAACCATGTTGCAACCAGATAAATAATTTAAATTATTTTACTATGGCATCAGCAAAAATTTTACTATTTACCCATAAGAAACTCAAAGATGGTTCTTATCCAATTGTACTTCAGATAATAAAGGATAGAAAAAGGAAATTAATTTCATTAGGACATTCTGCAACCACTTTACAATGGAATGAAAAGGAAAATAAACCTAATCGAAAGCATCCAAACTGTACTACGCTAGATCTTCTTCTACAAAAGAGGTTACATCAGGCTAATAAGGTCATTATAGAACTGGATGAGGCTGGAGATCCTTATTCCATCGAAGATATAGTTTTTAAATTAAAGTCTGGTAAATCTGACATCGGAGTATTTAAGTATACCGAAGACTTGATTAAGAAACTTGCAAAAACTGGCAAAATTGGTAATTCGAAGGTCTATTTTGATGCACTTAGTGCTTTTAAAAAATACAGAAATGATATTGATCTTAGTTTCAATCAATTGTCTTATAGAGTTGTAAAAGATTTTGAAGAAAGTATGCTGGAGAAAGGACTTAAAACCAACTCTATATCTCTTTACCTGAGAACATTAAGGGCTATTTATAATTATGCAATAAAAGATAAAATAGCCCAGGAATCGCTTTATCCTTTTAAAAACTTAAGAATAAAACAAGAAATTACATCAAAACGTGCTATTTCTAAAGAAGATATAACCAAGATCAGGAATTTAAAACTTGTTGAAGGATCAGAACTTGATAAGTCACGGGATTATTTCCTTTTCAGTTTTAATATGAGAGGAATGTCATTCATTGATATGGCTTTTTTAAAAAATAGAGATATTATTAACGGCAGGATACATTATGCCAGGAAAAAAACTGGTCAAAAATTTTCTATTAAAATTACTCCTGAAGCGGAGAATATAATAAAAAAGCATTCTTACAGTAATGACCCGAATAGTTTTGTTTTTCAAATAATAAATAGGAAAGAGAAAGAGTATATTGATTACAAAAATGCGTTAAGACTTACCAATAAGAAACTCAAACTAATTGGAGAAATGGCAGAATGCTCTATTACGATATCCACTTATGTAAGTCGTCATTCCTGGGCAACTATTGCAAAAAGAGCTGGAATCCCAACAGCTATAATAAGTGAAGGTATGGGACACGATTCTGAAAAAACTACTCAGATATACCTTGACAGTTTTGAGAATGAAGTATTGGATAATGCAAATGAGATTGTAACTGGATAATTTTATTTAACTTGCCGTAAATGTCAAGACATTCGAGTATTAAAGTGACAGAGGCATATCTGGCAACCTTTGATGAGAAGGCCGTGGATGAAACACTTGATAAAATGTTTAATTAAGCTCTTTGCTATGGAACCTATAACTGATTATTTCGAAAAATTTAAAGCAGAATTATCAGAGTTCATATTTACACGTGAATATTATAAGGTAGATTTGGATGAACCTGAGAATATTCATTTGCAAAACATAATTACGGATCAAAATATTATTTGGGAGGGTTATAGATTCAATTTAAATGGGAATGAATTAAATGGCCTTTATTTCCATGATTTAGTAAAGCAAACGCAGGGAGAAATTGCTTCCAACCTTGAAATGCCCATAGATCATCAAGATCAAATAGCATATTTAGATGAGATAATTGAATTCTCATCAAAGATTGAAGAGTCTATAGTCAAGAAGGCTGGAAGGTGGACTCATTCAGAGGGGAAACATGAGGGATTTATTTATGATGAACTACCTGATTATGAAAAGGAATCCCTCAGTAATGGTTTAAAAGAATTTAAAAATGCATTCCGAGATTTAATTGTTTTTATTAAAGCAAAACTACCAATAGAGAAACAGATTAATCACAAGATACAATCAGGTTTACTCGAACCAGCCGAACAAAAACAAATAAGGAAATACCACTCATTCGAACTTTCACCTTTTTTCATACGGAATATTGATTGTTTCAAAAAATTTGCAGGACAATTAGCTGAAGATAAATTTATAGAATCAACAGGGAAAAACAAAATGCTTCAAATTTTCTCTGGCAAACCAGTTAAAGAACCAGTGGTTTGGACTGGTGACAAAGGTGCCTTGAAGTACTTAATCAAACAATTGAAAAAGTATGGGATCTTTAAAAAGCACAAAGCTTTTTGGATTACAACATCAAAATGTTTTAAATATGAGAATGAAAGCATCAATTCATATGAGCTAAGTACAGAGAATTTTCCTACAAGACCAGATACTCTAGCAAAATTAGATTCTGTCATTAATATCCTGGTTATCAGGCAGAACACAGGATAAAGTAAGCAAGGAATAGCTTTCTATCTTTATTTTACCTCCGACAATCTTATTATCTCTCTCTAACTTTCTAAACATTTATTTCAATTTTTTGATCCAATCACTCTATGAATGGGAATGACCATTCTCTTACTATCAAATAATCTATTATATAATTGATAATCAGACATATAAATGTCGTATTCTTTATATATTCCCTGTAACTTTGCAAAGCTTGTAAGCAAAATTTTTAATAAAATTATTTATGATTAAGAAATTAATTGAAAACAGGGAAAATCCATTAAGTCAGAGTGGTACTCAGTGGCTTAGTGGACCAGAAGTATGTAAGATACTGAGGATATCTACAAGGACCTTAGTAAATTACAGAAGAAGAGGAACCTTGCCCTATGCTAAGATAGGCCGTAAGATCTATTACAAACTTGAGGATGTGGAACAACTTCTTGAAAGGCACTATGTGAAACCTGCTTATTGGAAAGGTGATGTAGCATGAGAAGGGCAAAACATCGTGGTAATACTGGTAAGAAAAAAAACCACTACAGACCTCGTAGATACAAAAGGGAAATGGCTAAACGTCGCATCTTTATTCACCAAGTGAATAATGAGGAGAATACATGTAAAGATGAGGCTGTTGCAGTTGCAGCCAATACTACAGAAGAACACAATGCAATGCAACAACCGGAACTCATTAATGACCATTCGTGTAATGGCAGCACCCTTAGTAAGGAAGACGCTATTACAATCCTTGATAACGACTTTTATACACTTGCTGATCTGATAAAGATGGGTGATCTGGAGATACGCTTTCTGGTTGAAACACTTTTTCCAGAGCAATGTTTAATATTTCTGGCCGGTGAAAGTGATTGCGGTAAAAGTACCTTTTGTTCTCAGCTGGCACTTTCAATCGTCAGTGGAGCTGAATATTTCCTCGGATTTAAAATCAATGTGAAACATAAGAGAGTTATTATTATAAGCACTGAGGACAGTTACCCAGCGATTTTTAACAAAATAAATCTCCAGATGCAAAAAAATAACCTTTCTCTGGAGGATACTGAGAGACTTATAATCTCCACGACAAGTGTCTCAATAATCGAGAAGCTAACTAAAGTGTTAAAAAGTTTTCCAGTAGCCCTGATAATAATTGATTCATTTGCTGATGTATACGATGGTGATATAAATACAGTGAATAAGGTGAGGGACTATTTAAAAGATTATGATGAATTGAAAAAGAAGTATAACTGCACTATACTCTTTGTCCACCATATCGGTAAAAGCAGGGAGGGTAAAGGGATTCATAAGAACCAGCTTCTTGGCAGTGTTGGTATTGAAGGGAAAGCAAGGCAGGTACTGATGATGTCAAAACTGAATAAGCTTTTTTCAGAAAGAGTAATATCGATAATCAAAGGTAATTACGTATCTGAAGAAGACAAGAAAAAATCATTGCTCCTGTCATTTGATCATGATACAAGAACTTTTGAAAAAGCTGATGGTAACTTTACCTTACCAGAAGTGAGTAAAAAGAAAGGAAGACAGGTTGATATGAAATTAGTCGAAGAAGCGCTTAAGCTCAAAAACGAAGGTAAGAGACTGGAAGAAATCGGTAAGATTCTCGGTAAAAACAAGTCGACTATAAGCAGGTGGTTTAAGAACCTCAAATATCCATATGATTTTGAAAATGTTGATTCAGATGATGATGATGCGGAGGATGATGATTAGTATCGATCCTGAATAGTGGTTAATTAAAAGGAGGTTATGAAAATAGCCTCCTCTTTTGTTTCCTTAGCGCATCAGGATTTGACTTTTGAGGTAATACATATTTCATTTTATACTGTCTCCCTTAATCTTGTATATACCTTTTCGAGTAAAATTCTCTTTACAATCCTTGAGAACTCTTCATCATCCATCATCTTGGTAAATAACTCCTGGTTCTGATCCATTCGGCTGATCAGCGTGTTGAGGAAAACTTCTTCAAAACCATACTTAAAATTTTCTATGGTGTTGCTCCTGGCTTGTTCCACAAGTTTTTCATGACTAACCAGTTCTTCTTCAATCTGGTCAAAATACAATTTATCGGCTTCTGTGAGATTCATTCCAAATCTGTCATTCAGAACCTGAATGATCTCTGACAAATGCACTTTTTCTTCCTTATCGGTTCTGACACCTGCATCTTCAATTCCAGGCAATCCATACTCTGCTTGATCCTCCATAGCAATCCTTATGCGATCTTTCATCAATTGTAAACGATAATACTTTAGTGCCACTTCATCCCCCAAATGGAAGGGATCAGTGACCTCTTTCGGTAGCTTCTTCAGCAAGAACCGAACATATACATACAGCTTCTCCAAATCAAGGTCGTAGAAGGGCATTATCTGACTCAGGAAGGAATATAAACGAGTAAAGGATACCAGTGCATGCTTGAAATTATCCTTCTCTTCTTGGGTCTGTAATGCTTTAAAACGATCTACCGCTGGATCAATGAAGGAATTCAGCTTGGCATGGTCAGTTGGCGATAAGTTTTCTTTCCTGGTAAAATAGATCTCGTTTAGTCGCTCAACTTCAGTATCCCAAATAATATTGGCTGCTTCAATTTGGTTTTTCAGGTCATAAAGATGATCTGGATCGGTATTTTCTTTAACAGTGGTAAGTTCATAATATGGTTGAAAGGATTCCAGGATCTCGTTTTCATTGTTCACAAAATCCAGGACAAAGGTATCGGTCTTGCCATCACATGTTCTGTTCAGACGGGAAAGGGTTTGGACAGCTTTTACACCTGATAGCTTCTTATCCACATACATGGTATGCAATAAAGGTTGGTCAAAACCTGTCTGATATTTGTCAGCAACGATAAGCAACTGATAATCATCCTTGGCAAACTCTTCTGGTAATTGCTTTTCGGAAAATCCAGTCATTTGTGGTTCTGTGTATTCAAAACCACCATCTCTTACTGTGCCCGAGAATGCAACCAGTACACTGATGCCAGAATACCCCTTGTCTTTTATATACCTGTCAAATTCATGTTTATATCGAACAGCATGAAGTCTTGATCCTGTAACTAACATTGCCTTTGCCCTGCCACCAATCTTTTTGGAGACTACTTGCCGGAAGTGTTCCACCATTACTTCAGTTTTTTGTGCAAGGTTGTACGGATGGAGGTTTACAAACCGTGCAATGGCTGTGGCTGCTTTCTTTTTATTGACAAGCGGATCCTCTTCAATGGCTTTGGAAAGTCTGAAGAAAGTTTTATATGTAGTATAATTCTTTAACACATCCAGAATAAAGCCTTCCTGAATCGCTTGTTTCATTGAATACAAATGAAACGGGAAGGGTTTGCTATCAGGAGTGTCCTTTTCACCAAATACTTCTAGGGTCTTGTATTTAGGGGTTGCAGTGAATCCGAAGAAGGAAAGGTTTGATTGTTTCCCCCTGAGTATCATTGATTTTCTGATCTCATCCTCAAAGTCTTCATCAGACTCCTGATCTGCTTCAACAGCCTCTTCAAGACTGGATGCACTGAGTACCTCCTTCATCTTTTTGGCAGCTTCTCCACCCTGACTTGAATGTGCCTCATCCACAATAACGGCATAATGGCGCCTGGGCAGTTCACCGATCTGCTCCAGCACAAAGGGAAACTTCTGAAGGGTGGTGATAATGATATTTGTCCCCTTCTCCAATGATTCCGTAAGTTGTTTTGAATCCACATCAATCTTTTGAACGACCCCCTGTTTATGCTCAAACTGATATATTGTGTTCTGCAACTGGTTATCCAGCACTTTCCTGTCGGTAACAACAACCACTGAATCAAATATCCTTTTGTCCTCAGCATCATGCAGACTGGCAAGACGGTATGACAGCCATGCAATACTATTGCTTTTACCGGAGCCTGCGGAGTGCTGAATAAGATAGTTTTTCCCTGCTTTGGATGAACGGGCATCGGATATCAGTTCCCGAACCACATCTAACTGATGATACCGTGGAAATATCAATTTGTCCAATTCCCCGTCATTATTTTTCTCAAGGTGTATGAATTTTCCGATGATCTCCATCAGACTGTCTTTGCGAAGCACCTCATTCCACAGATAATCGGTTCTTCTTCCTCCTAGATTGGGTGGATTACCGGCACCGTTCTGATATCCCTTATTAAAGGGCAAATAAATGGTCTTTCTGCCATTAACACGGGTAGTCATACTAACAGTATCAGTATCCACTGCAAAATGAACCAATGATCCCTGATTAAACCGGAAAAGTGGTTCTTTGAGATCACGGTCAAAGATATATTGCTGCTCCGCATTGGTTGTTGTCTGACCCGTAAAAGCATTTTTAAGTTCAACGGTTGCAATGCTAAGCCCATTGAGGGAGATCAATAAATCAACACTGTTTTCGTTATGACGATCGTATTTAACCTGTCTTGTTACTGTTAATATGTTCTTATTGTAAAGGTCAATTGCTTCCGGATTTAAACCAGATTCGGGTCTGAAGAATGCCAGTTTAAATTTTACTCCATGTGATGTAAAACCATGACGGATTACTTCCAGCAGACCCCGTGATTCGATCTCTTTGTTCAGACGATACAGGAATTTAATTTCAGCCTGATCCTGGTGGATGGTTGTGAATTTTTCCCAATCTTTTGGTTGTGAATTTGTTATGAACTTATGGATAATAGAAGGTGCATGACCCGACTCTCGTTCCACATCGAAAGCATGTCCCTTTTGATATTCCCCTGTTGAGGTGAGAAGGTCAACGATATCTTTTTCAAAGGTGGTTTCGGTATGGATATTAGATTGTGACATGGTTTATTTGGTAATCCCGAACATCAATTTTACCTGTTACAGCTTCATTGATGAGGGATGTTTTATATTCTTCGATTAATGCTATTTCATTTTGAATAAGAGATATTTGGTTATTGATCTTGTCGGTTTTGTTATCAAGATATTCAATGATAGTAGATTGCTCATTAAGGCCTGGAACGGGGAAACGAAATTCAACAAAAACATTTTGATATAAATGACTTATTGTTGATCCCGTTTTCATAAAATTTATGAAAGATGTAAAAATTTCAGAATTCAGAATCCAATAAAGAAATTTCGTTAAATACATATTATTTATAGGTCGTACCAAAAATATCCCACTATTCAAACAAGCATATACAAATAAGTTATCAACTAATGCAGTTTTACCAATTGACCCATCTTTGGTAATAAGCAAGTCACCTTCCATTAATTGTATATAAGGGTCTTCTTCATATCTTTCTTTGTCAATATGGTAACATGTTTCCCAATTCACTGTACCATCAATGAAATCAGTACCAGTAACTAAATATGCATGACCTTCTTCAAGAAATTCATCTGATTTTAAACCTTTCCAACCAATTCGACCCTTCACATAGCTTCCATGTTTGATTTTCTTCACTTCCCAATGCTCAGGTATCTCCCCCAGCCACTCAATCCCAGAATCTTTCATCGGCACATTGGGATCAAGACCTTTGGTCACGGCTTGGTTGATCACAGCCGTGCGTTCTTCTTTCAGCATTTCGATCAGCCGCTGTTTTTTGGTAATCAGGTCATCGATTTGTTGGGTTTTGTAATCGAGGAAGTTGGCGATTGCTGTTTGTTCGCTTTTATTTGGATAAGGGATTTTCAGTTTCTCAAAATCCTCACGTGATAAGTATGATTGAATAGTTCCTGTACCTAAAGAATTAAGATATTTTTCAGACGCTGACATATAGTAATACAAATAATCTGATACTATATCTTGTGGCACAATACCAATAAATGTTTGATTAGTAATTAATGGACTACTAACAATAGCTGTTTTCCCCATATTGCAGCTACAGGAACAGAGTACTGTACCTACAGGGAAAACCTTTAAATTCATTTTAACAATGGTTTCTTGCGAAACTCCTTGATTCGATTTGGATTCTGAAACATACTTCCCATCGAAATCTTCAATTCTTAACCAGGGTATTTCGCCATCCAATTCTTTAGGTTTATCTCTCATTGGAACTATCATTCTCGCATGATATCCAAGTTTTGCAATTTCCCAATCTGATGGAATTTTATCCAGCCACTCTATACCAGAATCTTTATATTCAGGATATTTCTTCATAGACTATTCCTGCTTCTGATATGATTGTTTAATCAAGAACATGACATAATCCAAGTCAGACTCAAGAGTAATTTTCAAATCATAATCCCCATTCCCATAGTGTCCAATATTACTCACGTCTCTTGTGATTTTTTTTGGATCATCCAACATTCCCTTTGAAAGATTAATCCACATCCAAAGGGTTTTCTTCTGAAAACATACATCCACGAAATTTGTCTTTCTCTTGAAACCTATATAATTTGCGCGTGGCACAATTTCAACCTCTCCCAAATTCAATATTCGTTCCCTCAAGCTAAGATATAATTCCTTAATTGTTTCTGATTTATAGTAATCAATATGGCTTTCTTCAGTATAGACCTTAACCTCTTTGGTAACTTTCTTAACAATGTTGTTGGAATCACCAGCTACATTTGAAATACTTTCTGAGGATGTAGGCTTATGCTGAACCATACTGATCAGGTTGTTTTCAAATTTTTTAATTTCCCACAATTCAAAAGGAACATCCTTGAAGTTTATCGAGTTGGTCTGGTAGTCCGAAAACTGTGGCGAAACAAAAATAACACGTGATTGTGACCAGTCAACATCTGTTCTGAGTAACGATCCTTTACAATTCTCGTTGTACTCAAGAATAAAATCAGATTTATTGTTCAACATCAAAGACAAATAGGTGTAACCCTGATCGATAACAGAATAATTCTTGTCTTTTTTATATTCGATTATTACGAATGATTTATTCTCACGATCAAACCCCAATGTGTCAATCCGGAAGTTTTTAATTGTAAATTCAGATTTTATCAACTCAAGGGAGAATAAGTCAAAAAGATTATTTTCTACAATTTGTTGAATCTCCTTTTCCAATTTGAAAGGTTTGATAGAGACATTATGTAATTTATTGTTTTGGAGACTTAACAGTTTCATAGATCAATTATTTGTTTTATTGTATCGCTTGTTTCTTCCTCCAGTTTCAATATGTCTGCCCTGATTTCTTCCAGTGAACGGAGTGGTTTGTACTCATAAAAATAACGGGTAAAGTTTATCTCGTAGCCCACTTTATGTTTACTTTCATCGATCCATGCATCAGGGACATGTGGCAGCGCTTCCCGCTTGAAATACTCATCAATGTCTTCTTTCAAAGGCACATCTTCATTGTCACGTAATGTGGTATCAGGTTTTGGATTGCCCTGGCTATCTTTCACCACCTTCCCGTTTTCAACCAAAGGTCTTTCAACAGTAATTCTTTTGTAGCCAAAATCTTCATTATCAAAAATCTTACAGTATTTGCCCTCTTTAAACTCACCGTAATTGCGGGTAATCTCTTCAATTTGCTCAGGAGTAATGTAATGACGCTTGTTGCCTAAGGACTTGGACATATTTTTAAACATAGAAACAGTATTAATCAATTGCACCTTCCCCTTGCGAACAGGGTCTTTACGATTGGTGACAAACCATAGGTATGTAAATATACCAGTGTTGTAAAATAATTGGTCAGGAAGTGCTATGATGGCTTCGAGCATATCGTTTTCGATGATCCATTTCCTGATGTTACTCTCCCCACTGCCAGCACCTCCGGTGAATAATGGTGAACCATTCAGGACGATCCCGATCCGTGATCCTGCAACACCGTTTTGTTTCATTTTGGAGATCAGATGCAATAGGAACAACAATGATCCATCACTGATTCTGGGAAGTCCAGGACCAAACCTGCCACCAAATCCTTTTTGTTCATACTCGTCTTTCACGGCTTTCTGAACTTTCTTCCACTCGACTCCAAATGGTGGATTGGTGAGCATATAATCATATTCCTGGCCGGGAAGCATATCATTGGAGAGACTGTTGCCCAGTTTAATGTTATCTGGTTTCTGGCCTTTTATTAGCATATCGGATTTGCAGATGGCATATGATTCGGCATTTAGTTCCTGTCCGAACACTTCCAACCGTGCATCAGGATTGAGTTCATTCAGGTATTCTTCTGCCACAGATAACATACCTCCTGTTCCTGCACATACATCATATAATGTCTTGACAATGCCCTTGGTGGTCAAAATGTCACGATCTGAGAGAAAAAGGATGTTTACCATCAAACGGATTACTTCTCGTGGAGTAAAATGCTCTCCTGCCGTTTCATTGGAAAGTTCAGAAAATCTTCGAATCAGTTCTTCGTAGATGTAACCCATATGGGTATTGTCTATTCGTTTGGGATGCAAATCAATCTCCTGAAATCTTTTCACTACCAAGAAGAGCAGGTTGGATTCATCCAGACGGTTGATCTGTACTTCAAAACTGAAGTTTTCCAGTATATCCCTGGCACTATCACTGAATCCATTGATGTAGTTTCGGAAATTTCCAGCAATATTCTCAGGATCGGCGATCAGGGAATCGAAATCATATTTTGAGTGGTTATGGAAGTTATATCCTGCGATATTATTCAGTATGGGATCAATATTCTGCACGTTCATTGCATGTACCTTTGGAAGTTGCTCAAGGACTTTCTGTTTGGTATCTTTCAATACACAATCCAACCTCCTGATGATAGTCATTGGAAGGACTACCTTCCCATATTCGCTTTGTTTATAATCACCACGCAATAGTTCTGCTATCGACCAGATGAAATTTGTCGTTTCTGAGAAGTTTTTCATTTATTTCCTGAATTCGAATTGTCAATTATCAAATCTTTTACACTTACATCTAAGATATCTGCAATCTGATATAGCACCTCCAATCTCGGTTGCTGTCGATTTTGAACATACGCATTTACCATATTATATGATTTGCCCAGTCGGTCAGAAAGCCACTTTTGCTTAATACCCTTTTCTGACAATACTTCTTTTATTCTGTTCATCGGATTTAAAATTGAAATAAAAGTAACAAAAGATATCTATTATCTCGATTTTTAAGATAAAAAATGATTGAATTTTTTACAATTAATACCGTTCATGAAGGAATTTCGCTTGGCTGTAAATTACTACTCGGTTGATTAAGGCAA
>Ga0315541_1003744_pt1 | contig 11518 bp, 9 predicted proteins | sample SalMarSW160190MG_FD_203095 | JGI IMG/M metagenome (GOLD analysis project Ga0315541, IMG submission 203095) | Salt marsh sediment microbial communities from the Plum Island Ecosystem LTER, Massachusetts, United States - Salt Marsh Sediment SW1601-190 ...
AGTGGGTGGAAGTCGAGCACAGTCTGTTGATGGACGACTCTGTGGGCTTCTGGGTTGTTTTTCACTGGCTGGAGGAAACCCCTTTGTCTCCTTTGGTCGGGACTGATGGTTTCTCAAACGTGGGAAACTCTTTTTGGGGAATGAGAGAATCCCCGCATTTTGAATGGCACCCTAACGATTACAACATAATGATCCGAGCCGTGATTGTGACAAACGGAGATGAACTCTGCGAAGTGGATAGCTTCAGGATCTATCGTTCCGACTCAGGCGTTTACATATCAGACGCCTCTTTGATCGCTTCTGTTTCCTCTTCTGAGTTTCATTACGCCGATACTAATGTGCTCAACAACCAAACTTACTTTTACACGATTACTTCCTGGCATCTTGAGGACGAAAGCGACGGATCCAACCAGGCTTGGGCGACTCCCAAAAAGGCGGCCGAGCTTATCATAAACCCGAATTTCTTTGATGTAACCTTGATTTCGGAAGGCAAGGCCTTTGGGGAATTGACTCTGACAAATTCCGGGGGATTGCCATTGGATTTTGATATTGAGATGGATATACAGGAGCAAACCTGGATGGGAGGCTCGGATAAATTCGGATATACCTGGACGGACAAAAACCTACAGGATGGGTCTGGCTATTCCTGGGTAGACATCACAGGTTTTGGGGAAGAGATTGGAGACTCCGGCGATAACGATGAAAACTACGGATTTTTCCCACTGGGCTTTCCTTTCCCGTTTTATGGAAGCCTCTTTGACAGCCTGTGTATCTCCTCAAATGGCTGGATTAGCTTTACCGATGCAATGGATTCAGTTCCCGGCTGCTATGTCAACAAACCGTTGCCCTGGCTTTGGGGACCTTACAATCTCGTCGCTCCGTTTTGGGACGATTTGATCCTCTCCGATGGCTCCAGAATATACTTCTATTCAAACGAGTCCGACTCAGCGGTAATATCCTTCCTGAATATGCGTCGTTGTGCCACTGGTGGTCGCTACACTTTTCAAACCATCCTTACCGACAATGGTGAAATAGCTTTTCAATATCATGCACTCGGCGATACCCTTTCCGCCACCGTAGGGACTCAAAATCAGGATGGCACTGTCGGGCTTGAAGTGATCTGGAATGAAGATTATCTGGAGGATTCCTTGTGGGTGAAAATCAGACCAAGCTGGGCTTCGGTCGACTCGATGAAGGGAACAATTCAACCAGGAGAAGGCAAAATCCTGAACCTCACCTTTGATCGGCTCTCTTATCCTCAGGGAGTCTATCATGCCGACCTAACCATAAGCAGTTCGGACAAAAGTCACCTGCTTGATCCGGTCGAAATCCCGCTGACTCTTTGCATTGATACCACCACCTGGGTCGATTCTGAGGAAGACCAAAGGCCGATAACCTTTGTTCTTTTCCAGAATTATCCAAATCCCTTTAACGCGGCCACCATTATCCAGTATACAATAGGCAGTGGGCAGACAAAAGCAGCGGACCGCGGACTTGTCCTGAGCGAAGTCGAAGGGCTGCCCACTGCGGACGGTCCCTTTACCCATGTCACTCTCAAAATATACAACATCCTGGGACAACACGTCAGGACTCTGGTGGATGAGCCGAAACAGGCAGGCAACTATAAAGTCACCTGGGATGGGAACGATGACAAGGGAAAGAATCTTGTCAGCGGAATCTATTTTTATCAGTTGACTGCCGGAAATTACAAACAGACCAAGAAGATGACGTTACTCAAATAGACACGACGATGAATTGAACCAGCCAGAATCGTTGTAGGGGTGAATCTTCAGATTCGCCCTTCTCATCTTTCGCAGTTGAGGGAAACAGGAGAATTTCGGAAACGATCTATGTATCATTCAAACAAGGGAGAGATCATGAAACGGGTAGCTTTAGCATTGCTGCTTCTGGCCGCCATCATCATTCCGGCATGCCAGCAATCTGCAAATCGGGAGTCGGCCAAAATCGAGAAGCTGTTCGATGATTATTTTCGGGAATATTTGATGCTTAATCCCGAGAAGGGCTCCGAGCTGGGCCTGTCTAAGAAAAGCGGATATTCCTTCGATCGAGCCGGGCTCGACGATGCCTCAGGTGACGGCATGAGGGCCAATAACGATCTGGCAAGGAAATATCTGGGGCAGTTGAAGGCGATTGATACTACGAAAATTACCCGATCCCAGAACATCGATGCCAAGATACTGACCTGGTTTCTGGAGGTACAGCTTGAAGGTGAGAAGTTCGCCGACCACAGATATCAGATCGACCACCTCTTTGGGGTGCACAACCAGATGGCCAACCTGATGACAGAATACCACATCATCGAAGATCTGCAGGACGCCCAGGATTACATACGGCGTCTGGAGAAGATTCCGATTCGAGTTCATCAGGTCAAAGAGCGGATCAAGGTTCAGGAAAAGAAGGGCGTATTACCACCGGCCTTCATAATCGACAGGGTCATCACAGACATGGATGATTTTACAATGCCGGAGCCGGAGGCAAATATATTGTATTCCGGCTTTAAAGACAAACTTGCATCGCTGAGCGACGTCGACTCCGCGACTGCAGAAGATTTATGCCGCAAGGCTGCATCGACCACCGAAGCCAAGATTTATCCGGCGTACCAGGAGTTCCTAGATCAAGTGAAGATCTCCGCGCAAGAGGCCGACAGTCTGGCCGGGGTATGGAAGTTGCCGGATGGAGACGAATATTACGCTTACACTCTGAAACTTCATACATCGGCAAGGATGACACCAGAGGAGGTTTTTCAACTCGGACTGAAGGAGGCAAAATCACTTCAGGATAAAGCCAGAGTCCTTCTGGACTCACTGGGAGTCAGCGGAGATACCACCTTTGGAGCGTTGATGAATCAGTACCGGGCGACCTGGGACGCTCCCGAGAATCAGGACAGGTTCTATTATCCCGACGGCGAAGAGAAAAGGGAGATGGTCTTAAGCGATTATCAGTCTCTGCTCGACAGCGCTCTTTTGCGGCTGCCCCAAGCATTCAAATACATACCGAAAACCGAGGTTACGGTCCAGCCTGTTCCTGAATACAAGGAGCAGACAGGATTGACCTATTACGAGCCGGCATCTGTGGATGGAAAGAGAAAGGCGACGTTTTATGTCAACATGACGTATACCATGGCCAAGCCCGGTATGCGTTCTCTAACCTATCATGAAACCGTTCCCGGGCATCATTATCAAATCGCACTTCAGCAGGAGTTAACCCAGAATCGGATGTTCAAGAACCTGTACTTCATATCAGGGTTCGGCGAAGGATGGGCCATGTATGTCCAGAACCTGGCGATGGAACTGGGCTGGCTGCCGGACGTCTATTCCCGGATAGCAGAACTCAATTCGCAGCTTTTCCGGGCAGTGCGGATTGTGGTAGATGCGGGCATTCACCACAAAAGATGGACCAAACAGCAGGCGGCAAAATACATGCAGGATAATCTGGGGTGGAGCTCTGTCAACGAAATCGACCGGTACATAGTATGGCCGGGCCAGGCTTGCTCGTACACCATAGGCAGACTCAAAATTCAAGAACTCCGGGATAAAGCCAAAAATGAGCTTGGGCCAAATTTCGATTTAAAAGACTTCCACATGACATTGCTGGAGAATGGCAGTTTGCCTTTGGATTTGTTGGAAGACGTAGTTGATGACTACATAAGCACGCGCAAGTTAGAGTCATAGCAAGGATTGAGACCGTAGGGGCGAATCTACAGATTCGCCCCCTTTACTCTAGAGACTATTTCAGTGTAACAAGGTCATCCGAATAAGGAAGGGATGAGAGATCGAGCGTGGCAGGAGTCAACTTGTCATCCACCAATTTCTTTGTATTATCCTCATGTGGAAGTTCTTCCAAAAGATAAGTTATATCCCACTTTCTCATAAAATACAAGGTATCCTTCTCAATCTGATCCATCCTCAATCTGTAAGCCTTGTGATATTTGTCGCCCCTGTCAATCTTGGAATAGTCATGGTTGTGAATCGTTTCGGCCTGAGGACAATACCAGATTTTGAAACCTTCTTTTCTCAAGGCCAGAGAAAGGTCCTTGTCCTCATTGGCAATGAATATCCCTTTTCCCCCTCTGATATCATCGAATCCACCACATTTATAGACCGCGTCCCTTCTAAGAAGAAGGGTGGTAGTCGAATACCACGGTACTTCACCCTCCACTTGGGCGATGGGGTCATCTTTTCTCAGCTCAGAGAGTTCTTTTCCTTTATCCAATCCAATGCCATATATCTTCCCGTCTTTTTCCAAAGTAACAGCATGGGCTCCGCAGTAGTAAACAGAAAGCCCGTCCGGTTTCAAAAGCTTGGCTCCTACTGCTCCAATCTTTTCATCGTTTAGAATCACCTTCTTAAGGGATTCTAACCAACGGGGCAGAGCTAAGACGTCGTTATCCATAAATACCAGGAGCCCTCCCTTAGAAACATGAATTCCTTGATTTCTCTGTCCCGTGGTCCCGGTACTTGAGGTGTTGCATATCACATGAATATTTGAATTCGATCCTTTTAACTCTGTCAAGATTGTCTTTGTGTCCTCCGACGATCCTACATCGGATATTATAATCTCAAAAGGCTCAGGGGTATGATCGAATATGCTTTCGACGCATTTTCTGGTATCCTCTCCCCTCTCCGCGGAGATCAGGATTATGGAAGTGAAATCGAAGGAGAAATCTTCGTAGACCTTTTTATGTTGATCTGTACCTTTCCTCCCGGCCACGTCTAGCTTTTCTCCATTCAGGTCGACAAAAGTGTAATGCTTTTCAATATCTTTCAGCATAATTGAAGCCCTCTATTCATTATCCCTTTTCTTGTATGTTGGTGATCAACGCATATCCAGTTGCTTAAACGGTTATACGTCGAAACCGTCGGAATTTATGATGCTTCGGGAATGGTCTCAAGACCGCGTCAAAGGTATGAACCGCATGGTTCATGCCGGAGGCGGAAGAATTCCCGAAGCAAACCCGGGAACAGCACCGGCATTTCCTAATACCGGTGCATCAACAGCTGACAGGACACATCAGTTTACCAATTCTTTCAAAATGCGTTCGCATCTTTTCGCATCAGCGTACCTACCTTGCTTAGTAAACAACTTAAAAGCTATCCGATACTCCCTCGCTGCCCCCCGTTTGTCGCCGATCCTCTGGTATGCAAGAGCCAAGTTAGCATGTGGCTCAACAAGATCGGGTTTCAGCGCAATTGCCTTCTTGTACTTCTCTATTTCTTGGTCTGACTTCCCCAAGCAGCCCAATTCCATACCCCACTCAGTATATGCTTCCGCAAAGGTGGGCTGGATCTCAGTTGCTTTTTCACATTTCTGGATAGCCTCTTCGTATCTCTTGAGATTCCTAAGTACGATACCCCAATTCAGGTATGCCTCGGCATAGTCGGGCCTTAGCTGGATACCGATTCTGTACTTGTCAATTGCATCAAGGGACCTACCCGACCGCGCGAGAGCCCCACCCCACGCGTAATAAGCTTCAGGCAAAAGTGGGTTAATCTCGAGTGCTTTGTTGTAGTTCTGTATCTCTTTCTCGTGTTCACCTATTTCCCCAAGCCCCACCCCCAAGTTATAGAAAGCTTCTGCGTAGTTGGAATCAGCCCTGATCGCATATTCGAACATTCTAATGGCTTCAGTGCCTCTACCTAGTTTCTTAAGCGTCGTCCCCAGAAGACAATACGCCACAGCATTTGTGGAATCAAGGACGATTGCCTTTTCCAGCTTTTCAGCAGCTTTGTCAAACTCCCCCATTCTCACCAATGTGGCCCCCCAATTGTGGTACGCGTCGGCATCATCCGGATCGATTTTCGTGGCCTTTCGAAACGCCTTTTGTGCCCGCCGGGGCCTTCCCGTCTTCTCAAGGGCGGCTCCCAAATTGGTGTAGACGCCTGGATACTGAGGCCTTAAGCGGATCGTGTGTTTGAACTTCTGGATCGCTTCCTCGTGTTCACCAAGATCCCCCAATATCACGCCCCAATTGTGATAAGCCTCAACATTATCCGGATCAAGAGCAGTCGCGGTGCGAAAACTGCTAATAGCAGCATCAGGATTTCCGGTTTTGTAATGAATTACACCGAGCATTGAGAATACACCCGAACTGTCGCGACTACCGCGGCTCCCATGGACGCCCTCACGGAACTGAGCCGCGGCGTCCTCGTACCTTCCCAATTTTGTGAGCAACATTCCATAGTTGTACCGTATGTGATAGTCGTCGGGTTCTATGCTGATTGCCACCTCGTGTTTAGCAATCGCCTCCTGGTCGCGCCCCAAGCGTGCAAGAGCCACAGCCAAATTGGAGTAAGCATCGGCGTCCGTCGAGTCAAGGGCAATAGCGTCGCGGAACTTCTGAATAGCTTCTTCGTCTTGATTTAGGCCTGCGAGCGCCACGCCCCAATGCATCGGAATGGCGGCAAGCGTGCTATCCGTGCGTGCAGCCTTTCGGTATATGGCAACTGCCTCCTGATATCTCTGCTCACCGGCGAACTCTATGCCCAAGTTAAGGTAAGCTGTGGCCAGCGTCGAATCCGCCTGAATCGCTTTTCTATACTTTCCTATAGCTTTGTTTGTCATGTTCTGTTTCGCAAGCGTCACACCCCAGTTGCAATATGCGCCAGCGTAATCTGGCTCAATGTCCGTAGCTTTTTTATAGTTCTCCTCAGAAGAGTATTGCCCAAGTTGAAATAAGCGATCACATTTTTTGGGTCAACTTGTATTGCTTTTTTATATTTTTCTACTGCTGCGTCAAGGCTATCTAACTTGCCCAGCACTACCCCCCAGTTGTTGTAAGCCTCGGCATTGGTGGAATCAATCTGAATAGCTTTTTCATACTTCTCTATGGCTTGGTCTAATAGACCTGTTTTCTCAAGGGCCACGCCCCAGCTGCAATAAGCATTGCTGAAGTTAGAGTCTGCTTCTATCCCTTCTTTGAACTTCTCCATTGCTTCAGTGAACTTTTTGGATTCTAAAAAAATGTTACCAATATTACAGTACGCTTTGGCGCAAGCAGAATCAAGCTCGATGGCCTTGCAATAGGCCGCTAACGCTTTTTCGTACTTGGGACGGTAAAGATAGTAACAACAATTCCCAATACCGAACCAGACATCGGCATCTTTCTCAGCAATTCTTTCTTGAAATATTTTTAGCGCACTTTTATAATCTTCGAGTTTGTACTTCGCAAATCCTAATATAAACATGACAACATCTGCAATCTCGGCAGCCTTTCTCTTCGCAAAGTCAATTTTCTCCAACTCCCCAATTGATACTCTAGATTCAGTGCTCAGTTCCCTTGCTTTTAACTGGACCTGTTTGAACGGTCGGCATATGGCTATGTGTGGTTCGATTTCTGCTTCCACTCGCGTTTTCTCTATCATGCCCCAGATCACAACGTGTGCCCCCATCTTTTTGCCCATCTCTCTTGCTTCCGAAGAGTCGTTCGTTGCACAAAGCGTGTCTATTAGATTTATCTCCTCTCGGTGCTTTTTTAATTCGAGACTTAAGCGATTAAGCAAACGGTTGTTTTCTTCCCTTTCCGTGCCACTCATTTGATAGAAATTAGCGATCGCGACTACCAGTTTATCTTCCGGCGAGATAAGATCTCTAAACACCATTAGATAGGCGGCTGTTACAAGTACTACAACAAGGAAACTGATACAAAAGGCAGGTGTTTTGAGGGCATAATAAACTGCGGCCGCGCATTTTTTGCAAAAGGCAATAACATGCTTTGGCCTATACTTTAATACAAACCAACCCCCAAACACGGTGATAAGGATAGTAATTAAGATTCCAGATAGTCCCATCGTCCCCTGAGTTGTGACATCTATGATAATTCGGGCATGGCTCTTCCCGAGGCTGGCGCGGGAAAAGCATTTATGTTTCTAACAAACCCTTCACTTCATTCAGGAGTGCTTTTATCAAATCTTTTTCTTTGACTTTTCCAATGATTTCCCCTTTGCGGAACAAGAGACCGTAACCCTTACCACCGGCAATGCCCACATCAGCATATCTTGCTTCTCCAGGTCCGTTGACCACGCATCCCATGACGGCTATGTGTATTGGTGCTTTAACATTTCTTACCGCCCGCTCCACTTTTTTTGTCATGGAGATTATGTCTATCTCACATCTTCCGCAGGTGGGGCAGGATATTATCGTGGGGCCGAATTCCCTCAGGTTCAAAGACCTCAGTATCTCTTGTCCGACCCTCACCTCTTCCACCGGGTCTCCGGTCAGGGAGACGCGAATGGTATCACCAATTCCTTTGGCTAACAGAAGCCCGATTCCCAAGGCTGATCTTATCGCGCCGCTCTGGGGCAATCCTGCTTCGGTAATTCCCAAATGTAGAGGGTAGTCAGTTTTCTTGGACATCAGTTCATAGGCTTTGATGGTGGTGGGCACGTCAAATGCCTTCACGGAAACAACGATGCTCTCGAAGTTCAGACTTTCCAGGACGCGTGCCTGCCTTATGGCTGCTTCAACCAGGGCCTGGGGGGAAGCTTTTTTATGCTTTTTCAGAATGTCACGCGGAAGCGAACCGGCATTCACGCCGATCCGTATTGGGATTTTTCGCTCCGAGGCGACCTTGACAATCTCTTTGACCTTCCATTTTGCTCCAATATTCCCTGGGTTGATCCTTAGTTTGTCCACCCCAGAGTCAATTGCCTTCAGAGCCAGCCTGTAATCGAAGTGAATATCAGCCACCAAAGGAATTCTTATCTTCTGCTTGATCTGGGCCAGAACGTTGGCCGCCTCCATATCCGGCACTGCCACCCTTATGATCTCGCAGCCTGCTCTTTCCAGCTTTTTGATCTGACGAACAGTTGAGGCGACATCACGAGTATCGGTCTTGGTCATGGATTGAACCAAAATGGGCGCACCTCCACCTATGGCCACCTTCCCCACCCACACCTTTCTGGTCTTCTTTTTCTTCATGAAGTAAAGATCATATCCGATCATTCCTTTGTCAACGTTTATTTGAATTGTCGCGGGACAAGTCTCCAAATGGGGCGGGCTGGTAGCCAGCCTTACGCGCTGCATGCATGGCGGTCTTATTCGAAAGATTCCGACGAGAGCACAAAACCTCGTTCATCCGTCCTCAAGCCAGAGAAGTGTTGGCAAAGCATAAAGCTTTTCGTATTGACAAGGAAGAGAGTTTTAGCTTACTTTTGGCAATGACTAAGACTTGACGATGTTAACCGCGATAAAGAACCCCGCGCAGAAAGGCAAAACCATTAGGAAAGTATAGGGTAAAACAAAGGAAGCTAAAAAAGACAGAGCCAGAGATGGTAGGACAAAGTAAATCAGAAGATTGAAGACGGCCTTGGATATCTTGAAAAACGTCAGGAAAAGAAGGCCGAAAAGAGCCAGGTTGAAGGTCACCTGACCTGTCAGACCGAAATGATCGTGTAAGTAAACGTTGGTTTCCTCGAACCAGTCAAGCAAAACTGTGAAACTCTGAACGACTGAGTTTGCAATATGAGCGAGTTTGGGCAACATGAGCTTGTTTTACTCCGGGACGGTTTTTACAGGGGCTCGATGGTCAAACTGGATTCTCCTACCTTGTTCAGCCCGATCATCCTCTGCGTCAAAAGGTTTTTTGAGTTGATCCATTGCCCGGACATAGACAGGACCTCTTCTTCGCTGGTCTCATGTATCCAGGAGATACAAAGGCGGTCGATGTGCTTCTCCTCGACCTCGAGATTTTCCATGTTAAGGGTGAATTTGACTTTCACGGTTACCCCCCAATCCGGAAAAGTTACTTTGCTTTCCGCTTCAGCCTTATCCGCAAATGTTTTGCCAACCGAAAACTTTTGTTTATGAGAGGAGGCGAACGCGAGTAACTTATTTGCCTAAGATGAATTAGCGGATGTTAATTCTTTGGACACTCAGGTAGGGTAGATCAAGAGTTGGTCTCAGAATGAAGGAAATATGGGAACAAATCCATAGTTTGTTGTCCGGCACCTTGTTTGTGGCAGTGTGCGATAAGGGCGGGCACGTGCCACGCACGGCAGGAAGAATCGTCATTGTGTCATTCTCAAGGCCGGAATAAACCTAACCAAAATGAAGAGGCGATTGAATGTTTCACAATATACCAAGAACAGTGGAAGTAAGAATGCGCTATTTGGAGATCATGAATAAGAAAGATAAACTGAATGGTACACGACGCCTGCAAAGACTTCGGCAAATACCGCCTGAGACAGGTAAATTCATAGCTCTGCTTGCTGCTACTGCCCCGGAAGGAACCTATCTGGAAATAGGCACAAGTGCCGGTTATTCCACCCTTTGGCTGGCATTGGCATGCAGGGAACTCGGAAGGAAGCTGGTGACCTTTGAGGTGCTTGAAGAAAAAACCAGTTTGGCGACCGAGACGTTTAAAGTAGCGGCGGTTGAGGAGGTTGTAAAACTTGTGAAAGGGGACGCCCGGGAACATCTGGGAGATTATAACAATATCTCTTTCTGTTTTCTCGACCCGGAGAAAGAGGTGTACCTTGACTGCTACGAGGCGATCATTCCTAACATGGTACAAGGAGGCCTGCTGATCGCTGATAATGCAATAAGCCACAAGGATGAACTGAAAGTAATGTTGGAAAGAGCATTAAACGATGAACGTGTGGATGCTCTGATTGTCCCCATCGGAAGCGGTGAACTGGTCTGCAGAAAGCTGTGAGATTGCCATGTTCCTGTTTGAGGACTCCTCGCAAACCGAACGTCACCTGAGATACCTGGGAGAACAAGAACGTGACTTCTGACCTGTATGAAGGTTTTGCTGAGAGGTACGATCTGTTTTTCGCTAAGTTTGGGGAGCACGACCCCGTGGTCGTCGAGTTTTTTTCCAAGCTCTTTGCGGAAAACGAGGTTCGCAAGGTTCTGGACTGTGCCTGTGGCACGGGAAATGATCTCCATCTGTTTCACTCGCTGGGATGCGAGGTTATCGGCTCCGATATCTCGGATTCCATGCTGGCCCAGGCCCGGAAGAACCTGTCTGAATGTGGCTTGGAAATCCCTTTGAGGAAGGCCGATTACCGTGAGTTGCGCCGACACTTTGATGGACAGTTCGACGCAGTCGTGTGCCTGTCGACTTCAATCCTTCATATGCCCAATGAAACGGAGGTGCTTCGTGCCTTAAAAAGCATGCACGAGGTGTTGCGCGAGGGGGGAATATTAGTTCTAAGTCAAGGCACCACGGACAAAATGTGGAAAGAAAAGCCAAGATTCATCCTTGCCGTCAACAGGAAAGATTTTTCGAGGCTCTTTGTGATTGATTATTTCGATCAAAGAGCACGGTACAATGTCTTAGACATCTTTCACAGCGAGGAGCCTGGGGATTTCAAGGTGTGGAGCACTGAGTACCCCTACGTTCTGCTGAGAGACGATCAGGAACGGCTGTTGAAAGCTTCTGCCTTTGGCGAGGTAGATTTTCATGGAAGTTATCATTTCGATCCCTATGACAAAAAGACGAGCAATTTGCTGATAGCCGTGGCTCGGGAATGAGGCTAAGAGTGGCACTTCGAAA
>Ga0315541_1003749_pt1 | contig 11513 bp, 10 predicted proteins | sample SalMarSW160190MG_FD_203095 | JGI IMG/M metagenome (GOLD analysis project Ga0315541, IMG submission 203095) | Salt marsh sediment microbial communities from the Plum Island Ecosystem LTER, Massachusetts, United States - Salt Marsh Sediment SW1601-190 ...
ACGGCGCCCGATTGGCTACCGGTTGAACGAGCAATTGACCGGGCAGCCTCCTTGCATGCTGCAAGAGACGCCGAGCTTCGCCTGGCGCACCGGATCGCCAGGGATGGGCACGGATACGCACAAGACAGGACAAAGACTGTTCAACAGGGATGGACGGGGATGCACGGGGATACGGCAACGACCACGGCACGAGACCATCGCGACACGGAGACGGCAACGAAGGGCTCACCACCACGACACAACGCTCACGACGGCACGGACCTCGCAACGGGCGCTCACCACCACGACACGACGCTCACGACGGCACGGACCTCGCGACGGCGGGTCACCACGACGGCACAACGGGCACGACGCCACGGACCCGGCAACGGGCCGTTCGACGCGGATCGGCAGGGATGGGCACGGATACGCACAAGACAGGACAAAGACTGTTCAACAGGGATGGACGGGGATGCACGGGGATACGGCAACGACCACGGCACGAGACCATCGCGACACGGAGACGGCAACGAAGGGCTCACCACCACGACACAACGCTCACGACGGCACGGACCTCGCGACGGGGGGTCACCACGACGGCACAACGCTTGCCGGCCGACCGGCCGGGGCACCACGTTACGCGAAGGATGACATCGTTCCCTCGAACCGTGGTGACGTTGTGGTTGCCACTGGCCACTCAGCACTTGCCACTCAGCCGTTGCCCATTTGTCATTTGTCACTTGGCACTTGTCACTTATCACTCATTCCCCGCCCAGGTGCCGCCAGCGCCGGTACATCATCTCTCCGACCGGCACCAGCAGCGCGGCCATGGCCAGCCCGCCCAGCACGTCGACCGCGTAGTGGTAGCCGCAGTAGACCGTCGAAAGGCAGAGCATGATGACGGCCACGAGGTGCAGCCATCGCACGCGCTTGAAGCAGGTCCAACTGAACCAGAGCGCCGCGACGGCGAGGGCCACGTGGCTGCTGGGGAAGGCGGCGCCGCCCTCCGGCTCCACCAGCTTATAGACCAGCTTCATCACGTTGAAGAACGGGCCGGACTGGACGGCCGCGGGCGTCACGCGCGGCCCGACGGCCGCCATCGCGCCCTGCAGGACCACGCCGGACTCCGTCGCGTGGGGCCCCATGACGGGGAGGAAGATGTAAGTGAGGTAGCACAGGTAGAACACGAAGCTGGCCAGCGTGAGGTAGTGGAAGAACTGCCGCCTGCGCGTGAAGTAAAGCCCCATCCCGACGCCGAAGATCATGACGTAGTAGGAGAAGTAGAAGAGGTAGAAGACCTCGCTCACCCAAACGTGGGGGGCGGCGGCCATGAAGGTCCGGCTCAACTGCGCGCCGAAGAGCCGCTGGTCCAGGTCGATGAAGAAACCGTCCTGCGCCGCGTGCGTGAAAAGGCGGTCGAGCTTGTGCGTCTCGCAGTAGAAGAAGGTGTAGAGGAGCATCGGGTAGAAGGCCCGCAGCAGGGCCAGGAAGCCGCTCTTCCGGTCGCCGGCAACGCAGATCAGCGCGTGATCGGCGAGGAGAATGGCGGCGTGCGCCCCCAGCAGAAGTGGCCAGAGCCGCAGCCCCCGGCCGTGGAACACGAGGATAAGAAGACCCACGAGCACGATGTAGCCCTGGGCCAGGTAGTCCACAAGGCGATAGTGGCGGAACGGGCTTGCCCGGCCGGTGCCGCCGGACTCTAGAGCCATCCGTTGGCCTCGTACCATTCGAGGGTCAGCTTCACGCCCCGGTCGAGCGGCGTAGGCGCCACGAACCCAAGGTCGCGCGCGGCGGACTCCGTAGCCGCCACCCAGCCCGGCGCGGTGTACTCGGGGATCTTCCCCAGGTTGACGATGCTGGGCCGGCCCGTGATCCTGGACCACAGGCCGCGCACCAGGCAGGCCGGGTACAGCGCGAAGGCGGGCACGTAAAGCCGGAACGGGTCGGTTCCCATGGCCCCGGCGATCGTCGAAATCAGTTCCCGCTGCGTGCACGGCTGGGCATGGGCCAGGTTGTAGGTGCCGCCCTCGCAGGCGGGGCATTTCACGGCCCGAACGACGGCCTCGGCCACGTCCGGCGCGTATATGAGGCTCAGGGGCTGCTTGCCCCCCTTGATGAGCGGGGCGACGCCCTTGCGGACAGACTTGAAGGCCAGGAACAGGTCCGCGTCCCTCGGGCCGTAGACGGCCGCCGGCCTGAGGATGACGTAGGGCACGGCCTGCTGCCGGCGGACACAGCGCTCGCCCAGCAGCTTGCTCTCGCCGTATGCGGTGACGGGGTGCGGCTCGTCGTCCTCCGCGGAAGGCGACTCGGGCAGGCCCGGTCCGGCCGCCGCCAGGGACGAGACGTGGACGAAGCGGCGGACCGGAGGCACGGCCATCTTGCAGGCCTCCAGCAGACTGCGCGTGCCCTCCGCGTTCACCGCGTAGTACTCCGCCTTGCGCAGGGCCTTCGTCTTGCCCGCGCAATGAATCACGACCTCAGCGCCATGGACGATGGCCTGCAGCAGCCGGTCGGATTCCAGCGAGCCGTAGCGGACCTCCACGCGGGGCAATTGCCCTTCGATGAAGCGCGTGTCGCTCGTCTTCCTGAGCATGACGGCAACGTCGTGACCGTCGAGCAGCAGCCGATCCAGAACGTGACTGCCGACGAAGCCGTTCGCCCCGGTCAGTAGAACTCTCACAGTTGCTTCTCGAAGATGCGATAGGTCTTGGTGTGCGTCGCGCCCATTCGCTCCAGGGCCCGGCGCAGGAGAACGTTCTCCTCGAGGATCCACGAAAGCTCCGCCGACCGACAGCCGCGGGGGGTTCCGTTCCGGAACATGTGGTACGTGAGCAGTATGTCGATCCCACGTTTCCGATGCTCGCGCACCACGCCCATGGTGAGGACTCTGACGTGCGTGATCTTCTTGCGCCCGAGCAGGATGGTCAGCGCGCCGAACGGGAACAGGCGGCCCCCCGCCTTCTTGAAGAGCGGATTGTAATCGGGCAGCGCCAGCGAGAAACCGACCGGCTCGCCGTCGATCTCGGCAAGGAGGGCGAGGGCCGGGTCCACAATCTGCTTCAAGCCGTCGGCGGTGAACGCGAACTGGTCCTCGGTCATGGGCACGAAGCCCCAGTTCTCGTGCCACGCCCTGTTGTAGACGCTGAACGCTTTGCGGACGTCCTCGTGGAAACTCCGCATATCGATGGGTCGGACGGCCACGTTCGAGCGTTCCTGCACCTTCTGGCTGAAGCGCTCGATGTAGTCCGGAATCCGTCCCTCGTATTCGTATTCGTATGCCACCAGGTCCTTGGCCCCCGAATAGCCCAACTCCGCCATAAAGTCCAGGTAATAGGGCTTGGTGTAGGGCATCATGATGGCCGGCGGCCTGTCGAAGCCCCGGGCGAGGAAGCCGCACTCCTGGTTCGTCGAGAAGTTGAACGGCCCGCGTATGACGGACATGCCTTGCGCGCGCAGCCACTCCTCCGCCGACCCGAACAGGGCGCGCGCGACGTCCATGCGCTCGACGCACTCGAAGAATCCGAAGAATCCCGCCCTTTCACCGGCGAACTCGTTGTGCCGGCGGTTGACATGGGCCGTCATCCTGCCCAGCACGTTCCTCTGCTCGTCCAGGGCAAGCAGGTAGCGAACCTCCGTGAAGTCGAAGATGGGGTTCCGGGCGCTGAAGAACTCCTTGCGTTCGGTCATCATGTGAGGGACGAAGAGAGGGTCCCCGGCGTAGAGCTTCAGGGGGTACTCGATGAACTGCCGCATCTGGCGCGGCGACGCGGCTTCAGCGACCTCAATGCCCATCGGCAGGTTCCTCGGCGGACAGCCCCCGGCTTCGGCAGGCGCTCTCAGATGACGTGCAGCTCCCGTCCGACCTTGCCCATCTTGTCCAGCGCGAAAAGTATCTGCTCGTCGGTGTGAGTGGCCATCAGGCTGACGCGCAGCAGGGCTTCGTTTGGCCCCACGGCGGGGGGAACGGCCGGATTGACGAAGACGCCCTCTTCGTCCAGGCGCTTGCACATCTTGAAGCACGCCATCATCTCGCCCACGTGAACGGGGATAATGGGGGTCTGGCACCTGCCCACGTCGAATCCGAGCTCTTCCAGTCCGCCCTTCATCAACCGCGTGTTGTGCCAGAGCCTCTCGATCCGTTCCGGCTCCCTGCGCATGATGCGCAAGGCGGCCAGCGCGGCGGCAGTGTTCGGGGGTGATATGCTCGCACTGAAGATGAGGGCCCGCGAGTTGTGCTTGAGGTACTCGATCGTCAGTCGGTCGGACGCAATGAAGCCGCCGAGGGAGGCCAGGGACTTGCTGAAGGTCCCCATGATGAGCTGCACTTTGTCGCCCAGCCCGAAGTGATCGCTGGTGCCGGCGCCCTGGCTGCCCAGAACGCCGATGCCATGCGCGTCGTCCACCATTACCGCCGCCCCGTACCGCTCGGCCAGCTCGGTGATCCTGGGCAGGTCCGCGATGTCGCCCGTCATGCTGAACACGCCGTCCACGGCGATGAGCTTGCCGGCTGCCAGGGGCAGGTCCTTCAGCCTCTCCTCCAGGGACGCCATGTCGTTATGGCCGAACCGCACCAGCTTCCCGAAGCAGAGCCGACAGCCGTCCATGATGCTGGCGTGGTCCTCCCGGTCGGTCACGACGTAGTCCCCTTTGCCGACCAGGGCGCTGATGACGCCGAGGTTCACCTGGAAGCCGGTGGAGTAGAGGACGGCGGCCTCCTTGTGGACCAGGTCGGCCAGCTCTTCCTCGAGCTTCAAGTGGATGTCGAGCGTCCCGTTCAGGAAGCGCGAGCCGGAGGATCCGGAGCCGTACTTCTCGGCCGCCCGCTTGACGGCTTCCTTCACCTCGGGATTATTCACGAGGCCCAGGTAGCAGTTGGAGCCCAGCATGATCACCTTCCGCCCGTCCATCGTCACCTCGGTGTCCTGCGCCGATGAGATGGGGCGGAAGTAGGGGTAGAGCCCGGCCTTCCTTACGCGTTCGGCATCCTTGAACTGGCGCACCTTCCTGAACAACGGCAGGTTGTCGTCGCGCGATTGCTGCATCCCAGGTCCCCGCTGCCGCATGTTTCTAGTTCCCGGAAGCAATCAAATAACCTCTGGGCGGGCAAATGTCAAGTCATGAGCCGCAGCGAAGCGCGGGACCGGGGACTGGCCCGGCTACAGCCAGAACTCGCGCGAGCGAAGACGCGCCCGCGGGGCATACGCCGGCCGGGTCGCGAAGGCCAGAGCGGACGCCAAAACCGCTTGCGTTTAGCTCCGCCGTTGTGTAACATCGTTGGCAAGTCATGCGGCGCTAGCCCGGCGCCAACGGGCGAGGCGCCGCTGGGCCAAGGTGAGAAGGGGCTGCCATGCCGGACGAAGCATCCCCAGGAGCTACGAACCAGCAGGGGCAACCTGCCACCGGTGGTCTGATGAAAAAGGTATTCGGCAAGAAGGACAATCCGGGCAACCCAGGCCAGGATGAAGCGCCCCCCCGGCAAGGCATCGCCCACATCCCCGCAACCGTGCTCACGGTGGAGTACGTGGATGACAGTGAAGGGATGGACTCGGCGCTTCGAGCCGTCAACGACCACCTGCGCAAGCTGGAGCAGCAGGTCGGCGCCATCGAAGAGACCCAGGGCCGCATGGTTGTGGCCATCAACCAGCAGGCCAAGGACATAGTGAAGGCGCTCGAGTCGATCGGTCGGCGCATAGATCGGCTCTACGGCCGCATCAGCGAGTTAGTGGCCGGCGAGGAGGGCGAAGTCGCGACGATGCTGGAGGACGTTGAGGTGCCGGCGATGGTGCAGGAGACGCCGATGGGAGTCGTCGGCGGGGGCCTCCCAGTCGAGGTGGCGGATGATCCCGACCACCAGAACGCCTGGCGAATCGCCCGCGTGCTGGCCGCCGACCTGGAAGCCTACCACGAAGACGCCGTCAAAGAGGGCATCATCTACGGCACGTTCTACCACGTGCTGAGGGAGCCCATAGAGAAGGCGCGCAGCACCTACGAGCAGCGCGTCAGCGAAGAGATCGCAGAGAACTACGACTACTTCTCCAAGGCGCTCGATGAACTGATCGCTCGCAAGAACATGGAGCTCAAGGAGGAGGGGCAGGTCTAGTCTCTCGCCGACCGAGTCGGGCGCCCTATCCGTCGGTCTTTCGCGGTTCGCTGCCGTGAGAAATGCACTCGCCCAAACCGTGCTCGTTCTCTCTCTGCTCGCCCTTGCCGCAGTGCCTGCGGCAGATGCTCAGGTCTATCAGGAGTACTCGGCCGCCGTAGACAAAGCCGAAAGGGCTAAGCCCAGGGGGACTGAGAGAAGGGCCGAGGAACGTCCAATCGAGCGAAAGGCCGAGGAGATCTCCAGGGAAGCCGAGGAAAGGCTCAAGGATCTTGCAGGCCACCTGGACACCCAGCTCGAGGCGCTCGCCAGGACGCAGTTGGTCGGGTGGGGTGCGTTCGTCGCGATGGTGGCCGCCGGCTTCGCTTCCCTGCTGCTGGGGTGGTCCCTGTTCGAGGCTTTTCTGACGCCTTTCACGTCCGTCTGGGGCCTGGTCACTGGAGGTCTCCTTGGGTTCTCGACGTCACAGGCCCTCCGACCCGAGGCCACGGAGCAAGCGCAACTGGGCGCTCTGGCCGTCGGAGCCGTGCTGGGGCTCACCGTCTGCTTCGTTGCCGCGCGCAAGGCCAAGCCTGTGGCCGCTCTCATCGTGATCCTGTCGCCGTTCGCGGTCCTTTCCTGCATTCTGTTCCCGGTTAGCGCCGCGCTCGGCACCGGCACTTTCCTGATCGGTCTGCTGGCGGGCGCGGCAGCCATGATGTGGATGACCAGGATGATCATCATCGCCACGGCCGTGTTTGGGGCCTGCTCATTGATCGGCGCCTACGGCCTCCTGTCGTACCTGCTGCACGCGCACGCGGAATTCCTCAAGAACTCGTTCACCTGGCTTCTGGAAGACCCCTTCTTCCTTCTGATCGTGTTCGCGGTCGTAACCTACTTCGGGTTGCACTTCCAGCATGCTTCGGCGCAGCCAAGCAGGTGAGAGGGCCCGTAAGGTTCGGGCCGGGACTGCCAGCGCCTCTTGAGCAGGCCTCTCCGCCGGGTCCATAACCCACCCACCTGAACAGGCGAGCGCGGCCACACGCCGGCCGGTTGCGGCCGGAAAGCCTATTTCCAAGGGCCTCGCGTAAGCATAGTGGCCGCGCCGTAAGGCCAAAGGGCCTGACGGAGCGAAGCGACCTCGCGCAAGCGCGCCCGGAGGGCGCCACGCCGCGCGAGTGCCATTTGTTTCGGTCGGGCCGCTACCCGAAACCAACAAGCTACCAACAGTCGCCTTTGCCTGCTCGGCATTACGGAATGAGAGTCCCTGACGGCAGATGGGACGATTCTGCTGTTCGTGCTCGTAGCAACACCGTGAAGCCGCCTGCGTTTGCCTCGGCCTGATGTTGGGGCTGGAAGCCCATGGGAGATCACGAGGTCTGCACAACGGCATAGTGGGCGGGCGACGGCAAAGTCAAGCCCTCCGCGCGTTTTTCCGGCCTCTGCGCAGGGCATTGTCGGGCTGCGGTCACAGTGTCCTCTCACACACAGCTTCCCTTGCCCTTCGCGCCCTGCTTGGCGTGTGGCCCCGCTCCTTCCACTGTTCGACCGAATAGATGGCTGCGTGCTCGGCGGTGCCGGCTTTGAAAGGTGGGGGCGCTTCTGCTATTACTATTCGGTTTTCACAGCAGGAAGAGCGTCACCATGCCCAAGGATGATCTGGACGCGGTCATCGCCGGCCACGTCTGCATCGACATCACGCCCGCGTTCGGCGGAGTCTCCGGAACCACCATCGCAGAGATCCTGCGTCCCGGGCAGCTCGTCCGAATGGAAGGTGTCCAGATCAACCCGGGCGGAGCGGTGGGCAACACCGGGCCCGCGCTCCATCGGTTGGGACTGCGCGTGGCCCTGATGGGCAAGTGCGGCGCCGACCCGTTCGGCCAGATACTGCTGGAACGGCTCCGCGAACTCGCGCCGGGCGCCGAGGCAGGCATGCACGTAGTCGAGGGTGAGAACACCTCGTACACGATAGTCATCGCGCCGCCGGGCATCGATCGCATGTTCCTGCATTGCCCCGACGCCAACGACACCTTCGGGCCCGAGGATGTAGACCTGAGCGTTGTGGAGCGGGCCCGGCTGTTCCACTTCGGCTATCCGCCGCTGATGCGAAGGATGTACGCCGATGGCGGGGCCGAGGCACGACAGATACTGAAGAGCGTCCGGGACGCCGGGGTCGCCACGTGCCTCGATCTGTCCTTCCCCGATCCGGGCAGCGACGCCGGGCGCGCCGACTGGCGGGCCCTCCTGGCTCGCATACTCCCTTACGTCGACCTGTTCCTGCCGAGCCTGGACGAGGTGCTCTTCATGCTCGACAGAGGGCGCTTCGACGAACTCGCCAGCAAGGAAGGGAGCATCGCCGATACGACGACGGCCGACGACCTGCGGAGGCTGGCCGGTCGGTGCCTGGAGATGGGCGCCTCGGTGGTCGGCGTCAAATGCGGGCACGCGGGCGCGTACCTCAAGACCGCCGATCCCGGACCAGTCCTGCGCCGCTTGCTCCCATCGCCTGAGCTCTGGCAAGCGCAAGAGATCTTCGAGCCTTCATGCAAGGTGGGCCAGATCGCCAGCACAACGGGCGCCGGGGACGCCGCTATTGCGGGGTTCCTGGCCGGAGTGCTCAGGGGCGAGGATCCGCAGAGGTGCATGGCGCTCATGACCGCCGTCGGAGCCCAGAACCTGACGACCGTCGACACCGTCAGCGGGCTGAAGTCGTGGAAAGAAACGGTGGCGGACCTGGAAGCCGGCCCGGCGAAGAACCCCGTCCCCCCTGCCCTGCGAGAACTGACCGCGTAGCCGACGTCGCCCGCCCCCCGTGTGGCCGACCGACTCTCCCCTATCCTCCTCCCGGCCCCCAGCCACTCAACAGGTAAAGGCCGAAGGCGAGCGCCAGGCCATAGACGATTAGCCGGAAGGCGCGGTCGCTGAACCTGCGGTTAAGCCGCGCGCCCGCCACTGCGCCGACGGCCACGGCGGGAAGGAGCAGAAGCCCCAGCAGCGCATTCTGCGCGTTCATGAGCCCCTGCACGGTATAAGGAATCAGCTTGACGAGATTGCCGACGAAGAAGTACCTCAGCACCGTGCCGACAAAGACGCGCTTGTCCAGCTTCTGCGGCAGCATGAAGAGAACGATGAGGGGGCCGCCGGCATGGGCCAGCGTGGAGGTGACTCCGGCACAGGCGCCCAAGCCGAGCCCGTGCCATGCCCTGGGCCGGTAGGCGGGTCCCGGCTCCCCCAGCCGGCGCTCGCGAGCCATCCGGTAGAACTGGACGCCCACGAAACCGACCGAAAGGGCTCCCACAAGGCGGTTCATCCATAGCTTCGAGTCCGGCAGAGCCAGAAACCAGCCGAGCGCCAGCGTGCCGACCGCCACGCCCGCCAGCATGCCGGGCACCAGGATCATTAAGTTCCGACGATCGTGTTCCCGAATGTAATGGACGAGCGAGAAGACGTCGCCGGTGATCAGGACCAGCAGCATCACGGACAACATGTCCGCCGGGCCGAGCACCGTCGCCATCAGAGGAACGGCCAGAATGCCCGCGCCGGTCCCGAACCCGGCCTTCGAGAGGCCGACCAGGAGGGCGGCCGTCACAACTCCCGCCCATTGCCACACCGTGAGATCAGCAATGCCCACGCAGTCCCCTCCCGCAGTTGCGAGCCGAAAAAGCCCCACGCCGAATCCGTGGTTCGCATACGATAGGAGATCGGTGCGCGGTTTTCCACGGGATGCAGTTCGTGAGCGCCGGAGCGGCGAAAAGGCGGCCCGGTTTCTGCTTGCATAGACGCCCGGCGGACCTTAGGATGAACGGCCCCAGAACGAGGCGGTGGCGGATGTACTATCTGGGCGCTTTTCAGATATTGTGCGGCGGCTGCTCTGCGTTCGTGGCGGCCCGGAAGGGGCGGAACCCCATCTTCTGGTGGCTTATGGGGACGCTGGTTCCCATCTTCGGGGTAGTCCTCAGCCTGGCCGTCGCTCCTGCGGACCCTGCGCGTGTTTCCAGCCGACTGCGTCAGGGGTCCCGCGAGCCCGCACGGGAGAAACGGCGGATCCCCAGGCGTTGCTGCGGATCTTACATACCGGACTGCCTGGGCTGCCCCTTTTTCCGTCGTCAGCTCTTCGCGACGAGCCGCAGGGAAGGCACGAAAGGCTTCTGTGAGCATCTGCAGAAGGAGCTGCGTTCCGAACCGGAACGGCGGGGCTCCAGGGTTACTATCGAGGACCGCTGAGGGAGAGGGCCGCCGGCAGGTGCCGAGCGGGTGGGGTTTTGTGGCAACGGCCCTTGACTGGACTCAGGCGCTCTGATAGAAATGGCGTGTCAAAACGCCGACTGTGGGCGGTGAACCACGCAGTCAACTTCTGACGGAGTGGTTTCTGATGATCATCAAGCACAAAGGAGTCCTGTTCATTCTCCTTGTGGCTGCGTGTTGTCTGGCGCGCGCCGCCCGTGCCCAGGAGGGAGTCACGGCCGAGTCTGTTCGCCGCGCGATGGAGGCGCTCGAGAAAGCACCCAGGTACGAGCGCACAGAGAAGCGAGGCGAGCTGGTTGAGGCCGGTCAGGTGGCTATCACGCCGCTGATCGACGCCGTGAAGGGACACGGGGACGCAGAAGACGCCAACTACGTAGGCCACTGCATCCTGGCCCTGGGCGAGCTGAAGGCTCGCGAAGCAACCGACGTGCTGATCGATGCACTCGGCAGTTCCAACATGCAGCTGGCCTATTGGTCCGCTAACGCACTGGGGCAGATATGGGAGGGCCTGGGGGCGTCCGAACCGCAGGCCAGGCAGGTGAACGGCGTGCTGCTGGCCGTCCTTTACTCGGATATGCCGGACACTTTCGCTTACGGACCGGGCCTGGCCCTGATCAAGATCAACAACATCGGCGCCACTCGTCCGGAAAGCATGGGGCCGGAAGAACTCCGAAGCGCCGTAGACGCCTGGCTCGCAGACAATATGGATTCCCTTCCGCCGGCCGACCAGCAGCCGTGGCAACTCAACCTCCGCGCCGTGCTCACCAGTCGGGACGAGGCAACGCGTCAGAATGCCTTGCAGGCGCTTCGGCAGAAGCGGGAGCTGGGGCCGGTCGAGCCCATGCTGGAAGTCCTGAAGAATGAGCAGAGCGGGTCCGCGCCCGTTCGCCAGGCGCTGGGCCAGTTGCTGGGCGAACTGTCAGGCGTGCCTTTCCCCCCCGATGTTCAGGACAGCGCCGCCGACGCGGCCAGCCAGGTCCAGGCGTGGCGCCGGCAGTGGCTTACGGAACTGACCAAGCACACAGAATCCAGATACGTCGCCTACTGCTGGCGTGAACTGGAGAACAGCTTGCGGGAATATGCCGCTGACCCGGGGGAGACAACCGCCCGCCCGATCACCTACTACCGGGCCGCCCTCCTCCATCAGGTTCCCGATGCGGAGGCCATCCCCGCAACGGCCTCGCCGAAGGCTAAAGAACTGCTGACT
>Ga0315541_1003750_pt1 | contig 11511 bp, 8 predicted proteins | sample SalMarSW160190MG_FD_203095 | JGI IMG/M metagenome (GOLD analysis project Ga0315541, IMG submission 203095) | Salt marsh sediment microbial communities from the Plum Island Ecosystem LTER, Massachusetts, United States - Salt Marsh Sediment SW1601-190 ...
TGTCGCCCTTAAGACCATGGTCAACTTCGACTGAGGCGTCCCAGGCAAGGCCATCGGCCGGAACTCAGAGCCCCCCGAAAGCGTAAAATGCCCGCTAGAGCCCGATTTTGCCCTTGACAGCGCCGTTTTTGCTGTTACTATCATGGGGCCAAGGTGGGGATCTGTCAGAGATTGTCAGTTCAGTTCCTTTTCAACCTCAGGAGGTCGAATCCATGGCCATTGGTCAGCCTCAGTCGAAGGAGATGCTGGTCGTCGGCACGAAGGTCAAGAATTACATCAAGAGCGAGGGCGTCATGAGCTCGGCCGACGTGCTGGATGCGTTGAACAGTGCCGTGTATCGCCTGCTTGACAAAGCTGTGGAACGCGCCAAGCAAAACGGACGTAAGACGGTTCAGGGACGCGACGTGTAATCGATTGCCGACCGCCGTCGCGGTGGGCTTGTCTGCTTGATCTGGATTGACGGGTGGGCGCGTCCCGACGATGCGGTGGACGCATGGGGCGTGGAAGGGATCTGGGGCCCGGCAATCCCTGACGGTGGCTTGATCCGAGCCCGGCCTTCCTTTGAGGGCCGGGCTCCTGCTATGGGGGGTCAGTCCAGCTCGCCCAGTGCTATGATGGAACCGGCGGAGTTGGCGATGTAGAGGGCGGGGCGGTCTGCGTCGCCGACGATTCTGCAGTCGGGCGGCAAGGGGTGGCACCACAGCCTTTCCCCGCTCTGGCGCGAGAGAGCCGCCACCGAATGGTCGGAGTTGAGGACGTACACGACGGCATCGCCGGCAGTCAGTACCCGCACGGGGCCTTCGCACTGCCAGAGCGTGCGCAGGTCCGCGCTGGCATCCAAACTCATGAGGCTCGGCTTCGCGGTAAGGACGAGCAGGTCCGTACCAATCGTCTGCAGCCTGCCGACAATGGACGCCTCGGCCATGCCCTTCCAGCGCACGTTGCCGGTGTCTGCATTGAGGGCGTAGATGAAGCCGCGGTCGTCGCCCAGGAAGACGCGGCTTCCCAGCACGGCCACGCCGGAGCACAGCCGCGACGGCCCTGCCGGCCGCCACTTCCACAGCTCCAGTCCGTCGGACGCCTGCACGGCAATGGCCTTATCATCTTCGGCGGCGGCAAACACCACGCCGTCCCCAACGGCCGGCTTCTCGGCAATCCACCCCTCCAGCGAGCAGAGCCAGTCCGCGTCCCCGGTCTCCAGGGACACTCGCTGCAGATGGCCGTTGCCTCCGGCCAGGATCAGGCTGTCCCCGTAGACGAGGGGGGAAGTGGACACCGCAAAGCCCGGATGGAAGGGCTTGCTCAGGCTGCCCGTCACGGTGTCGAAGCGGCAGAGAGCGTTCTTAACGACCAGTACAAGTGCTTGATCCATGAAGACGGGCGCCCGGTCGAGGCTGCTGCGCAGGACTTCGGTCGCTTTCCAGACGCCGTTTGCGGCATTCAGACAGTGGATCTCGCCACCCTCCGCCTCGATGACGACGATCGGGCCGGCGCAGTAGACGTCTCGCAGTTGTCTGTCGCTCAGTCGCCCCATATCCTGCCGCCACAGAAGCTTGAGCCCCTCAGGCTCAAGGTCGAAGAAGGCGTTCTCCGGCGACAGCTTGGCCGTGGGGCACGCATCTGACGTCGACGCCGGCGGGGCCGCACAAGAAGCCAGGCCCAGGGCCGCAAGAAGCAGAACCGAATGCCAACACACGCGTAGGGTTGCTCTCATGATTGGACCTCCGCCCAAGCTCATCGGCACAGGACGGCCGGGAGCCGGATGCAGATTCGGCTATCCCCGCTTCGTTTGCTCCGTGTGCCAGAACTCTAACCTTTGGCCCCCCGCCTGTCAAGCAGAACAACGCGCCTGCCTGCAGGTCGTGTGCCCGCCTCTCGACACGCCACGGGCGGCAGGTTAGACTGGCCATTGAGCTGTGGACTGCCCTGTGGCACTCATGCCCCGTGACGCGCTGGCTGACGATGGATCGCGAACCCGCCTTCATCTGCGATGCAATGCTCGGCGGCCTGGCCCGGTGGCTTCGTGCGGCGGGCTACAGTGCGCGCTTCGACGTGCAGATCCGCGACGGCGAGCTGGTCCGCAGGGCTCTTGAAGAGGGCCGCTGCCTGCTCACGAGCGACTCGGGCATTCTGGAGCGATACGCGGTCAGCGAAGGGCTGGTGCAGTGCGTCTTCATCCCTCTTGGCCTCTCGCCGCTCGAACAGCTTGCCCACGTTCTGGCGTCGCTGGGGCTTCGCATTGGGGCGCCTCGTTGCATGGTATGCGACGGGCAGCTCGAGAGCGTGCCGCTCGCACAGGTGCGGGATCGCGTGCCAACCAAGGTGCGCCAGGCGCGCGATCGCTTCTTCCGGTGTCGGGGATGTGACAAGGTCTACTGGCATGGCACACACTGGGAACGCATCGAGGAGCGGCTGGCGCACGCGGCAGAGCTGGCTGCCCAAGGCCACGATGCGCCGCAAGGGGCGGATGGCTGACCCGGCGGGCAACGCCGGGGCAGGGTCATTCAGTTATTGGGTGATTCTTCCGATAACTCCTTATAGAGGGTACTCGAGCAAGGAGGGATCGGAGATGGACCAGGCGCAGGCGAAGACGTTGTGGGACGTGCTGGGGCAGGTGCCCGATCACCGCAGCCGACACGGCAGACGGTTCAGCCTCCAGAGCGTGGTCGCCGTCGTGCTGGGCGCCGTGCTGGCGGGGCGCACGTCTCTGGCAGCAATTGCGCGCTGGGGCCGGGCCTTGAAGGTCGCCGAGCTGAAGCAGTTCGGCATAGAGCGCACAAAAGCCCCCTGCCACACCACCTACCATAACGTGCTCAAAGAGCTGGAGGTGGGCACGCTGGAGAAGTCTCTGGGCCAGTGGGTCAGAGGGGGCGGCCCGGCGGGGCAGACCTGTCTGGACGGCAAGACCTTGCGGGGCAGCCGCTCGGCCGACTACCCGGCCCTGCATCTTCTGGCCCTCTACAGCGAGCAACTCCAGGGGGTGCTGGCCGAGCTCCCGGTCGGGCCCGGCCAGAACGAGATAACCGTAGCGCTGCGGCTACTGAAAGAGGTGCGGCTGGAGGGGATGATCCTGAGCGGCGACGCCGAGTTCACGCAAAAGGACATATGCCAACAGGTTACAGAAGGCGGCGGCGACTACTTCCTGGTGGTCAAGGACAACCAGCCGACCCTGAAAGAGCAGACCGAGACGGCCTTCGCCGAGCCCTTTTCCCCCCTGGCAGAAGCGAATGTGGCAGCGCGAGGTGCGCGCGGCCCGCAGCGTGGAGAAGGGGCACGGGCAGCTGGAGGTGCGCCGTCTTGAGGCGACCGAGCGGCTCGCTGGCTACCTGCACTGGCCGGGGCTGGGGCAGGTGTGTCGGATTCGGCGGGAGCGGACGGTGGGGGGTCAAAGCAGCAGCGAGACCGTCTACGCGATCACCAGCCTCGGGGCCGAGCGTGCCGACGCGGCGCGGCTGCTTCGAATATGCCGGGGGCACTGGGCCATCGAGAACCGCCTGCACTGCGTGCGGGACCAGACGATGCGGGAGGATACCTGCCGGGTGCGCGCCCCGGCTGCTGCGCAGGCCCTCGCCGTTCTACGCAACACCGCGCTCACACTGCTACGGCGCCTGGGTTTCGACAACATCCAGGCTGGCCTGGAACACTGCTCCGCGCACCGGCAAAAACTGATCCACCTGGTCCGTCACGGGATAACTAAATGACCCTGCAGCATTTCGTCGGCAGGTGCTCGCCTCTTCGGCCCGTGCTATAATGGGCGCCCGCATTCGCCGACATCCGTTTCGGTTGCGTTGTGAGGTTACAGGTGTGTCCACAGGAGGACGCTCAATGTCAGTCCTGAGGTGTTGCGCTCTGCTGATGGTGGTGACCGTTCTGTATGTGGCGCTGGCGCCGCCGGCGCATGGCGCCGAGAGCCAGTGGACCCCTGAAAGGGTGGCCGAGGCCACGCGGCTGAGCAACATCGTGTTCTTCAAGGAGAGCACGACACGGGAGACCACGCGCGGACCCCAGAGGTGGTATCTGTGGAGCGCGGTCGTCTCGGGCGAAGTGGACGGCCTCAGCTCAGCGGCCACCGCCCTGCCCAATCCCAAGGCTGCAAGGACGGGAGAGCTGGGTCTGCGCCTCGACCTGGACATCAAGGGCACGAATCCGGTCTGGCAAATTCAGATCGCGGCAGAGATCAACCCGCCCATCGCTTCCATGTCGCGCACAAAGAACCTGTTCGACGTTTACGCCTATCAGCCCAGGGGCGCGCTGGAGTTCGACCTGCGCGGGGACGCCAGAGGCAAGGGGCTGGCCGTCGCGTTCTACGCACCCAACCAGCTCAGCCAGATGCCGCAGTGGACGCCGCTCGATCCCCACCTGAGCGCCACGGACGGCTGGCAGCACGTCGTCGTGCCCGTGGCACAGATGGACCTGAGCAACCCGAAGAGCGACCTGCACGTGGCCAGCCGCGTGCTGATCGGGGGCCAGGGCTACGCCGGCCGTCTCCAGATCGACCTGGACAACATCGTCCTGCACTCGGACGGCCCCGAGCCCGAGCGCGGGCCCGTGCGGCTGAACCACGTCGGATACCTCCCCGGCGCCCGCAAGGTGGCCTTCGTGGCGGGCAGCCGACTCTTCGACATAGCAGGCCGCCCGTTCCAGGTGCGTGCGGTGGGTCCGGACGGCGCCCCCACCGGCGATCCCGTGCTGCGGGGCACGCTGAAGCTGCGCGCGGAGTTCGAACCGAGGATCTACGGCGAATGGGTCTACGAGGCGGACTTCAGCGCCTTGCGCCAGCCCGGCCGCTACGTGCTGGAGGTCCCGGGCGTCGGCCGCTCAGTCGGGTTCTACGTCAACGAGGCCGTCTACGATTACCTGTTTTACCATCTGAGCCGCATGTTTATGTTCCAGCGCAACGGCGGCGCGCTGCCTGAGAAGAATGCATTCGAATGGGCCCGCCGTGCCTGCTACACGAACCCCATACCGTTCCAGAGCGACCCGACAAAGACCAGGCGCGTCCTGCACGGCTGGATCGACGCCGGAGACGCGCGCGTCTATCCCCACGACTTCGACACGGGCCAGCTCATGCTGGCCTGGGAGATGACGCAGGAGAAGCACTTCGACGGCCAGCTCAACCTGCCCGAGAGCGGCAACGGCGTGCCCGACTTCGTGGACCAGTTGCACTGGAAGTGCGAGTACTTCCGGGAGATGCAACTGGACGACGGCGCCTGCATCGGCTACATCATGCCCTCCACGCAGAGCGGGAGCAACCCGGACAAGGGGCGCGACAAGGGCTGGGCGAACGATCCCGACCCGCGCCTGATACTGGACCGGCGGCTCCAGTATGACCGTAGCGTGCGGATCGGCACCTGCATGGCCGCGATGGCCCGAATCCTGAAGCCCTACGACGCGCAGGGGTCCGAGGCCCTCGCCGCCGCAGCGTTGCGGGCATGGCAATGGGCCGAGCGCAACGTGCCCAACGCCGAGCCGGGCCGCGCGCCCGGCTGGCAGGACGACGTACTCTGGGCGGCCGTCGAGATGTGGCGCCTGACCGGCCAGAAAAAGTACCATAACGTGGTGCGCGACCTGAAGGATACCGAGGGCCGCTGGGACAGCAACGCATGGAAGGACGACAGTGCCCCGCTGGCCTGGGTATCTTATGCCCTCGACCCGCGCGCCGACACGGGCATCCGCGGCGAGTTCATCCAGCGCTTCGCGGGCCAGCTTGACGTGCTGTTCGACCTTTCTGCCCAGGATCCCTACGCCGTGGCCGTCGACCCCCACGGGTGGTACCACTGCCCGGGGCGGATCGGTGAGACCGCCTACCTGCTGCTGACGGCCCAGAAGCTGACCGGACAGGACAGATACCGGCAGTTGGCCGAGGAGTACGTCCACTACTTCTGCGGGCGGAACGTCTACCGCTTGTGCGACATCTCGAACGTAGCCGAGGAGACCTACAGCACGCCGTTCAACATGTACGAATGGATCCCCGGCCGCACGGCCTGGATGCCCGGCTACGCGGTCTACATGTCCGTCGATCAGGGCGGGAACTTGTCGCGCTTTGCCGGACGGCGCATCCGCGTGACTCGATGGAACTGGTACTTCGGCGAGCCCGCCATCGGGTTCAACTCCGGGCTTGCGGCGGCCTGCATGATGCTGATGGACGGCAAGCGCTACGACGACCTGATCAACCTGGGCGCGTTCCCCGGCGTGAAGCCTTACAGGCCCGGCCTCCCCTTCCCGCCCACGCCGGTCGGCGGGCCCTGGGGCACCGAGCCGGTGGTGCCGGGCCCGGTCCGCTAGCGTCGGCAGAAGACACAACGGTCAACAAAAAGGTGAAGACGATGGTGCGTGCATCTTGCGTGCTGACGGTGCTCCTGATGCTTGTGACCGGCTGCGCCGCCCTCGGCCCGGCCGCCCTCGGCCAGGCCGCCGGGGACGAATGGACTCCGGCGAAGGTGGCCGAGGCCACGCGCCTGAACACGCTGGTTTTCTTCCAGGAGGAGCTCCGTCGCGGCAACCCGGACGGCGAGGCGCGGGGGCTGCTGGGAAGCTACGTCCCGCGGGGGCAGGTGACGGGCCTGGAGAACCCGGAGCAGAATCTGCCGTCGAAAGAGGCGGCCAAGGACGGCGAGTTGGGCCTGCGACTCAACCTGCAGATCGAGGGCGACGACCCCGCCTGGGGACTTGAGATCACGCCGGAGCTGGTGCCCCCGTACGGCAGCACGAGCCGGCCCAGGGCCTTCTTCGATGCCTGGGGCTACCGCCCACAGGGCACCATCGAATTCGACCTGCGCGGCGACGCCCGGGGCAAGGGGCTCGCGGTGTCCTTCTGTTGCACCTACGGACTCGGCACGACCAGGCCACGGCCGACGCGGCTCGACCCCTATCTGAAGGACGCGACGGACTGGCAGCACGTCGTCGTGCCCGTCGCCGACCTGGACTGGGAGGTGAAGGGCGCCCGCCTGGTGACCGCCAACCGCCTCGTGCTTTCGGGCGAGGGGTACGCCGGCAAGCTCCAGATCGACCTGGATAACGTCGTGCTGCGCTCCGACGGCCCGGAACCGGAGCGCGGCCCCGTGCGCGTCGATCACGTGGGCTACCTGCCCGACAGCTACAAGATCGCCTTCGTCTGCGGCAGTCGCCTGTTCCACCTGGAGGGGCGGCCGTTCATCGTCCGCGCGGTGAACGCCGCCGACGAACCGGTCGGCGAGCCGGTCCTCAGCGGCAAGCTGACGCTGCAAGCGCCCTTCGAGCCCCGGCTCTACGGCGAGTGGATTTACGCGGCCGACTTCACGCCCGTGCGGCGACAGGGCCGTTTCGTGGTCGAGGTGCCCGGCGTCGGACGCTCGGTGGCATTCTTCGTGGACGAGCGCGTCTATGACTACCTGTTCTACCACCTGGCGCGGTTCTTCATGTATCAGCGCAGCGGCACGGGCCTGTCGGCGAAGAATGCCTTCGAGTGGGCGCGTGAGCCCTGCTACACGGACCCAGTGCCCCTGGCGAGCGACGAGTCAAACAAACGCCGTGTCCTGCACGGCTGGGTCGATGCCGGCGACTCGCGCATGTTCCCCCACACGGATCGCCTGGCGCCCATGATGCTGGCCTGGGAGATGAGCCGGGAGAAGCACTCCGATGGCCAGCTCAACCTGCCTGAGAGCGGCAACGGCATACCCGACTTCCTGGACGAGGCCCGCTGGCAAGGCGAGTACTACCGCGACATGCAGCTCGAAGACGGCCGATGCATGGGTTACCTGCTGACCGGCAAGCGGGGCGGTGGGTCGCCCATCGCCGGATCCGGCAAGGGCTGGGCCAACGACGACGATCCGCGCTACATCCGCGACGACAGGTTCCGCTACAGCACCCACCTGCAGACATGCGGCTGCATGGCCATGATGGGCCACCTGCTGAAGCCCTACGATTCGGACGGGTCAGCAGCCTTCCAGGCCGCCGCTCTGCGGGCCTGGGACTGGGCCGAGGCGAACCGCCCCGCCCCGCGCGAGGGCGAGAAGATGGCCTATCCCGGCGAAACAATGTGGGCCGCGGCCGCACTGTGGCGGGCGACTCGCCAAGACCGCTTCCACGATCTCGTGGTCGAACTGGCCGACACAGACGGCGGCTGGCGGGACAGCGGCTTCCACGGCGCCACCTACTGGGCCTGGCTCGCCTACATCCTCGATCCCGAGGGCGACCCCGCGCTGCAGGAGCAATTCCGCAGCCGCTTCGTCGACGGCCTCTCCGCCCTGTTTGAGATGGTGACACGCGAGCCCTACCTCGTGTCGGTCTGTCCGCACGGCTGGCACACCAATCCGGCCGGCGCCGGCGGCGTGGCGATGCAACTGGCGATGGCCTGGAAGCTGTCGGGCCGCGACGAGTTCCGCCGGCTGGCCGAGGAGCACGTGCACTACGTCCTGGGACGCAACCCCTACCGCCTGTGCTGCGCCTCCAACATCTGCCCCGAGAGCTTCAGCGACATCTACCATGGCTACGAGTGGGTGCCGGGTCGCGACGTGTGGATGCCCGGCTTCGTGGGCCACATGTCTGCATGGGGCAGCCATACCATGTCGCGCTTCTACGCCCGGCACGCGCGCCCGACGCGCATCACGTGGGACTGGGGCGAGCCGTGCGTGGGGTTCAACTACGGCATCACGGCCGCCGTGATGCTCCTAATGGAGGGCGAGGGCCACGACGACCTGATCAACCTCGGCGCGTTCCCCGGCTGGCCGCCGGTGCGGCCCGGCCTTCCCTTCCCAGCCACTTCCGTGGAGGGACCGTGGGGCGAGGAACCGGTCATCCCCGGCCCACCCAAATAGATGGAACGAAGCACCGGGAGAAACTCGATGGGCCAGAAGCCGATTGCCGTTCTGGGCGGTGGCGCCGGTGCACACATGATGGCGGTGGACTTGACGGACCGCGGCCACAGGGTCCACCTGTGCGAGCATCCTGACTTCGCGGCGACGTTCGAGACCACGCTGAGCGCCCAGGCCATCGAGGCGGTGGGCATCGGCCCGAAGGGCACCTATCCCATCCATCGGGTCGGCACCGACATCGCCGCAGCCCTGGATGAAGCCGAGTGGGTGAACGTGGTCATGCCGGCCATCGGCCACGAGACGTTCTTCCAGCAGATGGTGTCCCACCTGCGCGACGACCACAAGGTGGTCGTCTGGGCGGGCGACTTCGGCTCGCTGCGCCTGCGGCAGATGCTGCTGGACGCGGGCAAGCCGGGCGGCGTGACGATCCTCGAGACCAGCACCTTGCCCTACGGCACGCGCCTGGTCGAACCGGGCAAGATCAACCTGCTCCTGGTGGCCCCGCACGTGGTCGCGGCTGCCGTGCCGAGCAGCCGCACCGGGGAGGCCGTGGCGAAGCTGCACCGAATGTTCCCCTGCATCGCGCCGGGGCAGCACGTGCTGGCCGCCGCCTTCAACAACGCCAATCCCATCGTGCACCCGCCGGGCTCGCTGCTGAACACGGGCCGCATCGAGTATTCGGGCGGCGACTTCTACATGTACCGCGAGGGCATCACGAAGTCGGTCGCGCGTGTCATCCGTCAGGTCTATGAGGAGTCGCGCCGCGTGGCCCGGGCGCTGGACTTCGACATGACCGAGTACCGGGACATCGACTTCCGCACGACGTGCAGCATCATGGGCGTGGAATTCGTCGCGCCGTTCGACACGTCGGGTGTGATCGCCGGCATCCTTGGCCCGTGCACCGTGCACGATCGCTACATCACCGAGGACCTCCCGTTCGGGTTGGTGCCCCGTTCGCAATTGGGCAACGTGGCCGGCGTGCCGACGCCGCTGATCGACGGCATCGTCTCGATCGGCTCCATCGTCTGCCAGGAGGACTACTGGCAGACGGGGCGGACGCTGGAGAAGCTCGGCCTGGCCGGCCTGGACAAGGACGGCATCCTCAAAGCCGTCGCGAGCTGACGGCAGGTGCTCACGCCTGCGGCCGCCCGCCGCGTTGCGCTCTTCAGCCCCCGCGCCGCCGCGGGGGCTTGCTTGTTGGGCGGGCGTTCTGTTGCCGGCCGGGGGCACCGAACGTATGATGGACATGGTTTGGGGCCGGGCAGTCGAGTCCGGCAAGGGCTTTCATGCAGGGAAGGAGTGCTCCGATGGGTCGGCGATCCCGAAGATGTGTGCTTGCCGTGTGCATTCTGTGGGCCATGGTCTGGGCGACGGAGGGAACTGTGAACGCTCAAGCGGATGCCTCCCTGCCCCCGGGAGTCAAGGCGGTCTGGGACGTGGAGAAGGCCTGGCGCGAGGGGACGCCGACGCGCGAGCGCGTCTGCATCAACGGCCTGTGGCGGTGGCAGCCGGCCGAGGAAGAAGCCGAGAGCGTCCCGGCAGGCAACTGGGGCTTCTTCAAAGTCCCCGGGCCCTGGCCGGGCGTCACTTCCTACATCCAGAAGGAAACCCAGACGCTCTACCCCCATCCGGCCTGGCAGGACGTGAACCTCCGCGAGGTCAGAGCCGCGTGGTACCAGCGCGAGATTGCCATCCCCGAAGGCTGGGCGGGCAGGCGCATCGCCCTGCGCGCGGAGTACCTGAACTCCTACGCGGACGTGTTCATCGACGGGAAGAAGGCCGGAGAGGTCCTGTTTCCCGGCGGGGAAGCGGACATCACCTCGGCCTGCCGTCCGGGTCGCAGGCACGTCCTGTCCGTGCGCGTCACGGCCATGCCGCTGGCCGACGTCGTGGCGGTCTTCAGCGACACCGGCGCACCAAGGCAAGGGCGCGGAAGCGTGGCGCGACGGGGCTTGTGCGGGGACGTTTTCCTGGTCAGCACGCCCCGCGGGGCCCGGTTCACCGACGTCAAGGTGAACCCGTCCGTGCGCAAGTGGCAGATCACTCTCGACACGGGGCTCGGCACTCTGAAGCCCGGCGCCCGGTACGCGCTGCAGGCCCGCGTCAAAGACGGCGCACGCACCGTGAAGGAGTTCACCAGCGCGCCGTTCGGCTCGGCCGACGTGCAGAAGGGCCGCTTCGCATTCACGGCCGACTGGAAGCCCGATAAGCTCTGGGACATCCATACGCCGCAGAACATGTACTCGCTCGAGACCTCTCTGCTGGACGACGCCGGCCAGGTTGTGGACGTCTACCGTCCCGTGCGCTTCGGCTTCCGCGAGTTTTGGATAGAGGGCAAGGACTTCTACCTGAACGGGACCAGGCTGTACATCTTCCTCGGGTCCACTCACAACGCCATCTTTGGCACTGCGTGGGCCACCTACGACGCGGCGCGCGAGTGCATGCTTCGCCTGCAGTCCTTCGGGATCAACACGGTTCACACGCACCATTTCGGCTGCCAGCCGGGTTCGCACCTTGCCTACGGCGAGATCCTGAGGGCCGCCGATGACGTAGGCATGTTGATAGCCTTCTCCATGCCGCACATGGGACACTACCAGTGGGACGCCCCCGACGCCGCGGAGACCAACGGCTACGCCCGCCACGCCGAGTTCTTCGTGCGCGTGGCCCAGAACCATCCCTCGGTCGTGATGTATCCCATGAACCACAATTCCCTCAGCTA
>Ga0315541_1003751_pt1 | contig 11509 bp, 12 predicted proteins | sample SalMarSW160190MG_FD_203095 | JGI IMG/M metagenome (GOLD analysis project Ga0315541, IMG submission 203095) | Salt marsh sediment microbial communities from the Plum Island Ecosystem LTER, Massachusetts, United States - Salt Marsh Sediment SW1601-190 ...
CAGCCCCTTCGCCAGCCGGGCGACGATGGGGTAGATGCTGAACTTATCGGAGCCGGAGTGGAGGCTGAGTTTATACGGTCCCAGAGCTCGCGCCACGGCCACGTGCTGAGTGAACTCCGCCGCGAACGTCTCCAGGTCTCCGATGTAGTCTACTCCCTTCTCGAAGCGACCCACGAAGCGGGGGGCCAGGCTCACCCAGCGCACCCCCAGCCGGCGTAGTTCGCTGGCAATGAAGAGGTGTTCTGCTGGCGAGGTAGGCGTTTCTGTCTCGTCCACTGAGACCTCTAGTTCGAAGGCTTGATCCCCCATCCGGCCGGCCAGGTGACGGTACATCCGCACCGTGTGGGCGATGGCGTGCCCGTATTTGGCCGCCGCCCGCCATAGCACCTCCCGGTCGAAAGTGAGGGCAGTCTCGCCCAGGTCGAAGGGACGGCCCAGGTACCGGCGCTCCATGTCCTGCGCCGTGTCCTCCAGCGCACCCCAGGGTAGGGCCTGCACCTTTGCTTCGACCTCGGCAGACAGGGCAGTGTGCGCATCGTTGTCCACGTGGTCGCCGGGGTCAACCGTGTACAAGGTATACCCGGCGGTGACGAAGGCATCCACGTTGGCGGGCGTCTTGAGGTGGTCGGCGTCAGCGCCCCACGGGTCGCGCCAGCCCTCCTGAAAGAGCCCCCAGGTAGCGTCGTCGAGCACTTGCTGCGGCGTGCGGCCGGTGCGGGCGTTCTCGCGTACCGACTGTTGGGCGAAGATCGGCGCGATGGAGCTGAACTGCCGGACCGCCCGCACGTGCCCCGGGGTTGCCAGCCCCAGCCGGTCGCCGAAGCCAGCCGAAGTCCGAAGGCCCAAGGGCACAGGACGCAGCCAGGGAAGGCAAGCGCGCAACGCGGCGGCGTTGGTGGGTGTGAGGGGGCAGAGCAGCGCACCCCTCTGGTCATAGCGCGTGCCCTCAAAGCCGGTGGCGTCGCCCAGAACACCGAGACGCTTGCCACCACCATCGCTCTGGGCCAGGAAGTAGGCAGTGCCGTCCACCTCAACCATCGAGCGTGGGTAGACCGTCAGGCCGGTCAGTTGTTCTAGATCCATGTCTCACTCTCCTGATTCGTCGAATTCACAGGCCCGTTTGGCCACGGCGTTGGCCGCCAGCGACCTCTTATACAAATGTCAGTTCTCACCACCTGCTACGGCTCAACGACGATATCCAGTCCCTCTGTAGGGATCACCTCAAAAAACGTATTGCCGACCTTCAACGGGATCGGGTTGCCCTCCTCGTCCGTCAGCGTCAGCATGTCCTCCCGCTCCCAGCGCTGCCAGAAAGCGTCTAGCCGCATCCCGTCTCGAAAGATAATCGCGCGGTTAGAGTCCCAGAGCGCGAACTGGATCGAGAGCGCTCCGCTGTGTGGTTCCTCGATGATGTCGGTATTCCACTGAGGTACATAAAGCACCACCACGTTAGCGGCGCTGAGTTGCTGCCCATCGAGTGCGTCGGTGTGCGGAGCTCCATCGGTCCAACGTAGATAGCGGTCGCTGGCCCCGTCATAGCGCCATCCCACGTCGAGACTGCGCCACGGGATACGGATGACGGTTGCAGGCTCTCCCTCGACCATCGGCTCCTCGGAGAAGACCATCCCCTCCAGTTCCTGTCGCCCGCTCACTCCGCGCTCCGCCGCCCACTCGCGCAGCAGAGCGGGGCTGGTGAACATCGTGTGCTCCAACGGCACGTCGCGACTGAAGTCACGGTAAAAAACCGGCGCGCCGACATTTACGCTGGGCGAGGCGACTCGGTCGGGGTAGAGGTCTGAATCCTTGACCAGCGCCAGGACGCCGTTGCTGAAGCCCGAGCAGCCCAGGACCGCCTTGTAGATCGCCGGGATCTCCAGGTCAATCAGGCGACCGCTGCGGCAGGACCCCACCCGCTCTGGGTCCTTGCCTAAGTAGACCGCCGTCCAGCGGGTGGCGAACCAACCCTCGTTATAGTGCTCGAAGATCAGATCGGCGCTGTTGATGCCCGCCTGGGGACGTACGACGGGCGGCCAGTTGGAGATCTTGATCGCCACCGGGACCCGCTCCAGTGCGCTGGTGTCGGATATCACCTCGCCGGTGAGGGGGTTGACGTTTTCGGGCCACGGCGTCGGGGTGGGAACGAGTGTAGGAGTGGGGGTGAGAGTGGGTGTGGGAGTGGAGGTTGGAAGCGGAGTGGCCGTCGGCGCAGAGATGCGGGTCGGCGTGGGGGTTGCCTCCACCGTCTCGCTGCTACAGCCGCCCAGCGCGCCTGAAACGAGCGCCGCCGCTAACCCTGCCGTGATCCAGGTCAAAACGCGCGGCCACCTCTCGTGCCCCGTATGGCTCATCCAGTTTACCTCCGCGTGCGCACCGCCGTGAACAGGCGGTGCTGGGCTGACTTCCGCAACGCGACGTATTATAGCACAAGGGATAGGGCAGACAACCAACCTAACCCCCCATCCCCCTTTCCCTGCCAGGGAAGGGGGAAAGGAACTCCCTCCTCCCGCTTCGGGGGGAGGGCTGGGGAGGGAGGTTTGGGGAGGGGCCGGGGGGTTGCCCCCCATTCCATTTTACTGTACAATATCCTCAGCCGATTGCTTTTCCCGGAGGTGGACAATGAGTGACGCTCAGACTTTGCCCCGCACAGTGGACGCTGCCTACGGCACTGTTGACCCCGAGGTACCCCTGGAGCCCGGCGACCCGCGCTGGATGGACGTGCATCCCGCCGTGGCTGCCGCGCCGCTTTTCTGAGACTACTTTGTAGGACAAGATGGCATCTTGTCCTACGCTTGATTGGAGGAGTCGTGAGCGGAAAGACACTGCCCGCCCTTGACGCAGAGAGCCAGGCCGAACTGGCCGCGCTCAAGCGCGCGCTGCGCTTGGCCGATGGCTTCACGCTCCACGTGGCGCGCGCGAACACGGCGCTCCTGCGACGCCAGATCATCACCGACCTGCACACCGACCTCCCCCGCCCGCTGGTCGAACTGACGCTTTCCCTGGGCGAGCCACCTTACGAGCAGATCGCCCGTGTCGCCGAGAGCGCCCCCGCCGACGCAGTGCTTTCGGTGGAGGGGCTGGACGTACTGGCCCCCTCGTCCGACCCCGGCTGGCTGCTCAAGCAACTCAACTGGCGCCGCGCCGTCTATCGCCGGCTGGGCCGGCCGCTGCTCCTGTGGGTGCCGGAGTATCTCTTGCGCCTGGTGATGCAGCACGCGCCCGACTTCTTCGACTGGCACAGCGGCTTCTACGAGTTCACCGCCCCGGAGCCGGTCATGGTGGAGACGACCCGGCAGGCGTACGCGGTGGGCGATGTGGAGCAGGTTGACCTGACCCTGGCGCAGAAGCAGGAGCGCATCGCCATGCTGCGTGGCCTGCTGGACGAATACGTGGGAGAGGAGCCGGAGATCCGCCGCGCCCGCGCCGACCTGCTTAGCAAACTGGGCATCCTGCACCACAGCCTGGGGGAAGTGCGCCAGGCGATTGAGTACTACCAGCAGGCGTTAAGAATCGCGCGGGAGATCGGCGACCGGCGCGGGGAGGCGAAGCACTCGTGGAACCTGGGGCTGTCCTACGAAGACTCCGACCCCGCCCGCGCCGCCGAACTGATGCAGGTCTGTGTGGACTATGAGTGCGAGATCGGCCACCCCGACGCCGAGGCCCACGCCGCTCGTGTGGAGGAGATTCGGCGGAGAACAACGGATGGGCAGGATTAACGGATCGGCCTTGATCGGTTGATGTCCTGAAATCCGCGTTCTTGAATCTGCAATGATGTGAACGAGCAAACGTGGTTCATCCCCGGAAAACCCAACACGCCCAGCGGCCCGCTGGCCCGCTACCGCCCCGTCCAGCCAGTCGGGGCGGTGGGGGCTTATGTGCAGCGTTTCACCGCGCCCGGCGACCTGGTGGTGGACCTGTTCTGCCAGGGGTCAACGGTCGTGCGGGAGGCAGTCTCTGCAGGCCGCCGCGCGCTGGGCTTCAGCGTCAATCCCCTGCTCCTCGTCGCCGCACGCCTGGGGCTGGGCCGATGCGACACCGATGTGCTCAACGCCGCCTTCACCCACCTGGCCGATAGCCCCAAGGGGGATGTGCCCCTGCGCCGCTATATGTCTTCCCTCTACCGCTCTGCCTGTCCGGTTTGCGGAGCGCCCGGCACTGCCGAGTGGTTCGCCTGGGACCGCGATGGAAACTACCCTTTCAAAAAAGCGGTGCGCTGCCCCCGGTGCGGGGAAGTACAGGAGGGGACACCGGACGACGATGACATCACGGCCGCCCGCCGCACGTTGCCACGGGGTTTGGCCTACTACTATGCGCTGGATCGGGTGGCTCCGCCGGGTCACCCGGCGCGGGAGCGGGCCGCCAAGTTGGTCGAACTCTACACGCCGCGCAACCTCTCCGCGCTGATGGACTTGGGCTTGCGGCTCGAAGTGCTGGAGGCCGACGAGGAAGTCAAGATCGCGCTGACCGGTGTGCTCCTCGATTGCTTCGACACCGGCAGCAGCCTCGCCCCCCCCCTATGGGGGGGGTGGCCTCGCCCGCGCACGCTGCGCCTCCCGTCCCGCTACATCGAGCGCAACGTCTGGTTGTGTTTCGAGGAAGAGAGCCCCCCTCCCCCAACCCCTCCCCTAAGCGGGGAAGGGAGCCCCCCTCCCCTACCAGGGAAGGGGGGTTGGGGGGTTAGGTTGCCCCCCCCGGCCGCCGACGTCGCCGCGCTGGTGAAGGGCGAGGCGCAGGGATACACGCTGGTCAGCTGCGCGGCCCGTGACGTGGGAGAAGTTGTCCCGCCCGGAAGCGCCACCCTCATCTTCGTTGACCCGCCCCGGCCCGACGGCGTCTTCTGGGCGCTCTCGGCATTGTGGGCGGGGTGGCTGTGGGAATCGCCCGCCGCCCGCGCCCTGCGTCCTTATCTGCGCCGCCGGCGCTTCGACTGGGATTGGCATTGGCGCGTGTTGCGGGTGGCACTGAAGGCGGCCGGACCATTGCTTATGCCTGAAGGTCACCTGATCACCCTCTTCTCCGACCTCCAGGACGTGGGCGACGCGCTGCTGGGGTCGGTCTGTCTGGCGGCCAGCGGTGCGGGTTACGTCCTGGAAGGATGGGGTTACAGCCCTGAGATTGGCCATCGGCTGGTCTGGCGCTGGGAACCGAGGGCTGCCGATCGCAGATTGCAAACTGCAGCGACTGGCGTGGAGGCGCTGGAGCGCGACCTGATGGCCGTGGCAGAGGAAACCGTGGTGAGCGTCCTTCGAGAACGTGGGGAGCCGACGGACTGGGTGCTGCTGCACAGTAGCGCGTATGCGAGACTGGCCGAGTGCGGGCTACTGGCACGCGTGGCGGCCATCACGGAGGACGAGGGCGGCTCTCGGGCCTTCGCGTTCGCCGCCGATGTGGTCCATCGCGCCTTTGAGGCTGCTCCAATAGTCCAGCTCTCGGATCGAGAGGGGACGAAAGGAGCACTGTGGTGGCTGGCGGATTCGAGCCATGCCGCCGAACCTGTGGTGAGCAACGTCGAACCACCCCTGGCCGACCGGGTCGGTGCCCAGGTGTGGGAGTTGCTTGCCCAGCGGCCGGCCTGGGATCTGGAGGAGCTGGTGGAAGTGGTCTATGCCCGCTTCCCTGGTCCTCTCACGCCCGACATGGCGTTGGTGCGGGCCTGTATAGACTCGTACAGCGTGCGAGAGGGCGAGACACTTCGCCTACGCCCCGAGGATGATCCTCTGCGGCGCACTGCCGAACTCAGAACGCTGCGTGACGACCTGGTGGAGTTAGGGGAACGGCTGGGGTTCAAGGTGAGACGGCGGTGCGGCTGGGACGTGTGCTGGCTGAGGGAGGGGCGAGAGGCTTACGTCTTCGATATCTCGGCCACGGTGGCTCTGGGATTTCACCTGCTCACCAGACGGGCCACAGACGAGGGGGCGCAGCGCTGCCTGGTCGTGCCCGGCGGCCGGGCGGGGCTGGTCGGCTTCAAGTTGCAGCGCGATCCGCGCCTGGCTCGCGCCGTCGAAGTAGATGGGTGGCAGTTCATCAAGTTCCGCCACCTGCGCCGCCTGGTCGCCGAGGAGGAATTGGATCACCATGCCCTCAAGACCGTATTGGGTCTCGACCCTATTGTCGAGCAGGAAGCGGCCCAGATTCCGCTGTTCTGACCCGAATTACGAATTTACGAACCCACGAATCTACGAATTTACCAAGGAGTCCCTCATTGAAAAAAAGTTACCTCATCGCCCTGATCGTGTTGGCTCTGTTGACGCTGTTCTCGCTGACGCTCAACGGTGTGGTCATCTACGGTCTGCTGCGGGCGCGGCAGATCGCTCTGAATGCCCAACAGAGCGCATTGAATACGGTGGCCGACGTCCGCGCCATCGTCACCGGTATCGGCAACGACACCTTCGCTTACACTTTTGAGATAGATCAGGAGATTCCCATCGCGACCAGCATCCCTTTCGACGAAGAGGTCATCGTGCCCATCCGCACCACTATCCCAATCTCGACGGTCGTGGTTATCCCTGTCAACGCCGGGCTGCTGGGCACCTTCGACATAGACGTACCTGTCCGCACAATCATTCCGGTGAACCTGGATGTTGTCATCCCGGTCAGCCAGACAGTGGACATCGCCACCACAGTGCCGCTGGACATAGACGTGCCGATAGAGATCCCCTTCGCCGATACACCGCTGGCCGGCTACCTGGAGGAACTGAACGCGGCGCTGGCACGGATCGAGGCACAACTGGGGCAGCCGCTTGTTGGTGAGGATTGACGGGAGACATTGCTGGTGGTACAATCCTGGTCAAAATGCTGGCCAAGATTGGGGGTGCAAGGTGGTCAAAGTAGTGCCTGTGAGCGAGGCTAAACGGTGCATCCGGGAATTGGTGGAAGAGGCGGAGCAAGACGGCACTGTCTTCTACATCGCTCGCTACAGCCGCCCCAAAGCGGTGATGTTGGGGGTGAGCCAATATGAGGAGATGACCGCCAAGATTAACCTGCTGGAAGAGCACCTCGCGCAGGCGATGCTGCTGTTCAACGAGAGGGACGAGGGCCCGCTGATGATACCTACACTGGGTGGCGGGTGGCGGGTCTTTGAGCCAGAGCAACCCATCAGCCCAGGGTTACGCCAGACTTTGCGCGAGGCGGCGCGCATCGCCTGGGAGCGGCGTCACTGGACGCGGGAGATGTTCGCAGAGGCGGGCGAGCGAGACCTGGCCCGAGCGCAGGCGGATGCCATAGCGCGAGGCGTGGCAATTCACGATGAGCACGAAGCCGCGTACGGCGGCTAAATTGCTACGCGCCATGCTCGATACTAACGTGGTGCTGGCAGCTCATCTGACTGACAACCCGCGCAGCCCAACGGCAGAGTTGATTGTGCGCTGGCGCCGTGGAGAGTTCATCCAACCCTACTCGACGGCAACAATGGCCGAACTGCGCGGGAAGATGGTGGTCAAGCATGTGGACATTCATATCGCGGGGAGGTACATTGCCGACCTGTTGCTCGCCGGTGAACGGGTCAAAGTGACCGAGGAGGACGTCAAGCCAGTCGTCGCCGCTGACCTCGATGACGATCTGATCCTGGCCTGTGCCGTGAAGGGCAGGGCCGACTATCTGGTGACCTACGATCCGCACCTGCTGGAGCTGGGCAACGAGTACGAAGGGATACGCATCTGCGACGGCTTGCACTTCCTGTACGTCGTGCGCGGCGACATACCACCTGATGAGAACGGGTAGGGAACCCTTGCAAAGGTCTGGCAGCGACTTTTGGGCCGAAGACGCCCTTGCCTGCCGGAAATTGCCACGTTTGGCAGCGGCGAGCAATGACGCTGAACCCCTTATGTTGGATGTCTGGCGACACATATCTGAGAATTGGTTAGCGCGCGATCTTGACCATGCGCTGGCCTACTTCACTTTCATCGCCGATGTGACGACGTTGGCTCCCCATTGCCGTTTCGCTGGTGACGAGAGGACATTGGTGGCTCGCTACGATGGGCTCCCCTTCGCCGCCATCGCCTTCCACGGCCACAAGGACGACCCTGTGCGGCTCGCGGCGCTGACCCGCCAACTGCTTGCGCCCGGCGAGGAGGTCTGGTGCCTGGTGGGTGAGGAGCAATGGCCGCTCGTGCGGGCCGCTTACCGCGTGCTGGAGGTGCACCAGGAGTGGCAGATGCTTTTCTGGGGCGACCCGTCCACGCTCGACCCCGGCGACGCGGTGCCCCTCGGCCCGCCGGACATGCCGGAGATGGCAGCACTGGCCTGTCGCGAGGGCATGATGGCCTTCGAGCACGACCCGCTGGCGCAGGGGCCGTGGTACGGCGTGCGACGCGATGGTACATTGGTCGCCCAGGGCGGCACGCACTTGATGTTGAGCCGCGCCGCCGAGATCGGCAACGTCGTCACAGCGCGGGCACACCGGCGACGAGGATACGGTTCGCAGGTTGTGTCGGCACTGGTGCGCACGCTCCACGCGCAGGGGAAAGGGCTCGGTCGGGAGACCTTCGCCCATCAGGTCTTCCTGCAGGTCTTCCAAGACAACAGGGTCGCTATTGCCTGCTACGAGCGGTTGGGGTTCAAGCCGCTACGAACGATGTACCTGGCGAAATGCCGGCCGGGGCCCTGAAGCAAAGGACGACACTCGGCAATCGTGAGTTTCGTCCCATCGGCGCAGTGATGGGCGGCACTACAAAACAGACGTGTTTTGAGGTATGATATACCAGGCATGCTTGGAATCCGCGAATTTGGCAATGTTAAAACGTGAAACGTCAAGCGGCAAACGGCAAACGTAACCAGCCACGCATCACGTTTCACGCATCACGCATCTGGAGGCATAAATATGGCAAAAGGAATGGTTCTGATAGACGAGGATTATTGCAAGGGGTGCGGTCTTTGTGTGTCTGTCTGCCCCGTGCACATCCTCCAACTGGCAGAGGGGCGGTTTAACGCCAAGGGGTACCAGCCCGTCGAGGTGACGGACCCCGAGGCGTGCACCGGATGCGCTATGTGCGCCATTATCTGCCCCGACGTAGTCTTCACCGTATACCGGCAGAGGCGGAAGCCCAAGCGGGCACCTGCTGCCGCATAGGAGGCAAAAATGGCAAAAGAACTGATTGAGGGAAACGAAGCCATCGCTGAGGCTGCTATACGGGCGGGGGTCGAAGCCTTCTTCGGCTACCCCATCACGCCCCAGTCGGAGGTGCTGGAACATTTCTCCAGGAGACTGCCTGAGGAGGGGCGCGTCTTCCTGCAGGCCGAAAGCGAGGTGGCCGCCATCAATATGGTCTACGGCGCGGCCTGCGCCGGCGCGCGGGTGATGAGTTCTTCATCCAGCCCGGGCGTCAGCCTGATGCAGGAGGGCATATCCTACATCGCCTGCTCTGAGGTTCCGGCAGTGTTGACTAACATCATGCGCGGCGGGCCCGGCCTGGGCAATGTCCAGCCCGCGCAAGGGGACTATTTCCAGGCAGTCAAGTCCGCTGGTCACGGCGATTTCCACATGATTGTCCTGGCCCCGGCCAATGTCCAGGAAGCCGTTGACCTGGTGGTGCTGGCCTTTGACCTGGCGGAGAAGTATCGCACCCTCGCCATGCTCGTCGCCGACGGGGCCATCGGCCAGATGATGGAGCCGGCGGAACTCCCGCCCATGCGTCCGGTCCGCCCGCCTGAGGAGCGACCTTCCTGGGCGCTCACCGGCGCGAAGGGGCGCGAGCACAACATCATCACCTCGCTCTACCTGGGGGCCGAGAACATGGAGCGGGTCAACCTGCGCTTGCAGGCCAAACTGAAGGAGATCGCTGCCAACGAGGTGCGCTGGAAGGAATACAGCACCGAGGACGCCGACCTCCTGCTGGTGTCCTTCGGCACCGTGGGCCGCATCTGTCAGACGGTGGTGCGGGAAGCGCGGGCAAAAGGGATGAAAGCGGGGCTCTTGCGGCCCATCACCCTCTGGCCCTTCCCCAGCGCTCGCCTGGCCGAACTGGCCCAGCAGGTACGCGGCATGTTAGTCGTGGAGATGAACGCCGGACAAATGGTCGAGGACGTCAGACTGGCCGTCGAAGGCCGCTGCCCAGTGCGGTTCTATGGGCGGATGGGAGGCATCGTCCCCCTGTCCGATGACATCCTGCCTGAACTGGAGAAACTGGGCACTGAAGCCGCGGGCGGGAAGGAGGGTTAGAATGACAACGGTTGAAATCCCAGCGGATATGGAACTGGTCTACAAGCGGCCGGAGAGCCTGACCGACGCTCACACGATCTACTGCCCCGGCTGCACCCACGGCGTCATCCACCACCTCATCGCCGAGGTGCTGGACGAACTGGGGGTGCGGGAGCGAACCATCGGCATCGCCCCGGTGGGGTGTTCCGTGCTGGCTTACTACTACTTCAACGTGGATATGGCCGAGGCGGCCCACGGACGCGCACCAGCAATGGCCACCGGCATCAAGCGCGTCAGCCCGGGCAAGGTGGTCTTCACCTACCAGGGCGACGGCGACCTGGCCTCCATCGGCATGGCCGAGATTGTGCAGGCGGCCAACCGGGGCGAACCGATCACCACTATCTTCGTCAACAACGCCACCTACGGTATGACCGGTGGGCAGATGGCCCCCACGACACTGCCCGGGCAGGTGACGACGTCGTCGCCCTTTGGCCGCGATGTGCGGGTAGCGGGCTACCCGACGAAGATGTGCGAGTTATTGTCTGTTCTCCCAGGAGCGGCCTACATCGCCCGCCACACAGTGATTGACGTGCCCAGCACCCGCCGTGCCAAGAAGGCCATCAAGACGGCCTTCAAGGTGCAACTGGCCGGACTGGGTTTCTCGATGGTCGAACTGCTCTCCACCTGTTCGATCAACTGGCACATGTCGATACCTGAGTCGAGGCAGTGGCTCAAGGATAAGATGATCCCCTACTATCCGCTGGGCGAGTTCAAAGTGGCGGATGGGGTGAAAGAACTGTAGGAGGCAACGATGCAAGAGGAAATCATCATTTCCGGCTTTGGCGGGCAGGGCGCCCTCTTCGCGGGCCAGTTGCTCACCTACGCCGCGATGGACAGTGGCTACCACGTGACGTGGATCCCCTCCTACGGCCCGGAGATGCGCGGTGGCAAGGCCCGCTGCACCGTCGTAGTGTCCGATGCGGAGATCGGCGCGCCACTGGTGCGACGGCCCAGTGCGTCCATCGTGCTCAACCTTCCTTCGATGGAGGCCTTCGAGCCGGCGATCAAGCCCGGCGGTGTACTGGTGGTCAATAGTTCGCTGGTCCCGCAGAGAAGCGAGCGCACCGACATCCGCGTCTTCTACGCGCCCGCTACCGACCTGGCGATCGAACTGGGCAATGCCCGGTTGGCGAACGTCATCTGCCTGGGTGCGCTGGTACAGGCCACCGGCGTCGTGCCGCTGGAGACGGTGGAACAGGCGCTAGACGATCACCTGCCGGAGCGGCACCGCAAACTACTGGGTCTGAACAAGGAGGCGCTGCGGAAGGGCGCGGCGTTGGTCAGCGGTTAGCGGTCAGCAGTTAGCAGGTAGCCGTC